>WNFC01009062.1_pt1 | contig 13573 bp, 9 predicted proteins | sample 5400541 | NCBI WGS metagenome assembly WNFC01 (sample SAMN13153342, study PRJNA577476) | soil metagenome | isolation source: 120 cm saprolite under Douglas fir tree site 2 hole 2 replicate 1 | place: USA:California | collected 2015-04-18
CGATCTGAATAACTTCGTCGCTGCCTGGTCGCGTGATGGCAAGTCGCTGGTCTTTAATCGCGCCGACGCCGCTGAAAAGAACTCCGACATCTTCATCGCTGACGCAGCCAGCGGCAAAGCCACCAGGCTCACCACGCACACCGGCGACGCAATCTATTCCGCCACCAACATAGCGCCCGATGGAAAAACCATCCTGCTTACATCAAATGCCAACAACGGCTTTTCCAATGCCGCCTTGCTCGATGTCGCCAGCAAGAAAATCAAATGGCTGACGGAAGACAAATGGGAAATCAATAGCGGCCAGTTCTCGCCCGACGGCAAGCTGCTGACCTGGACCAGGAATGCCGACGGCAATTCTGAGATCGTGACGTATGACCTGGCCACGCGACAACCGCGTCCGTTGCCGCTTCCTCAGGGCATTAACCGGCTGGCCGGGTCGGAGACAGCTTTCTCCAGCAAAGGTTCCGGCGGCACGCGTCTGCTCATCAACCACGATGGCCCCAACTCACCCAGCGACATCTGGGTCTATGACTTCGTCACTGGAAAGACGCATCAAGTAACGCATTCGCTCTCAGCCGCGGTACGCAGTCAGGACATGGTTGAGCCGTTTCTCATCCACTATCCCAGCAAGGACGGCAAATGGCAGATCTCGGCCTTCGTCTATGTTCCGTACAACGCGCAGCGCAATGGCAAGAATGCCGCCATCGTCTCCATTCACGGAGGGCCCACTAGCCAGACAGTCAACAGCTTCAACCGCAGCACGCAGTTTCTGGTGAACCAGGGCTTCTTCGTCATCGCGCCCAACTATCGCGGATCAAGCGGCTACGGCAAGGAATTTTCCGACGCCAACCTGCATGACATGGGCGGTGGCGATCTGGAAGACGTCATCTCCGCCGCTGACTGGCTCATCAAAACTGGCTTTGTGGACGCGAAGAAGATCGCGGTGATGGGCGGAAGCTACGGCGGCTATCTGAGCATGATGGCTGTCACCAAGGCGCCCGATCGCTGGGCCGCCGCCGTGCCGATTGTGCCTTTTGTGAACTGGTTTACCGAAATCGAAAATGAAGACCCGCTGTTGCGCCAGTATGACATGGTCACTATGGGCGACCCGGTCAAAGACAAAGCGCGCTTGCAGGAACGGTCACCCATCAACTTTGTCGATCAGATCAAAGCGCCGCTTCTGCTGCTGGCCGGAGGACACGATCCCCGCTGCCCACGCACTGAAGCTGAGCAGGTGGCTTCAGCGTTAAAAAAACGCGGCGGCGTGGTGGAATTAAAGGTCTACGAAAACGAAGGCCACGGCTTCTCTAAAATTGAGAACCAGATTGACTCCTATACCCGCATCGCCGACTTCCTGAAGAAGTATGTGCCGCCGGAGAAATGTGGATGCAATGTGTACGATTGAAGGCAGCAATTGGCAATTGGCAAAATAGCAAAGACAATTGTTAGACTGCATGCGAACTTGTAGAGCTATTTGCGATCATAAATCGGTTACTCCAGCTGGTCCGATTTGATTCTGCGAAGAAAAGAGGATAGGAACAGTGGAGATTTTCGCGTTGCTATACCTGGCGCTGGCAATCGCATTTATGCTTGCGCAATTCAAACTATTCAGTATCGATAAGACGTTAAAAGAGATTAGCAATCAGTTAAAGGCCATCGTGCCGGCTCCAGCGGTCACGTCCAGCGAGGCGCTGCCCCCAAAAATGGTTTCCAAGGACGTATGGGCATGCACGAACTGTGCCTATGCAATAGGCATTGATCGCGACAGGCCTTCGCGATGCGGCAATTGCGGTGCAAAGGATTTTGAGCAAAAGACTATTCAGGTAAAAGCCGACACCGTCTAGCGCTTACTAATTACCATTTGGTGAGTGCCCGTCTCCAATTACTTTGCCCTTTGCTAGTTCTAATTGGCTAATTGTCGTTTGCTACCCGCCAATTGCCCTTCACTAATTGCCATTTGCTCTGCCTTACCATGCCTCAACGCCTTAGGCGCGACATGAGTTAGCCTCAGCGCGTTCCCGAGTTCCGCAGCGCGGAACGAGGTATAAGCGTTGGGTAAGCAAAGAAAAGTTCACTTCCACACTGCCGTGGGCCGGAGCGCAGCGCCAGCGGAGCGACATAAACCAGGGCGAGGCCGACTCGCGCGCCGAGCCCGCTGCAGCAGGAGCCCGTTGAATTCACCAGGCGAATTACTGTCCAGCGGCTTGGAGCGAAGCGACATAAACTAACTCGTCCCCAGCAACCGCTTCAGCAACTCCTGTGACGCCATCCTGTGCACGTGCTCGGTGATCGCGAACACCAGCCCCGGCATTGTGTATTCCCGGGCTTCAATTGCGGGAGGAAATCCGGCAGCGCTGAGTGTGCTCGTCGTCACCGGACCAATCGACGCCAGCCATATGGCCCGCAACGTCGGTTCGTATTCCTTGCCCAGCAGATCGAGAAAATTCGTCGCCGTCGAGGAACTGGTAAACGTGACAATATCCGGCAACTGCGTATCGTCTGAGAATAGCTTTTGCAGTTTGACTTTCGCGCCCGCGGGAACTTTGGTTTCGTAAGCCTCAGCGATGTCTACTTTCGCGCCGGCTTTGCGCAGCTCAATCGGCAGAACATCACGCGCCACTTTCGCTCGGGCCAGCAGTACGCGCTTCCCTTCCGTCTTGCCCCGCAGCGCTTCCACCACCGCCTCAGCCACGTACTTCTCCGGCGTCACTGTAACTTCAAGACCCTGGTCTTCAATCGCCTTGGTGGTGGCAGGACCAATTGCGGCGATCTGCAGATGCTTCAGCTTGCTCACGGAAATTTTCAGCTTCTTCAGCCGCTCGACCATTGCCTCAACGCCATTCACGCTGGTCAGAACTAGCCAGTCGTAGTCGGATATGTTTTTTAAACCTGCGTCCAACGCCTTAAAGCTGCTGGGAGGCTTGATCTCGATGGTGGGAACTTCCGTTACATCGGCGCCAAGCTCGCGCAACGGTTTGGCCAGACCGCCGGACTGTTTGCTGGCACGGGTGGTCAGGATGCGCCAGCCGATGAGCGGTTTGTTCACGTCACTATTCATTGGCTACTGCCCAAGGCTGAATCATGGCTGATTGGGAACAGCCACCTCTTCCCGGTACACATCTTCAAGAATCTTGTCCGCGCCTTGCTTTAGCAGCTTCTGCGCTGTCTCAGTGCCCAGCAGCACCGGATCGCTGCCCCTGGCTGTCTGGTGCAGTATCTCGCTGCCATCAGGGCGTCCCACCATCGCGCGAAGGTTGAGCATGCCGTCCACCATCTCGGCAAAGGCTCCTATCGGTACCTGACAGCCGCCGCCCAGGCTTCCCAGCAGTGCACGTTCGCACTCAATCGCCCGGCGCGTCTCAGCATGGTTGAGAAACTCCAGATATTTGCGGGTCTCGGAGTCATCGGACCGAGTCTCAATCGCCAGCGCACCCTGGCCCACCGCCGAACACATGATCTCGGTAGAAATACGCGAACGGACAAGATTATCCAGGCCAAGACGATGCACACCGGCTGCGGCAAGAATAATGGCGTCATATTCACCCGACTCAAGCTTGCGCAGCCGTGTATCCACATTGCCGCGCAGAGGAAAAATCTCCAGGTCCGGACGCAAAGCTTTGAGCTGGCACTGCCGACGCAGGCTGCTGGTACCTACCTTCGCGTTCCGCGGCAACTCATCAATGGAAGAATATTTCACTGAGATGAAGGCATCGTGCGGGTCTTCGCGCTTCATGATCGCAGCCAGCGTGAACTGCGGCTGCAGTTCCGTGGGAACATCTTTCAGACTGTGCACCGCAAGATCAATGCGCTTATCCGCCAGCGCTTCTTCAATCTCTTTTGTGAACATGCCCTTGGTTCCCACCTTGGCCAGAGAGACGTCAAGGATCTTGTCACCGGTGGTCTTGATGATCTCGATCTCAATGGAATGGCCCTTCTCGCGCAGCAGAGACGCAACGTGGTTGGCCTGCCAAAGCGCCAGCTTGGAGCCGCGTGAACCAATGCGCAGGTTGGCCATTTACGGTTTGGGCTTCCCGTTGGAATTCATATTCAGGTTGAAAATGCGCCGCACCATATCGTGTATGGTCTGCGCTTCCGGATGCGCCGCTGAAGATTTTAGCGTGGTAATGGGCGTGTGCAACAGCTTGTTGATGATGCCGCGCGTCATGGCCTCAATCGCCGCTTCCTGCTCCGGCGAAATCTTACCCAGCTTGCCGCGAATGCGATCAATCTCCGCCTGACGAATGGTCTCGCAATATTCCTGGAGCGAAAGAATCGTTGGCACCATCTCCAGCGACTTCATCCTGGTGGCAAAGCGGTCCACTTCAAACTCAATAATCTGCTCTGCCCGCTCGGCTTCCTTCAGCCGCTCGGCGCTGTTGTTGCTCGCCACTGATTGCAGATCATCCACGTCATACACAAACAAGCCGTCCAGCTTGTTGACTTCCTGCGCTACGTTGCGTGGCACGGCAATGTCAATGAAGAACACCGGACGATTCCGCCGTCCGCGCAACAGCCGTTCACCATGCTCACGACGGAAAATCGGCTCGGTGGCTCCGGTGGAAGTCAGAATAATGTCGGCGTGGTCGGCAGTATCATAGATGCGTTCGTATGGAACAGCTTCGCCGCCGAAGGCTTCCGCCAGATTCACCGCGCGCTCATGCGTACGATTGCTGATGATGATCTTCTCCGCTCCGTGGGCGATCAGATGGCGCGCCGCCAGCTCAGCCATCTTGCCCGCGCCGATCAGATAAACCGTCTTGCCCTTGAGCGTGCCAAAGATCCTCTCCGCCAACTGCACGGCGACAGACGCAATCGAGACAGAAGAGCTGCCAATCGCAGTCTCATTGCGTACCTTCTTGGCCACGGCAAAGGCACGCGATAGCAGAGCTTCCAGCGCTGAGTGCACCGCACCCAATCCACGGGCCACCGCGTAAGCTTCTTTCACCTGGCCCAGAATCTGCGGCTCGCCCACCACCATGGAGTCCAGGCTGGAAGCCACGCGGAAGACATGGCGAACAGCGTCGCGCTCCGAAAATTCGTATAAATGAGAGTGCATGCTGTCCTGGCTTACGCCGAAGTAACTGCTCAGGAACTTGCGCAGGTCAGTGCCCTCAGTAGAGCTGGTAATTACCTCCACCCGATTACATGTAGAGATCAGCATGCCCTCATCCACGCCCGGCTGCTTCACCAGCTCTCCAATGGCCCCGGGAAGCTGGGCCTCAGAGACAGCCAGCCGCTCCCGCAGGTCCAGCGGTGCGCTCTTGTGGTTCACGCCAATGAGGTGAAAGTTCATGGAGCAATAAACCTGTGCACATGGCTGAGGCTGTTGGCAGCCCAGGCAAGAACCGCCGTTCCAAACGCAAATGTGGCCATATATGCGGCGCGGCGTCCGCGCCAGCCGGCACTCCATCGCGTATAGAGCAGCACCATGTAGACCACCCAGCTCAGGATGGAGATGAGGATCTTGGCGTCAAAGAAATATTGCGTGCCCACGCGCGCTTCCGCCACAATCGCGCCGGAAATCAGGCCCAGCGTCATGAACGGAAAGCCCCAGATCAGGCTCTTGTAGCCGATGTCATCCATCACGGCCAGGGCCGGCAAACGTGACCATACTCCACTGGCGTTCTTGGATTTGAGCGTCTTCTCCTGAATCAGATAAAGAATGCTGGCAATAAAGCTGAACAGCAGTGCCGAGTAGCCAATCAGGATCAGAACCACGTGTATGTAAATCCACTGCTTGCTGACAAAGAGCGGCGTGGCGGCATCGCCCGGCGTAGAGCGGCTGGCAGCCGAAAGCGTCAATAAGAAGACCAGCGGAAACACAGCCAGTCCTGGAGACATGGCCTTGTAGCGTGCAAACACCACAAAGAAGAACACCATGAGCAGGAACGCCAGCAGTGACTCCATCTCATGCATGGAAGAGGGCGCCCATACGCCGCTCATCATGGCGTTTTCAACCAGCGCCACCAGATGGAAAATCGCCCCCAGTCCCACCGAAGGAATGGTGATGGAGGTCAGCACCTTTTTGCCACTCCACAAGGCGGACAAGGCATAAAGGAGTCCCACCGCGTAGAGCGATAAGGCGACTCGTAACCAGAACAGGGGCATAGAGTTATGAGTTAAAGAATAAACGATTTAAAGGCTGATTATGCCATCTTACGTCATACGCTCGTGTGATAAAGCACACATTAGTAACCCCGAAGGGTTATTGGATATTGGTAGTTGGTATTCGGTCGCGTGGAGTTGACGTCATATTACCAATGCAGAATCTTTAAGCAACTATAATGTAATCAATTACTTAAAAGGATTTTTTCGTGGCTGTCCGCACCACAATCAATTTGAAAAAGGGGCGTTGAACGCGGGATCTTCGCACCAAATACCGAATACCAATTACCAAGTACCGCCTTATCGCGTTTCCAATTTCTTCAATCTCTCCGCAGCAATCTCTGACGAGATCGGCGTGTAGTACACCTCTTTCAGGAAATACGGCTTCGCCCGCGTGGAGAGAATAGGCAGAATTTCCAGATGCCAGTGATAGTCATCGTCCACGGTCTTCCAGTACTGGAGCGTATGCGACTTCTGATAAGTGTTCGGCACCGTGTGCAGCACCATGTGGAAGCTCTCCGCGATGCTCATTACGCGCTGGAGAGTATGGCGGACAAGCGCGGCCAGATCGTTGAGTCCGCCGGTACGCGCAAGAATGGAATGCTCAAACGACGATTCATGTTTGCGCGGCATGATCCATATCTCATAGGGCATGCGCGACGCGAACGGACACAGCGCTACATAATTCCCGATCGTCTCCACAATGCGCAGCGGATGGCGCAGTTCCTGGTTCAGCGTGTCACAGAAAACGCAGCGCTCTTTGTCGTAATAGTAGTCGCGTGACGCGCGCAGTTCATAGAGCACACGGCGTGGCACAAAAGTTGTGGCCGTAATCTCTGACACCGGATGATCAAAGTCCTGTCCGGCCGCCGGCCCATAATTCTTGAACATGGTCACGTACTTGAAGCGGGTGTCATTCTTCAGGTCCTGTATGCGCTGCGCGGCCAGCAACAGGAACTGGGCAATTTCAGCGTCGGACGATTGCCACAACTCCATATCATGCCGGATGCTCTGCACCAGCACTTCGTGAGCGCCAACGGTGTTCATGGCGTCATAAATGCCTTCCGCCCGGCGATGCGGCTCGCCTTCAATCCGGTACAGCGGAGAAGGATGGACCATGGCCATTACCGGCACCGCGCCGTCACTGGAGTTCGTGGTGGTGATCACCTGCGGCGCATTGGGCGACCCGGGGCAAAATGGACAATAGCCGGGTTGGGGCTGCCGTTCCGCCTCGTCACCAATAATCACCCAGGAGCGTGTGATGGGATCCTTACGCAGTTCCATGCTGATTCTAGTAAACAGACGGTGAGGAAAGAGGTCAAGCAGCCGCGGATTACGCCTGACCAGGCAACATGCCATTTCATTCGAATGCGGGCTGAATGCATGCTTCCCGTCAGTTGGGTAGCTGAGCAGGAATTCCCGAACTGCAAAGCTTAGTTCCTTAAGAATAATTACAGGTACCTGCTGATTCTCTACAACTCTGAACCGCTGTAAATACATCTTTACGAAGGCGAATTACACGGGGGAAACCAAATTGGTGCTTGAAAATCTTAAGCTTAGAGCGGCATTAGCGTCAGCTCTGGTCATCGTTTTTACCTCTACCGTAGCCTATGCGCAAAGCTCTTCAGGTCTGGACCAGCAACAAACGCACACTGCCATTGTCTTCCAACAAGCATCGGAAGCAGCCAACTATGTAAGACCGTATTCCCTGCCGACGGCCAAAGAAGCCTTCAACATACATGGAATTGCAGAGCCAACGCTCCCGCCTCCTTCTGCCGAGCACGCCGACGACATAACGTTGCCGCAGACCACGGGCGGTTCATCGGGCACAGCCGATTCCACGAAACACGGACTCATCGTTCGTAACGTAAGGCGCACTCTGCAAGACCAGAAAGAACTCTGGACCGCTCCCTTCAAAAGAAACAATCTGAAATGGGACGCGCTGTTTCTGGTGGGAACAGCAGCCTTGATCGCCACCGACCGGCAGTCCTCGCGCGCTATCTCCAACACGCACGTGAATACGTACCGCAATATTTCGAATGCAAGCATCAGCGGATTGGGCGTGGCGCTGGGTGGAACGCTGGTGCTGGGACTGGTCAAAGACAATCCTCATGCCAAAGAAACCGGCCTGCTTGGACTGGAAACTCTGGTGAACACCTTCCTGATCTATACGCCTATGCAGTTTGCCGCAGGACGAGAGCGTCCAACGGAAGGCACGGGCAACGGCAGGTTCTGGCGCAAGGCCGGATTCAATACTTCATTCCCCGGTGGTCATGGAATGTTTGCCATGTCGATGGCGACCATCATTGCCCATGAATATCCCAAGCCGTGGATCCAAGTGCTGGCGTATGGCGCGGCGACAGCGGTGATCGTGGGCCGCATTGGCGCCAAGATGCACTTCAACTCAGACATGCTGGTGGGCAGCTCGCTGGGGTTCGTGATCAGCCGGCATATCTTCTACGCCCATTGCGATCCCGATGTAAGCGACAAGTGCCACCGGTAATGTGGTCCGTCACCCAAACATACTAAGCCAAGCGGCGCGGTACGATTGCTGACGGCAAAGAGATTTTGAGGTAGAGACGCAGCTTACTGCGTCTCCAGGCTTCACAATCTCTCAATCGCCTCTAGACCTGCCCCTGCCCAAAGCGTGGAAATAGGTCGTTCGCGGCACGGCTGAAACGGCCCAAGCCGCCCCCGACATTTGTCTTGCGCTTCGGCGCACACGTCATAGGAAGTCTATCCCGCGCGTTGCTTCAGAATTCCCTTAGTGGCGGCCGCATCGGAAGGCGGGAGCATTTCGGCTTCATCACTGTTCGATTTGTCTCCGAAGATGCGTGTCAACATGCGATCCGCAATCTCTTGCCGTTTTGCCCACAGGAAAGCAAGTGTGCGCATTGACTGCCGTACCCCGCGAAAATTCAGAAAATCACTATTCACCGCGTTGCGATAGAACGGCAAGGCGTACCGTTCTCGCCATCTCCGATCAAAATACATTCCTGAGACTTCCAAGGCGTCCCAACCCCACAGATAGGAAAAGGCGAACCACGCCATCTGGCTGGACGTCACGAAGCGGGCTTCGCGCCTGGAAATATCGTCAGCTTCCATTACCTCGCATATGCCGGAAGGATTAAGCACCAGGACCTTGTCTATGTCGTGCAGGAGGAAGAGCTCAGGCGGAATGCGGTTGATGAGTAACTTACCGAATTGCGAACGCATAATATTCATCATCCGGTTCGCGCTCTCAAGTATGTTGGCGGGGCTGACAGGCCGCGGAGTGTGAGAGATTGGTTTGGGACGGGCAATGTCCGCCATGTATCTGCTGACGGCCTCTGCCGAGCGGAAACCACCGGCTTCGGAGTCCCACTCATCGCCGGGATACATGAAGTTCACGCCCGGCAGCCCCAATTCCATCACCCGCTGCGGTGTATTCGCGAACGCATTCATCCAGCAGTTCTCCTGGCTCGCGAAGTAGATGAAGCTGGCGAAAGGAACAGTAAACTCCGGTTTCAGATATTGCACCCGGTAGCTCAACTCGCGAAGCTTCCGACCGGCCTCATCTTTCTCATCGGCGTGATTACCGATCCAATTGGCAAAAGAGAACTGCGACAAGAGCACCGTAACTTTGCCTGTCATTTTCGCGATGCGCGCCAGATGACGTCGGGTCATCACACAGTCATTGAGATTGAGCACAGTTACGTCGTCAGTGCGGATGGCGATCCAGGAGTCCATCGAGCCTACGGAACCGCAGATAATTTCCAAGCCATTGCGCAACGTGATCCAGCGGTTGAGCGGCAGCTCGTTGACGTTTGTGAAACCCATGCCCTGGAGGACCCTTGGAACGCGTCGGGACGCATGCTTCTGATACAGGACGGTAAGCCGGCGTCGCTCTCCGGGGGGTATGCTCCGCAGCGTGGGAAAGTTCAGATGGTCAGGATGCTGGTGAGAGATCCATATGTAGTCGATGTCCGGCCAGAAAACCGACGCAGATGGACTCAGCAATGCCCATCCATTGTTGAACGCTCTTCCGCGCAACCACGGGTCGGTAAGCAAGGTCGCGTTCCGGGCAGACAAGCTGAAGCTCGCGTGGCTGACAAAGCGAAGTTTCATAACCGCCTCCGTTCAAATGGGGGGCCTGGTGAGATCGTACACCGGCGTCTTTTCGGACCCTAAAATGTGAGAGGTGGAGGGGAATGGACGGGTTGCCGCGAATTTGTGCCGCTTAGCCAGCCCTTGAGCGGTCGGACAAAAAGGAGGGCGCGCCTTCGCTTAACGGTCGTCGGGATGACGTGACTTGGAGTTTTTTCGGGAGGACCCCTGTCGCGTCATCGACTTAATCCGTATCCTCGGGATCTTTCTTCTGCTCGTCGCATGTGCTCCGATTGCGCTCAAGCATGCTCTTTTCATTCTCGCCATAAACTGTCATAATATGAAGGTTATGGCAATGACATCTCTGAATATTTCTCTCCCAGAAGCCCTGAAACAATATGTGGAAACCCAAGTTGCGACAGGCGACTGGGGCACACCCAGCGAATATGTTCGTGAGTTGATTCGCCAGGACAAGGAACGTCGTCTGAGCAATCTGGAACAAGAGTTAATTGCGGCTACAAAGGGACCAAAGATTGAGCTTTCCGTTGCTGATGTTCGCAAAAAAGGGTTGTTGCGAGTCCTGCGTGAGCACAAGCAAAGGTGAGCTCACCAATCTTGTACGCTCTTCAGGACTGCCCTTGCCCAAGCGCCGGAGGCGCGGAATTATGTAGCCCAGCGCGTAAGCGCTGGGAAAGCATCGTTTATGATGGTGAGCCCCGGAGGGGCGGCATATGTCTCACAGTTTCAGCAAAAACCATGTTCACGTCGTCTTCAGCACCAAGGACCGCCGCCGAACTATCTCCGAAACCATACGTCGCCGTCAGAGTAAGCTATAATCCCCTCACCAGCCGAATCACTCAGTGTTGCCTGAAACTGAGCAGTTCCCCAGATGACTGAAGCCTCCACTCCGCTGATGCGGCAGTATGCCGCCATCAAGAAGCAACATCCCAATGCCCTGCTCTTCTTCCGCCTGGGAGATTTCTACGAACTCTTTTTTGAAGACGCCGTAGTCGCGGCCAAGGAACTTCAGATCACGCTCACCTCGCGCAACAAGGAGAAAGACCAGGCCATTCCCATGTGCGGCGTACCTTATCACGCGGCTGAAGGCTATCTATCGAAACTTTTGCGCAAAGGCTTCAAGGTAGCCATCTGTGAGCAGATGGAAGATCCCAAAGTCGCCAAGAAGCTGGTGCGGCGCGAAGTAACCCGCGTGATGACGCCGGGCACCGCCATCGACTCCAGCGTGGGCGCCGAGGACAACAACTTTCTCGCCGCACTCGCGCGTGCCACGTCTGCGGGAAGCGGAGGCGCCGTAGGTCTGGCGGCGCTGGATCTCTCCACCGGAGAATTTCGCGCCACCGAATTTCGCGGGCCAGATGCCGAGCGTCGCATTCTGGAAGAGCTGCAACAGCTCCGTCCGCGAGAAGTGCTGTATCCCAGCGGGCTGCCGCTATTTGATCGCGCACCGCTCACAAGCGCAAGCGCCGAGTCGAAGGCGAATCCGCAAGTTGAAGCTCCAGCGGTTGCTCAAATAGACTCCCTCCAGACATCCGGTGAGCGCGCCAAGTTCACCGAGACGCCTCTGGAAGACTGGGTCTTTTCTCCCGACTATGCCATCCCGCTGGTGGAAAATCAGTTCGGCGTCTTGTCCCTGGAAGGTTTCGGACTGGAAGGCAAACCTGCAGCGGCCACGGCAGCAGGAGCCATTCTGCATTACGTGCGCAGCACGCAAAAAGGCACGCTCCAGCATGTGGACCGCATCGGCTTTTACGATCGCCAGGAATATCTGGTGCTGGACGCCGTCACTGTTCGCAACCTTGAACTGGTCGAACCGCTCTTCGCCAATACGGGTAATGAAGTCACGCTCTTCCGCGCACTTGATGCCACGCTCACGCCCATGGGCAAGCGCCTGCTGCGCGCATGGATGCTGCGCCCATCCATCAACGTAACAGAAATCAGCCTGCGCTTAGACGCCGTTGAAGCCGGCGTGAAGGACTTTGTCGCCCGCGAAGAGCTGCGCCGCGCGCTCGATGGCGTCATGGACATGGAGCGCCTGCTCAGTCGCGTAACGCTGGAAACGGCCAACCCGCGCGACGTGCTGGCTCTGTGCGCGTCTCTCAATCGCACACCGCTCATCAAGGTCGCGCTGTCCAGATTGAAATCGGCTCGTTTACAGACGTTGAACGCATTGCTCGATGAGATGTCAGACCTGCGCGAGCGGATCGAACAGACCGTGGTTCCCGAACCGCCTCTCACACTCTCCGATGGCGGCGTGATTCAGCCCGGCCTCGACGCTGAACTCGACGAGTTGAGAAATCTCAGCCGCAACAGCAAGCAATACATCGCCCAGATTGAAGAGCGTGAACGCAAGCGCACGGGCATCGGATCATTGAAAGTAAAATTCAACTCGGTCTTCGGCTACTACCTGGAAATCAGCAAATCCAACCTGCATCATGCGCCGGCCGATTACGAACGCAAGCAGACGCTGGTCAACGCTGAGCGCTTCACCACGCCCGAACTGAAAGAATATGAAGCCAAGGTGCTGGACGCGCAGGAGAAGATCGTAGAGATAGAGCGGCGCTTGTTCACGGAACTGCGTACGGCGATAGCCGCGGAAGCGAAACGCATACGGCAAACATCACTGGCACTGGCTGAAGTGGACGTGCTGGCGTCGCTGGCATTCCTGGCGCAGAATCGCGCGTATTCCCGGCCGGCATTTGCCGGCACTGCCGCAGCGTCTGACCTTGATATAAATGACCCGGATATACCCGCCGCACAAGACGAACTTGAAATCATCGACGGCCGTCATCCTGTTCTCGAGCAGCTCCAGATATCCGGCAGCAATGATCGTTTTGTGCCCAATGATCTTTATCTCGACTCCGCCACCCAGAGCATTCTCCTGATTACCGGTCCCAACATGGGCGGCAAGTCAACCTATCTGCGGCAGACGGCGCTGATTGTCCTCATGGCGCAGATGGGCAGCTTTGTGCCGGCCCGCTCAGCACGGCTACCCGTGGTGGATAGAATCTTCACCCGCATCGGCGCCAGCGACAATCTGGCCCGTGGTCGCTCCACCTTCATGGTGGAGATGACGGAGACGGCAGCAATCCTGAACACCGCCACGCCGCGCTCGCTCATCTTGCTCGACGAAATCGGTCGCGGGACGTCAACTTACGATGGCCTGGCCATCGCCTGGGCCGTGGTGGAGTACATACACTCCACCAGCCGTGCCAAAACGCTGTTCGCCACTCATTATCACGAGCTGACGGAACTCGACCGGTTGGCGGGCGTGAAGAATTTCCACGTCTCAGTCAAAGAGAATGCCGGCGGGATCGTCTTCCTGCGCAAAGTAGAACCGGGAGCCGCGGACCGAAGCTACGGT
>WNFC01005782.1_pt1 | contig 13572 bp, 16 predicted proteins | sample 5400541 | NCBI WGS metagenome assembly WNFC01 (sample SAMN13153342, study PRJNA577476) | soil metagenome | isolation source: 120 cm saprolite under Douglas fir tree site 2 hole 2 replicate 1 | place: USA:California | collected 2015-04-18
AATGTCGGCCAGAGTTGCCTCGGCGCCGGCGCGGTCGGCCCCGTAGTGGACCACGATATGGAAGCCGTCGCGCGCCAGACGCCGGGCGATGGCGCGGCCGATGCCCTTGCTGGCGCCGGTGACGAGGACAGTGCGGATCATCTAGGCGCTGCTGCCAGGCTGCCGATCAGAGCGGAGGCGTCGTGCGGGTGATAGACATTCAGGCTGGCCCTTGCCAACGACGGACCTTCGAGCGAGTCCGCCACCTCGCAGGCGAAGTTGGCTAACTCATCGTCACGGTACTCAAGGAGAGCTCGTACGTACAGACGCTCGCCCTCCGCAAACCAGGTCCGGGTGGCACGGAAGTCGCGCGTGCCGAGCAGAAAGCCGATTTTGACGGCACCGCCATCATCGAGCGCTTCGGATCCGCCAAAGGCTGCACAGGCCTGCGCCATCCATTCGAGCGCGACATGCGACGGCACCCCGCGACCGGGCTGGAAGAAGAGCCCGTCCGGCCGGATCGTCACGAGGGCCACGATGCTCCCGGCCTGGCGGGCGACGATCTCATCGATCAGGATCATGGGCGCGCGGTGGGGCATGACGCTTTCGACCGGATAGAGCGGCAGCGTCATGGCCGGGCCCGGCGACCGAAGGCCAGGACGACATTGTTGCCGCCAAAGGCGAAGGAGTTGCTGAGCATCGCCGCGCGCCCCTTGTGATCGTCGAACCGCTCTCCCGCCGCGGCCAGCCGGATGGCGGGCATGTCGGGATCACCGACGCCATCCCACAGATGCGGCGGCAGGCGATTGTCGGGATTGAACTGCGGATGCAGCGTCAACCAGACGAACGCCGCCTCGCAGGCGCCGGCGGCGCCCAGCGCATGGCCGATCATCGCCTTGGTCGAACTGCAGGGCGTCGAGACGCCGAACAGCGCGGCGATGGCCTTGGCTTCCATCGAATCGTTGAGCGGCGTGCCCGTGCCGTGGAGGTTGATATAGGCCACCTCGTCGGGACTGAGCGCGGCGTCCTCCAGGGCAAGCCGCATCGCCTCATGAGCGCCCTTGCCGTCGGGTTCGGGTGCGCTGATGTGATATGCATCGGAACACTCGCCGCTGCCCAGCAGGCTGACCGGCGCCTCGTCCTGCGTCATGAGAAAGGCGGCGGCTCCTTCGCCGATATTGATTCCGTCGCGGTTGCGGCTGAAGGGATTGCACAGCCCTCGCGACATGGCTTCGAGCGAGGAAAACCCCGCGACCGTCATGCGGCACAGCGTGTCGGCGCCGCCGACCACGACGGCATCGCAGACGCCGGCTTCGATCAGCCGCCGGCCGGAGGCGAACACCTTGGCGCTGGCGGAACAGGCCGTGGCGATGGTGTAGGCCGGCCCCGTCACGCCCAGCACCAGCGCCGCATAATCGGAGAGCGAGCCCACCTCCCACTGACGATAGTGACTACCGGCCGGCCATTCGCCGTGGCGCGCGCGCTGGGCGCGGGCGCTCGCGTGCTCGGCAACGCCGGAGGTGCTGGTGCCCAGGATCACACCGATGCGCGACGGTCCATGGCGGCGGATTGCCTGGTCGATGGCGCGGCGGATTTGCAGGATTGCGGCCAGCATCAGCCGGTTGTTGCGGCAATCGTAGGAAGCGGCCGGCGGCGGCGAGGGAGGCAGCGCGGCGGTCACCTCGCCCACCCGGACGGTGCGCCCGGGGCAGAGATCGTCGCGAGCAACCAGGCCGGCATTGGTGCCCTCGAACAGGGCGCGGGCGACTTCGGCAGGACTCGAGCCCAATGGCGTGACGAGTCCCATGGCGGCCAGGCCCAGAGGTCGGCGCGTTGTCACGATTGCTCCACCGATTGAACCTCGACGGAATAGCCGGCCCGCACATTGCGATAGCTCATCCGGCCGGTCCAGCGTGCTCCGGATTGCCAGCCCAAGGTCGCGCGCATGGTCTCTTCGCCGCCCGATACGATGATCCGCTGGCCGTCCTGCACGATCAAACGGGCACCGCTTTGTTCGAGGGCCCGGCGGACGGCGTCTTCCGGTCCACAGATCGCCACGAGATCGGCGAGCAATCCGACCGGCGAGACGGCAGTGGGCAGATTGGGGGAACGCTCATCGACGATGCCAGCATCGGTCCACACGACCGTAAGAAGGCGTTGCCCGAGCATATCCTGCGCCACGAGCATCAATCGATCCGCCCGGACGCTCAGCCGTACGTCGACCACAAAGGACTTGGTATCGCGGCTCACCGTCACCAGTTGGGCCGCCTCGAATTCGCGCCCCAGATCGGCCGGCCGCAGCTGGCCGAGAAAGGCCGAGGGGGACGGCACGGCCGAAGTGGCCGCCTCGGGCGACATCGACGTACAGGCGGCCATCGCCAGGATACCGAGGGCGCCGACAATCGAGCGGCGAAGGTAGCGACGCACGATCATCTGAAAGGGATACGTATGGCCGCGCGAGAAGCGAGGGGGGCGAAGAGATACGCGGCGGTGATGCCGATCAGCATGGTGAAGCCGAAGGCGCGCACGGCGAGGGCGCTGCACAGACCGAGCAGGCCGAACGACAGCAGCGTCGTGATGGTCGCCAGAAGAATTGCCAGCATGGTGACTGAATGGTGGCCGCGAGGCGTCTCGGCGCAGAAGATCGTGTAGTCGACCCCGATCGCAACGACAAGGACCAGCCCCATGGCGTGGAAGAAGGTGAAGGGTTCGCCGCCCAGCGAGATCACCGCCGGAACGAGCAGCGCCGCGGTGATCGGCGGCAGGATGGTCCAAAACGCGCCGCGCGCGCCGTAGCGCCAAGCCAACAAGCCGGTGACCAGCAGCACCGAAATGACGGTCAGAATGATGGAACGGCTGCGATAGGCACCGAGCAAGCGGCTGAAATCCGCGGTCGGATCGACGAAGCGCACCCCGGGCTGGCCGGCCACCGCCGCTCTCACCTGATCGGGCCGTGACAGGCCCTGCAGCCCTACGATATGGACGCCCGGTGCAACAACGAGATCAGGCAGAAGCGGCACGGCGCGCGCGCCCACGGCGCCGGCAACCGTCAACTCCGTCTCCGGCTTGTCGACTGTCGGCAACGCCGTCAGCCCGAGCTGCGTCACGTGCTGCGCCAGCAGCGGCCCGACGAGGCGGCTCTTTACCAGCGCCCGATTGGTGCTCTGACGGGCGAGCGACGGCACGAAAGCAGCCGGCATCTGATATCCGGCGATGGCATGTTCCGCGACCAACCGGTCGAGGATCGGACCCAGCGATTCCTGGCGCTGCAACGCGGCCTCGTCGTCCGGCGCCGCGACCAGCAGATGCTGGGCTTCGGTCGTCGCGCCGACGAGACGTTTGATTTCATCCTGCTCACGCAGCAGCGTCGGCGACAGGGCTTGCAGGCGGCGGACATCGTCATCGGTGTGATAGCGGGCAAGGCCGAAGACGAGCGTGGCGAGACAGCAAGCGACAAGCACTCCCCGTCCGATGCGATTGCCCGGCGCCGTCCAGAACACCCAGGGCAGGGCCGCGACGCGCAGCATGCCCGCGCCATGGCGCAGCGGCACGAGTCGATCGAGCACGGGGAACCACAGCGTCACCGTCGCGAACGCGCCGATGAGGCCGATGATGGCGAATACGGCAATCTGCTTGAGGCCGGGAAACGGCGCCACCGCCAGCGCCGCGTAGCCGATCAGGGTGGTGGCGAGCCCCAGCGTGATGCCGGGCATCACATAGGCAAGCCGCTGTCGTCCAGTTACCGCCGTCGCGCCGAACGCCGTGCTGCAATAGTGCAGGCCGTAATCGACCGCGACGCCGATCAGGCTCGTGCCGAACAGCAGCGCGGCGACATGAATCTCACCGAACACGAGGAAGGTGCCGGCGAAGGCCACCGCGATGCCGACTCCCAGCGCCAGCAGGTTGAGCAGCAACGGAGACAGGCGGTGAAAAACGCCGACGATCAGCAGAATGGTGCCGACGGTCTCGAGGATCGTCAGCATCGTCATTTCATCGATCGCTGTACGCGCCCCGTGGTCGGCGAAGAAGATCGCGCCGGCACGGAGGACTTTCACGTCCGGCATCGACTTGGCGATCTGCTCGACCGCGCCATTGATGGCGGTGACCAGCCTGTCCTGCACATCGAGGTCGAAGGGATCGTGCCGCAGCGTCATCGGCACGACCACCCAGGTCATCGCCGCATCGACGGCGGTCAACATGCCCTCGTCCAGCGCCAGGCGTCCCAGCGGGCCCGGCAAGGTGGTCAGGAACGACGGCAGCAGCAGAAACGGATCGGCGGCGAGCAGCGTCGCGTCGATCGGACTGGCGAAGCCGAACGCCTGTGCCAGGGCGCGGCTGGCGACGTCGTTGGCGTGACCATCGTCCAAGGCCGCGCGATCGGTTGCGCTGAGCAGAGCGTCGCGATGGGGAAAGTAGAATGTCGCGAGCCGCCGGCCGGCGTCCTGCAGAGCAGCGCCGTCGAGCGGATCGACCAGGCCGGTGGCGGTGATGGCGGCCGTCGCCTGCTGGGCGGCCGTGCGGGCGCGCCCGCGATCGGTATCGCCGAAAGCCAGCAGGACGCGCCGACCTAGGCTGCGCGACACGGCTTGGTTGGCCTGTTCCACTGCGGGGTCGCGCTCCTCGCGCGGCAGCAGCGCCAGCAAGTCGGTTCGTATCGGAAAGCCGGCCACGCCCAACGCCGTCAGGTAGACACAAGCCGCGGCGACGATCGCCAGCCAGACCGCCGCCAGTGCACGCCTCATGGACGGCCGGCCGCGTCGAGAAGCTCGCTGGTTTCGGCGTCGATCGGAGCCCGAGACGGCGCCTGCTGGCTGAACTCGATGCGGTCCCAATCGCCGTTGATGCGCATGACCTCCACCGAATCGACGTAACGGCCGCCCCGCACCACGACCTGGCGCAGTGGCAGGCCGCCCTCGCCGCTGCGCAACGGCGTCAGCGTCACCTTCCAGTCGCTCTCTGTGCCCTCGCGCCGGACCTCGAAGATCGATTCGAGTTTCCGCCAATCGCCGCTCAGCGCCGCGCCGAAGATCTCGTAAAGCCGGACGATTGCCGGCAAGCGAGACGCCGGGTAGTGCGTTGTGGCGCCGCCCGAGACGCGTTGGACAAGGCCGCCGGGGCCCATCACGGTCACGACCACGAAGGGCGTCTCGCCGCGCCACACAACGCCTCGTCGTGGCGCGAGGATGAACGAGCCGGTGCTGGTCAGCGGAGCATTGAAGCCCTGCAGGAAGCGCTGCTGGGTGAAGCGGCCACGCAGCACTTCGCCGCTGGCCAGGGTCAGGGATTGTGCCCGTCCGGGGACCGCGCCTTGGCCGATCATCATCGCAATAGCCCCAGCGAGCGCATGCCGACGACGGATCACAAGTGGCTCCGCACACAGGCGATCAATTGCGGCGGCGATTCGAACGACAGTTCACCGGTCTTGATTGACACCGCGGCTTGCACGGTGCGTGCCTTGGTCAAGACCTCGCGCGACGCAGCGTCGAGCACGCGATAGACGAAGCAGAGTCGGTTCTCGTATTCCGTCAGCGTCGCGCGCACGACGAAATCCTGGCTGAGCCGCAGCGGGCGGACATACTTGATTGACAGGTCGACGATCGGCCAGGCGAAGCCCGACGCTTCCATCTCGCGATAGCCGTAGCCGATCTTGGTCAACAGGGCGCTGCGCGCCTGCTCGAGGTAGCGCACGTAATTGCCGTGCCAGACGATATTCATCGGGTCGAGATCGTAGAACTGCGTCCGAAGCGTCACTTCTGTGCTGATCATGATGGTTCTGTTGAGTCGGACGGTCGCCAAAAGTCATAAAAGTTGTACCACTGGAAAGGGTCTTCCAGCACACGCTTCTCGAGACGGGCGGCATAGGCCGCGACATAACCGGCGAGAGCCTCGGCGCGGCGGCCGCGTGGGAGGACGACGCGGTCGGCCAGCAGTTCGACACGTAATTCGTAACGATCGCCCTCGCGACGACAGAAGAACAGATAGACCGGGCAATCGAGCAGGGCAGCCATCAGATAGGGCCCTTGGGAGAACTCGGCTGGCGCGCCAAGGAACGGCGCGACGCTGGTCCGCCGGCCGCCGCCGACCGGCGTGCGATCGCCGGCAATGAACAGCCAGTCGCCGTCGTCGATCCGCTGCTGAAGGACGATGGCGGTGTCGGGCGCCATTTCGGTGACCTGCAGCGTATTGATGGCGGCTTCCGGATTGAACTCGCGCAGGATGCGATTGTAGTTCTCGGCATGGCGCGTGTGCATGAGGACGACGACGCGCCGGCGCGTCCTGGCATCGAGCAATGCGCGCGAGATGTCGACATTGCCGTGATGGGAGACGATGAACACTGCGCCGCGCCGCTGCGCTTTCGCCTCCTCGAGCGCTGCAACCTCCACCGGGACGACGGCATCGGCCGGCATCCGGCCCATCCAGGCGATGAGACTGTCGAGCGCACGGCGGGCGAAGGACATGAAATGCCGATAGCCATCCCGCCAGCCGGGCGGCCGCGATCGGCCGATGGCGGCGAAGGCGCGGTCGAGGAAGTCGAGCGAAGCACGGCGTCGCTCGCCGGCCGTGAGGTAAAAATAGAGCACGACAGGTGCCAGAACCGCCATGCAGCCGCGACGACCCAGCAGGTGATAGGCCCAGGCGCTCGCTCTCAATCCCCAATAGAGTCCGCGTTCGGCAAGACCGGCCCAGTGCGTCGCTTCGGCGGCGCGGCGCGGCCGCCTCCACAAGAGGGACGGCCAGGTAAAAAGCGTACCGAGCAGCAACCGCGTGTGCATCTTGCTGATGCGCCAGTTGTCGCGTCCCATCCTGAAGTTCGACAGGTTGCCCGGCGGATAGGTGACGCGTACCGGATAATTGACGACCGGCGTGCCGGCCCGGTGCAGGCGCACGATGATTTCAATGTCGAAATCCATGCGCTGGCCGATGCGTCCGCCCCGGTCGAGCAGCGCCGCGACGGCCGCCATCGGATAGACGCGCAGGCCACACATGGAATCGCGGATCTCGAAGGACAGCGTCTCGACCCAAACGCAAACATGCGTGATCCAACGCCCCACGACGCGGCCCAAGGGCGCCGAGCTGTCATATGTCGCTTGGCCTGCGGCGATCGCGTCGGGACGGGTCCTCGCCAGCGCCAGCATATCGGCAACGGCCGCCATGTCGTGCTGACCGTCGGCGTCGACCTGAAGGCAGTGACTGAATCCCGCCGCGCGGGCCAGCGCAAAACCGGCGAGGACCGCCGCGCCCTTGCCTCGATTGGCGGCGAGGCGGGTCACATGCACGTCGTGCTCCGGGTCAGCCAGCGCGGCGAGTGCCGCCTGCGCCGGTGCGGCACTACCGTCGTCGACCACGAAAACCACCAGCCCCAACGCTCTCAGCCGCTCGATGATCGCTGGCATCGCTTGCCAGTGGTTGTAGCTCGGGATGACGGCGCAGGCGCGAAAGCTCGCCCCCGTCATACGCCGCCGGCCGAGACCGTCCCCGATGCGTAGATCGTGTCGGCGCGCCGGTAGTCGAACTGCACGCGCCCGCCGGAAAGCCGGCGAAGCGTGAGCGTCACCTCGCAATCCGGCTGCAGCACGCGGCGGAACTTGATCTGGAACTGCTGGGCGCCATCCTGCAGCAATGCCAGGTGGCGGGCGGAGAAGCGGATGATCCAGTCGAGCAGGCAAACGCCCGGCACGATTGGCAGATCGGGAAAATGGCCGGCCAGGGCCGCCAGATCGGCGTCGATCCGCAGGTCGAGCTCGACACCATCCGCCGTCTGGCGGCAGGCGAGCACGTGCGGCTCAACGTTCGGTCGGTCGGAGGGCATGCCGTTCCCCTGCTGGGCCCTTGCTTTAGGAGGCGTCAAACAGGGCCGCAAGATCGGCGGCGCTTGTCTTCCCGAGCGGCCCGGTCGGCAATTGCGGCACGAAGCGCCAGCGGCGGGGCAAGGCTGCCGACGGCAGATACGGACCAAGGTCGCGCCGCAGGCGGCGCCCCAGCCGGAACGCGCCGCAGGCCGCGAGCTGGTTCGTGCCAGAGGCGTCGAGCACAACGACGCCACCGAGATAGGGCGTACTTCCCCCCAGGACGACGACAGCCGCTTGCGCCACGCCCTCCAGCTCGGCCAGCCGAGCGTCGAACTCAGTGAGGCTGATGCGTATCCCCTCGATCTTGGCGACACGGTCGACGCGTCCCATCAAATGAAAGCCACCGTCGCCGTCGAGTTCGATCAGGTCGCCGCTCACCTCATCGTCTGGATTGCCGATATAGGGGGAACGGACATGCAGGCGTCCATCGTCGAGACGCTTCACGGCGATGCCGGGCATGGGCCGCCACGGCGGTTGTTCGCCACCTTCGCGCAGCCGGCTGGCAATGACGCCCGTTTCGGTGCTCCCTAAAAACTCCCGGGCCGGGCAGCCCAGCACGGTTCGGGTAGCGTCCGCCGCGCAGTCGTGCAGCGGCGCTCCTGCCGACAGGACGGCGCTCGGGTGCCGTTCGGGCGGCAGCGGCGGAAGACCACCAAGACGGGACAGATGAGAGGGGCTGGTCACCAGCACGGACCCGGCTTCCAGCGATGCCAGGAGGGGTTCCCAGAATTGATGCGCGTTGCCGAAGAAGGCGCGATGCGTGGCCAATGGCCAGCACAGCCGAAAGGTCAGACCATAGAGATGCTGATGCGTGACAGTAGCGTGAACCCAGGCGGCCGCGGGCACGGTCTGGCCCAGCACGCGTTCGACAGTCTCTGCTTCCAGTTCGAGCTGCCGCACGGTCTTGGTGATGCGCTTGGGCTTTCCGGTCGAGCCCGAAGTGAAGAGCGTGACGTATGCTTTGTCGGCGTCCATGACCGGAAGTGTCGCCGGGACGTCGTCACCAGGCGCCAGCGTCAGGATGCCGCCGCTGCGCTGCACCGCGCCATCGGTGACGACATGATCGAAGGCTCCGGCCAGCCCCATCAGCGTGGCCGGCAGGGTGTTGGGAGGGAATATGGTCTCGGCCCCGCTATGCGCCAGAGCGAACAACCCTACCGTCGCCCAATAAGCGTCGTCGCAGGCCACCAGGCCGCGACGGCAACCGACGGCGGCAAGACGTGCTGCCGCAACCGCGACATCGGCGCGAAAGCGGCGCAGGTCGATGATATGCCCACCGCTCGAGGCGACCGGCCTGTCCGCCGCCGCCTCATCGAGCAACAGCGCGGCGAGCCGTCCGGCAGTCATCGCGGCTGTCGGCCGGCGAGGTTGCGGCGGACCAGCCACTCGCCGGCAAAAAGGGCGCCGGATACGAGATAGGACAGCAGTCCGGTCCACAGGGCCCAGGCTTGGTCGTCGTGAGACAGCGCGAGGCAGGCCGCGATAGCGGCGTTGACGCCAAGCCAGAGCGCCCAGATCAGCGTTACGTTGCGACAATAGACCCGCAGGGCGTGAGACCACGACTCGCCGGACGCCACTGCCAGCCGTTCGACGAGGCTGGGCGGGCGCCACAGCGTGGCGGCGAAGACGCCGGTTGCGGCGAGGCTCAGCAGAACAGGATAGGCGCGCGCCGCCAGTGCGGCGTCGATCAGCGCCAGGCCCGCCAGCGCGGCAGCGGCCACCGCGAGCGCGGGCCGCCAGCCACCGATGCCGACCTCGCCTATCGTCAATCGCAGCGCGACGATGGTCAATGCCAGAACGATGAACAGCGATGGGGCGACGGTGCCGCGCAGAAAGAAGACTATCGCCGGATAGACGACTCCGAAGCCGATCAGGACAATGTTGGCAAGCGCACGCCGCTTAGGCATGGAGCAAGGCGCAAACTTTGTCGATGACATCCCCCACGGTCCGCACGGTCCTGAATTCCTGCGGCGAGATCCTGCGGCCCGTGATCTCCTGGAGTTTCACGACCAGGTCGAGGGCGTCGATGCTGTCGAGATCGAAATCCTCGTACAGGCGCGCATCCGGCCGGATCTTGTCCTCAGGCACGTCGAACATGTCGGTGAGATAACGCGCGAGGCGCGCACCCACCTCGTCTTTTGACAGCATGGCCACCCTACCCGCGTTTCATTCTTACGAATTTTGCCAGGCTTCTTATGTCCCGGAAGTATGACTTAACTTCGTCCGTGGCCGTCTCGATGGTGATCGCGTAGCGCTTGCGCAGCGCGATGCCGATCTCCAGTGCATCGATCGAGTCGAGGCCAAGACCGCCCTCGAACAACGACTCCCCGACGTCGATCGCCGCCGGCTCGATACCCTCGAGTTTAAGCGTCGTGACGATCAGCTCCCTGATCTCGTTCTCGAGGTTATCCGCTAACGAGTCGGTCATTATAAAACCTTTCGACCCGGCGCACGATGTCGCGAGCCGCCACAGAGCGATAGCCGTCGCTTTGCCAACTGACGGCGCGAATCCAACCGGCCGACGACACTCGGAATTCCGGTCGGCGCGACGGAATCGTCCACCATTTGTCGCCCTTCGCGAGGGTCGGCGGTACGCAACTGATCAGCGCCAGCTGGATATCGGCCTCCAGCAATGTCGCAATGTGAGCAAAGCCGCGATGGAAGTGCAGAGGAACGCCGGGCCGCGAACGGGTGCCTTCCGGGAAGACGATCAGGCTGCGACCGTCGGCCAGCGCCGCGCGGCAAGCAGCGACCAGGGCTTCCGGTTCAAGGTCGTTCGGAATATAGCCGCCGCCGCGCACAATGCGCCCGAGAAAGGGACTATCCCACAATTCACGTTTCACGATGCATTGCGCGCGCGGGATGAACGCCGACAGAAGAACGATATCGATCAGGGTCGGATGGTTGGCGACCACAATAACGCCCTTGCTCTCACGCAGGAGGCCAGGATCATCGATCTTGACCGCGATCACGCGCAGCCACGCCAGCATTCCGACGAATGCCCGGAACGCCCAGCGCATCACGGCATGATAACGCTCGCGCCGCCGCGACGCCGTCGGGGTCAGCAAATCAATCGCGGGGAAAGCAACAACGGCCAGCAATAGGCCGCCGCCAAGGAAGACGACGAAGCCCAAGCCCGTACCGACGAGGCGCCATGCGAAGTCGAGCTGCCTAAGCGACACGACGCCAGATCCACTGTGCCCGCCGGCCGATTGCGCGCGCTCGCGGCGCATCGGACAGCAGGAATTTAAGGAAATCGGTGGCCATGCAGGCAGTCGGCGGTCTCTCCGCCATCGCCGATTCAGGTTCGAGCGTGACATCGTTCGTGGGCGCACCGCCTGGGCGACCCAGCGCGATCGCCACGACCAAAGGCAATGCCGCGTCGTCGGCCTCGCGAAAGGCTTCGTAATCTTGTGGCAGCTTGTCGTCGGCATGCACGAGGATGACCGGCTCTTCCGGGCGTTCGGCTATGCAGGCCGCCGCTTCGAGCAATCCGTTCGCGAAGCTGTCCCACCCGGCCGATAAAGCGGTGTGCCCAAGACGATTGCCGGCATGGATCGACAGGATGCCCAGCAAGGCGTGATGGATCGACATGCTGAAGTCCGTTGGCGACGGCAATCCATCGGCTTCGATTGCGTCGAGCGTCGCGAGCGCCCGCGCAAGTTCGCCGTGCCGTGTGCTTAGGACATAGCGGGCAGGGGGCAGTCCCGTCGCGCAGGCGCTGATCGCTCCGACAAGGCGTTGCCCAAACGGGCTCAATCGGCGGCGCAGCAACATCGGCAAATCCGCAGACTTCGTCGCGCCATCCCCCTCGTTGGCGGCGCCGGCCCACGAACACCAGGCAGCGCGTGTCTCCCGTGCCGGAGACCATGCCGACCAGTTGAGGATCGAAAAGCGCAAGACACCGCGTGCTGAGACGGCGGACGCCCTGCCCGTCGTCGACCCGATGTCGTAGTACTTGTTAGTCGCTCCTTCCATGTCACTGGTGTCCTGGTCGGACCTCAAATGGCGTCGGATTACGGACGCTGATACAGACGCTTCTCGATCGCATCTTCAAGCGTGTGGACTCGCTTATTGTAAGCCCGATGAATCTCATCACCCTGTTGGCGCAGATTGGTGCTTCCCTCCTCGCGTATGGAGAAGCTTCTGCCATTGTTACTGATGAGAACCACTGCCGTATGGTCTTTCCATTTTTGGGTTGCGCGCACTTCCGTTGGGCTAACCTGGTCGACCAACCAGCCGTTCGACTGCGCCGTCCTGAAGATGATTTGTGTGATTTGCTCTGCACTTAAGCTGAGCGAGGCGCTGGGGATCGGATGATCTTGAACGGAATAAATCGGTTGAATCCGGTGGCAGGCGCTCACCGCAACCAGCAGCAAGAGGATCGCAATCCGGCCGATAATCCCCACTCCCTCTACCCCCGCGTAAATGCTACTTGAGTGAATCTAGGTTAACAACGGCAATAGCGCGTCTTTGGCCATAAAAAGAGGCTCATTTGCATATTTCATGATCAAAGATTGGAGAGATGCCTGGTGAGCCACTAATCGTTTGGGCGACCGCGCTTATCGATGCCCCCCACCCAACGCCGTCGGGTCGCAGGGCTTCTGGGCGGGCATTGGCGTCACAACTACTGGTAGCAATGGGTGACGAACATCAGGCCATCGATACCGACATACGCGGCAAGCCCATTGTCTGCGGAGCATCGATGCGGCACATCTCGATCGCCCATACTGGGAACCTCGTCGCAGCGGCCGCCAGCGCCATCGGACCTGTTGGCATCGATGTCGAGCACCGCGATCCGGCGCGCGATCTCAACCGTCTGGCGCTCGCGGCATTTGGCCCCGCAGAATGCCAAGCCGTGGCCTCTCACGGCGTTTCGGCCTTTTACCGCGTCTGGACGCTTCGCGAGGCGATCAGCAAGGCGACTGGCGACGGCATGGCGCTCGTAGCAGACCGGATCGATCGCGTCCCCATTTGCATGATGGATGGGTCATTGGTTGCAGCCGGTGACGAATGGCTTTTCGCTCATGAAGTGATCGCGCAAGACTTCAGCTTGGCGTTGGTCGTTCGGGTGGCCTCAGCTGAGGTCAGGAGCGCGATGCAGAGCTGCAGTCTCGATAGTTTGCGCCTCCGCACGTAATGCGAATTGGTGTAGCGCAGTTTGGCCTCAGATTGGCGCGACGCGCAGTGGAATTGCCGGCTGTGGCATGGCCGAATTTGTAAGGGCGGAAACGAATCGTCCTGGAGATGTTGGCGGCGAGCAGTTCGGCGCACTCCCGTATCAAGCTGATCCCGCTCAGGCGACTGAGCCCGTCGCCGCTTCATCGTCTGCCTCCGCACTTGGGCCGACCTGCAGCCCCCCAGCGCAGAGGATGGTCGATTATCTCGAGTGCAGAGCAGATTTGCCGGTATGTGATTGTGAAGGCTTGACAGCATTTTGCTGTCATCGCGGCCGCGCGTGGCCCCACTCATGGTGTACGCCCGACGCTCGGCGCTCTCCCGCGCCCTCTATCCCGGTGCGAAAGTATTATTCTGCTCGCCGACCACATTTTCCTCTTGACGTTCCTGAGCAATATTGTGGCCTATCCCTGTCGACACTCACTCAAGAGGATCGACAGATGGCCACCCCCGGACAACCGACGAGCTACAAGTCAGACTATTGCGAACTCGCCCATAACTATTGCCTGCTCGGCGCCACCAACGAGGTTTTAGCCGGCTTCTTCGGCGTCGCCCCCCGCACCGT
>WNFC01008031.1_pt1 | contig 13570 bp, 5 predicted proteins | sample 5400541 | NCBI WGS metagenome assembly WNFC01 (sample SAMN13153342, study PRJNA577476) | soil metagenome | isolation source: 120 cm saprolite under Douglas fir tree site 2 hole 2 replicate 1 | place: USA:California | collected 2015-04-18
CCGGCCACTGAACTGGTACCAACCACGGTGAAGTTCAGCACCAGAGGTGTCGTCAGCGGCGGCACACTGGGTGCCGTGAAGGTAAGGGTCGGTCCCGTGCCTGTTCCCGTGCCGGTCTCGATGAACGTCACACCAGCGGGAGCAGTCCAGGTGTAGGTGATGGTTCCACCGTTCGGATCAACGCCAGTGGCATTGAGTGTCACGATGGAGGTGCCATCACCGATGGCCGGGTTCGGGTTTGCGCTGGCGGACACTCCCGGAGGCGAGTTCGGCGGCGTTAACGCGATCGGCACCAATACAGTGGCCGTGGACGGAGTGTTGATTCCGGGCGTTCCAACCGTGAGCTGGAACGTGAGACTCAACGGGCTGGCAACAACCGGGGCAACAAAGTTAGCGGTGGCGCCAGTGGGGTTGTTGATGGTGACGATCGGATCACCTGCGTTCACAATCTGGGTCCAAGCGAACGGACCAGCCAGCGGGAAGCTACCCTGCGAACTAAGGCTGACCAGCGTGCCGGCAATGATCGGAGTGACCGGAGATTTGTAACTGGCTACTGCGTGTGCAGCAGTCGGGTCACCCGGAACACAAGCCTGTGCTGGCGGCGCAGCCACCGAATCGGGCCACGGGCTGAGCTGGCCGATGAGCTGAGTCGGCTGTGGTTGCAGAACTTCCGCGCGCTTTATGCCGAGTTGAATGAGTTGGCTGTCAAAGATCGATCCTGGAAACGGCCATGCGCCGGTTCCACTCACGAGGAATGGCAGGTCCTCAAAGTTGTAAGCAGGCGGCAGATTGCCCGGGACCAGATCTTCAGGGAAGATGAACTCGGGTACAGGTAGCTGATAATAGCCGTACACCACGCCGTTGTTCTGGACGTCAACACGTCCACCGCTGACCTGGGCGCCAACGTTCTGCACGGGCGGCAGGAACGTGCCACCGTTCGGACGGAAGCGCCAGCGGCCCTTCTTTCCGATCAGCGGCAGGCCTTGCTCAACCGGGAAGTTCGAAACCCATGTGGGCAGTCGGAACGTGAGGCTCCCGCACGCATCGATATCGATGGCGGAAATGTCCACGTTGCGCTGCGGATCGGTAGAGAATCCTTCCACCCTGGTGCGACGTGCAGCTTCCTGCGGGAACGCCGGGTCAGGAGCGCCGCCCGTGCCCATGAGAAGAACTTCAACCAGGATGTAAGCAGGATCAACGTTCGGGAATGTGTACACGCCCAGATTCGTTACCACTTCAGTAGCGGAAACGAACGACTGGGATGTTGCCGGATCAATGAACTGCGTACCTATGATGGTGACAAAATCGCCAACTTCAAAGGGAACTTCCGTGTACGGGTCTTGCGGGAATGGATTGTCTACCGTCGGCGCGTCGCCAGGTACGTTCATGGTGTAGATGTTGATCGAGTTGCCGGACTGGTCGCGCGGCCGGTTGATTTCCGGACACTGCGGATCGTCGAGCCCAGTGGTGCCCGGGAAATAGGGATCAGACGTGCCCGGCGTCCCAGGTCCGTTGGGATAAGTTCCCGGCGCCGTCCGCGGGATGCACATTGGGTAACCGGTGATGGAACGAATGGTTGTGTTGCCCTGGTCCGAGGTGAAGCGGGCATCAGGCGTCTGTCCTATCGAGTAACGGCCCTTGTTGAACAAGTTGCCGTTCATGTCAGTGATCTGGAGCGCAGGGTCGTTGATCTGGACCCGCATTCCATTGATCGTCATGCTGCCGTCGGCATAATTCAATTTCTCGATAAAGCCCTGCATTCCGTTCACTGACTGCTGTGAAATCTGGATGATGCCGGACATGTATGTGCCGTTCACAATCTGACCTTGCACGTGCGCTTCGTGGGTAAAGATCGGCCGCACCGTATCCGATAGAGCGAGCCCGGACTCGCCCGCTACCGGAGCCGTATAGCTGCAAACTCCAGGACCTGAGCACATGACGGCGCCCGGATTGTTCTCAAAAATCTCTTCCCATGTCAGGAAGGTGTTGGGGAACGTGACAACCGTGTTCGCGGGAACGCGAATAATGTCGTTGTTGATCTGCAGCCATCCACCGGACGTCTTGCAGCCCGGCGGCGTCGGCGGCGCTGGCGGAGGCACAGCGGCAACCACCGCTCCTGGTGTTGTATCCAGTGGCGGAGTGGCCGGTGCGGGATCGCACATCTTGTCCACTGACGCGTACTGGATGAAGCCGAGATCGTCGAAACCCGGCGCGACCGTTTGGGCAGCAGGCAATGTTGCTGGCGTGGGGGGGACCGACGGCTTGGGAAGCGATTGTGCTCCCATTCCGACAGCCAGGCCGAGAATCAGCAGCAGACCTGTGACTGCGCTCCGGAATAATTCTTTGGCTTGTTGATAAGACCTCATGTTGTAAAACTCCTTCCGTCAATCTGCTACTGCTGGCTTTGAAATTGTTTGCTCTCGACTAATTCCTGAATATCCGCTCGTTCGCTAGTTGGGCCTGGCTGTCTTCACACCCAGCAGGTTGTCCAGGAACGTTGGCAAAGGCTTGCCGCCTGTTGCTCCTACCGCGGGAATCTCCATCAACTGGTCTTTAGCCTGTCCTGGATGGCCCGGGTCTCTTGCCACCGGGTACCCATTGGGTCCCTGTGGATGTCCGTTGGGCGTGAGCAACTGAGGGTGGTCAAACGGCGCTGACTGCTTCACCGTGCGCGGATCGGTCAGCCCGTTGCGCAGGAAATCAACCAGATCCTGCTTTTCTTGAAGCGTCAATCCCAGACCGAGCGGTTCGATATCGGGATCCATGATGGCGAGTTCTGAAACCACGTTGAAATCTGCTCCGCGGTTATAGAATTCGACCACCTGTTCGAGCGTCAGTTGGCTGCCGTTGTGAAAGTAAGGCGCTGTCAGCGCGACGTTGCGCAGTTGCGGAGTCTTGAAGAATCCGGTGCGTGCAATGTCATCGCGACAGCTCAGAGGAGCCTGCGTGATTCCGTCTCCGGGCCGGCCTGCGATCATGATTGAAACTGATGGATCGTCGCAAACGCGCTGCCTCAACTCCTCGCCCAGTGAGAGCGGCTTGGAAGCCACCGGATCAGCTCCGGCCAGGCCTGCGTCTTCCGCGCCCGGACGAACGCCGATGTGGTAGAAGCCTGTGTCATATACACGGACATTGAGGTCGGCCATCACCATGCGCTCCAGCGGAACCGGGGCAACCGTGTCCACGGCCGCGTTGGAAAGTTCGGGGCCACCGTGGCACACAATGCAACGGCCTTTGGTTTCAAAGATCAGAAGTCCGCGCAGTTGTCCCGCCGTCATCGAGGTCGGTCCAACCGAATAACTGATTCGAATCGGCACGGTCGAGACCGGCGGCTCCTCGAAGTTGAGAACGAGTACGCCGCGGGCGTAGTCGATTGTTCCGTCCAGTCCGGTGCCGGTGAAGCGGCCATATCCGTTGTCGAAGGCGAACGTGTCCTGGTCACTCATGTCAAACTTCGGATTCAGCCCCACCACCGAGATGGTGAAGGGATCAATGCCCGGCTTCAGTTGAATGGTGTAGGAATTAGCCTGGTTGTCGCCCACCAGCGAATAGGTCTGCTGCTGCTCCAGGAATTTATCCAGCGGTGTCTGGTCCGCTACCAGGGTGCTTTCATACATCTGAATGGCAACTCCCCAGAAGAGAGAGAAGTTGTATTCCATCTGGCTGTAGTCCGTGGTTCCCGCCGGACAGGCTTCGTTTTTTGCCGGATCGATCGTTATTGTGGAGCTGCCATCGCCTGCCACGCACGCATGTTGCTTGAACTGCCACCACTCCGGGAGAAACGCTTTCTGAATCAGAGCGGCATAAGTTGTGTTCAGGCCTTTTTGCGGTGCATTGGAAAACGCGCCCAGAATACTGTCGGTTGCGTCAACGTCCTGCTTGCCGAGCGGTACGCGCATCAGCAATTTCTTTCCGACCTGACGCAAGTCGCGGCCGTCAGCAGACATTTCGGTACCGCTCAGGATTGGGCCTAGTGCCTGTGAGCACAACGCGGAGTTCTGCATGGCGACCACGGCCGGTCCAAGCTTGTTGTCCAGGCTGTCCCCAACCAGAAGATGAGACTGCTTATCGCGCGAACCAAATGGATTGCCGCCATTGCAAACGTTCTGCGCGCGGCCGTCCCAGAAATTCCGATAGTTGAAAACCGCGTCCACCACGCTCGGCGTGTTGCGGCCGGTAACTTTACGTGTGTTGAGCAGCTTGGCCGCGTCCGCGGGATCGGGATAAGAGAAAACCGGATCGGGCGTGGAGATATCGGTTTCCAGACTGGTGATCTGGCCCTGCGCCGTTCCCACCACCGGGTTTGAATTTGTGTGCGGCGACTTTTGGCGATTGCTATTCGTGTTGCTGCTAACCTTTGGGTTGGGGTTCCTCGCGCTGTGACCATCGCGCGTGATGCCCGCGTCGCCGTCATCATCTGCCTGGCGATGATCATCCACGGGCTCAGTCACGATTCCGCCCTGGCCGTTTGATGGCCCGACAATAATCTGTCCCATCTTGGCGGCAAACACACCCTGAGATCCGGAGACGTCATTCACGTCTGAGATCACATTGCTGTGGCTGTTGTTTACATCGGAAAGCTTGTGGAAGGGGAAATCACCATCGTGAAATCCGCCGAAACCCGCGTCTGATGTGCCTGGGTTGTAATGATGATTGGGGCCGATTTTGCCGTCAAAAGGTGTGCCGATTTGAAAAGTGTTGTCGCCGCCAGCCTGCCCGGGATTGACTTCGTTATTGGGGCGGCTATCTGCGCCGGCGTTGAAATGGCAACTGGCACAAGCCTGAATATCGTCGCTGCCTGCCTGCATGTCCCAGAAAAGTGCTTTGCCCAGCTGGACCGCGGCGGCTTTGTCCGCAACAATTCCTTCAAGACCAAATACAGGTGGGATTGGAACGCTGGAAAGGGAAGCAAGAGGTCGAAGCGGAATCACTACGGTTCCCGTTGACGCGCCACCCTGGGCTCTGACGTGGCCGTAATATCCCAGGGCCACCATGACTACAGTTACGCATGCACACAAACGTACAATTACTGCCATCCCGGAAGACCGTCTCATTGTTCTCTCCTAAAGTCGCGCTGTTCCTACCAATTGCGCCCGCCGGTGACTCGACCTGTCTGACTCCGGCTTGAGCAAGAACTACCAATTCAGGGACATGGGGCCCAAAGTGCCGCGGTACCGTGCATCAACCGTCTAAAGAATCTGCCCGATACCGCAGTGCGAGAAGTTGTTACCGTCGAGCTTTCTGTCCCGGAAGCTCCAGCGCGAACTTGCTGCGCTGGATTGTTCCTCAGCCCTATTCGCGCCTGATTCCGTGGCTGGCGCGTACAAGGCTGAAGAACCGGTGCTTCCCTATGCATGCAGAATGAGGCACATTCGAAAAAGTTGAAATCCGGATGGTTGGGTATTCTTTGAGGGGAGAAACCCTGATCGTAAGAAGTTCAGATTGGATTAGAAATTTTAAGAAGGAAGGAAATCACGGCAGGAAGCTTGTAGCGCAATAACGTATTGCCCTATGTAATAAGAGTGTTAAGACTGGATGATACCGGTGCGAATCGCATAGCGAACCAACCCGGCAACGTCATGAATGTCGAGTTTGTCCATGATGTTTGAACGGTGAGACTCCGCGGTCTTGGCGCTGATGCCGAGAATGCTTGCGAGCTCTTTAGTGGTCTTACCTTCGGCCACTAGCTGTAAGACCTGGCGTTCACGATCGCTGAGGAAGCGATCCGGCACCTCGTCCTTGTTGAGAAACGCCTGCACAATTGTCCGGGAGATGCTCTGCGTAAGAAACATCTCGCCCTTGCTCACCGCGCGAATCGCCTGGACCAATTCATTGGATGCCCTGGTCTTCAGAACATAACCGGTCACGCCGGCACGAAGGCTTTCCAGAACAAGGTGGTCTTCTGTGTGCATGGTGAGAAGAATGACTTTGATTTTTGAATTGGTCTTAATGATCTCCCGTGCCGCGTCAATTCCGTTGAGGAGGGGCATGGCGAGATCAAGGACCGCGATATCAGGTTTATTTTTCTCGCAGAGCAGAATGGCCTCACGGCCATCCGATGCTTCGCCGCTGAAGAGAAATCCTTCACGCTCGAGCAGCACTCGCAATCCTTCCCGGACCACGGCATGGTCATCCGCAAGTAATATTTTCAGAGCCATCGTTTCGCATTCAGGTTTAGCAGGATTAAACCACACTTTCTCAAAGACTTACAGTGTTCAGATAAGGCTAAACAGGGTTCAGATCTGGCCGGAAGGCCTGCTACTCACGTGTCTGGCCAGCTGCCAGCCAGGGAATTAAGCTAGAAGGTGGCAAACCGCGTGTATTAAGCCCCCCAGAAAGATATATGCACACGGAAACATTAAAGATTTTAATGTTTTTTTAATCTCATCGCTGGTGCTAAGGGAACAGTGTTAATGAACATCGAAATGACTTCCGTGGCAAATGAAGTTAACCAGCTTCCCAGCCCACGAATGAAAAAGGTACACCGGCGGCGACGTACCTAGCGCTACCAGAAAGAGACCTGATGATCATTCCGCGCAACATTGTTAATCCTGAAGCAGTGTGAAGTTCAGGGTGGGGGCAGGCATGAAGGAACACCGGAGCACCACATGGGCCAGATCATTCTGGCCGGCAATCATCGTGCTCATTGGCAGCCTCGCCGGTACGGCCATTGCCTGGCTCCTGGTTTCTCAACTGGAGCGCAACCACATCTATAAAGCTACCGCTTTGGCCATGTCAGCAGTGCACGTGGACCTTGCCGCCGATATGGATGCACTCATTCAAGACGAAACGAATGCAGCCAAAATCTGGCAATTCGAAGATCCATCCCGTAAGAAATGGGACATGCTGGCAGCGATCTATATTGAACGTCATTCTGGTTGCCAGGCCATGGCGTGGCTTACACCAGACTACAAGCAACGTTGGGTGAGTGGCCCCAGGGGCCAGATCGCTGCAAGCATTCCAATGAACATGTCTTTTGTTGGACCGCTCTTACAGCGTGCTCTGCTGAACAGGCAGGCCACCATCTCAAAAGTTTTTTTAGGCTCCAATGGTGAGCGGCAATGGCTTATCGCGGTCCCTGTCTTTCGCGAACAGTCGTTGCACGGATTTGCGCTTGGAGCCTTTAACGTTGATCAGTCTTTAGAAGAAATGCTGACTGACATTAAAGGATTGCATTTCTCTGTTGCCATTGAAGAAGATGGACGCAGGATTTTCCGGCTGGATGGAAGCAATGATCAGCTCCGCCATTTGAACCAGAGTGCGGCACTTAATCTTCCCGGCGCAACCTGGGATCTGCGGGTTTGGTCTTCGCCTGAAGCAATGGCGGAAATGCATTCCAACCTGCCTCGCTACACACTCATGAGCGGTTTCCTCTTCAGCCTGGTGCTAGCATGGCTAACGTATACGTTCTTCAGGTTGCGCAGCGAAATTGCAGAAAGACGCCTGGCAGAGGACGCCATGCGAGCTTCACAGGCACGTTTCGCCGGCATTCTGGAGATATCACCGGCTGCTGTTATTTCCACTGATCAAGCACAACGTATCACGCTGCTCAACCAGACGGCTGAGAAGATGTTCGGCTATACCATGGATGAAGTTCTGGGACAGCCGCTCAATCTTCTTATTCCTGAAGATTACCGCGAAGTCCATTGCCACCATCCCAAGAACTCAGTTGATGTGGTAGAAAACAACTGCCTGCTGGCGGAACATTGGCTGGTATTCGGACGGCGCAAAGACGGTTCTGAGTTCCCCATGGGCACTGCATCATCGAAACTGGAACTGGGCGGGGAGGAAACTTTTACCATCCTCTGCACGGACGTTACCCGGCAGGTGCGGGCTGAAGAAGCGCTGCTCGCTGCGCACGATCAATTGGAAATGCGAGTCATGGAGCGGACGGAGGAACTTCGTGCCGCCAATCGCGCGCTGGAGCAGGAGATAGATGAGCGCAAGACTGCTCAGGAAGAAGTCCTGCAACTTTCCAGCAAACTCATGCGAGTGGAAGACGAGGAGCGCAGGCGGCTGGCGCGTGAGTTGCATGACGGAGCCGCGCAGAACCTGGTGCCAATGGCGTTGAACCTGCACCGGATTCGCATCGCCCTTGCCGGTAATGAAGAAGAAATTGCTCGCGTGGACGAATCATTGCGATTTGTTGAGCAATGCACCAGTGAATTGCGGACGATTTCTTATCTCCTCCATCCACCCATGCTGGAAGAGCTTGGTTTGGGACGGGCTTTGCGCGGATATGTTGAAGGCTTCAGGAAACGCAGCGGAATTGACGCCGTTCTGAAAGCGCCACTGGATCTCGGCGGGTTGGACTTCGAAGTGCAGCTGACTGTCTTCCGCATCGTCCAGGAGGCGCTGTCAAATGTCCTGAAGCACTCCGGCAGCCGCACCGCGCTGGTGATGGTGGCCCGTGATAAAGATGAACTAACGGTGGAGATTGCCGACCAGGGCCGGGGAATCGCCCAAGGGCAGGATCCTCAAGGCGTAGGATTGGGCGGGATGCTGGAGCGGGTCAGGCTTCTTCAGGGAAAACTGACTATTCACAGTAACGAGGAAGGGACCATCATACGTGCTCAATTGCCCCTTTACTCAACAAAGCTGCCACCTTTAAACGCGGAAACCAAGAGCCTGGCGGCCAGAATGGTGAACTGAAACTCCAGCCACAGAGTTCCAGATTCCGAAATCACTTCTTCGCAAACCTGCCAGCCTCTGGGTGGAGACTCGCCCATGGTCAAACACCCTGGTCGTCCACGTTAAAATTTCGCTAACCACAATCTCTAGAAAATACTCTATTTCTGCTCCAGCCTGGGTTGGTAAAGCCCTGGTCGGGCTCCAGAAGTATTGGGGCTAATCCTGCTGTTTTAAGATACTTGCAGGTTTCTTTGCGATCGTTTTCGTGAATAACTGGAGCGGAGTGGTAGCGCTCTCGTTTTCCTTCTACTTTTGCCTGCGACTCGTGAATCGAACTGCTCTCCCCTGTCATCTGTAGTACTCGTATCATCTATATCATCTGTAGTACTTGTATCGTCTATATAAGGATGGATAACTTGAGGAAGCCGGTTTTTTTATTAGGGCTGTTAGCCTTTGTCATTCCCATAATTTCGGCGTGCAATAACACGCAAGCTAATGCACCAGCGCCCAGGCCCATGCCGGTCAAGACAAGCACAGTGAATCTGTCCAACGTGCCTCGTGTGGATGAATATGTGGCGACGGTGAAGTCTCGCCGCGCTGCCACCATTCAGCCGCAGGTGGATGGCACACTCACGCGAATACTGGTGAAATCAGGCGATCACGTGAAGGCCGGCCAGGTTCTGATGACGATTGATCCTTTGAAGCAGCAGGCAACCGTGGACCAGCAGCAGAGCACGGAAGCGCAGAAGAAAGCGGTCCTGGATTTCAATCAACGCGAGGTGGAAAGGCAGCGAGCGCTTTACCAGTCTGGCGTGACCAGCAAGCATGATTTCGATGCAGCCGAGCAGGCTTATGAGAACGCCAAGGCCGATTTTCAGGCGTCCACTGCTGCCCGCGTTACCCAGCAACGCCAGTTAGCGTATTACAACCTGACGGCTCCGTTCGCGGGTGTAGTGGAAGATATTCCTGTGCGCGTTGGTGATTACGTCTCGCCCACCACGCTGTTGACCACGGTGGACGAGAACGCCGAACTCGAGGCCTACGTTTACATCCCCACGGAAAAAGCCGGCGACATCAAGATGGGTCTTCCCATTCAGATCGTAAACAGCCAGGGCGAGTTGATCGAAAGCACCCGGATTAACTTTGTCTCCCGCCAGGTGGATAACGCGCTACAGGGAATTCTGGTGAAAGCGCCGATCAAGAGCTCGCTGGATAGATTCCGCAACGCACAACTGGTCAAAGCGCGCGTGGTCTGGAGCACCGCGCCTGCGCCCACCGTCCCGGTGCTGGCTGTAAGCCGCATTGGCGGCCAATCATTTGTTTATGTTGTGTCCCAGGGTGAGCAGGGCAGCGTAGCCAAACAGCGCGCCATTACCCTTGGCGATACCATTGGGAATGATTACGCCGTACTCGGCGGTCTTCAGCCGGGTGACAAGGTAATTGTTTCAGGCATTCAGTTTCTGGTTGACGGGGTCCCCGTCCAGCCCATCACTTAACCTGCCGGATTGAAGCAGATAGAGCCGCCATTGTCGCGACTAGAAGAGGAAGTGCCAGGTTGGTAAATTTTTTCATTAAGCGCCCTATTTTCGCCACGGTTTGTGCTTTGTTGATCATTCTCGCCGGAGCAGTCAGCATTCCAGGTTTGCCGATCTCGCTTTATCCGACGCTGGCGCCGCCCCAGGTCACCGTAAGCAGCAATTATGTGGGCGCAAACGCGCAAGTGGTGGAGTCAGCCGTAACGATTCCGCTGGAGCAACAAATCAACGGTGTTGAGGGCATGCACTATATCTCTTCCACCAGCTCCAACGACGGCACCAGCAGCATCAATGTTACTTTCCGCACCGGATATGACTTGAACATCGCTGCCGTGGATGTGCAGAACCGCGTGGCGACTGCTCAGGGCCGTCTGCCGCAGGAGATTAAAAACACCGGCGTCACCATCACCAAGGCGAATCCAAATTTCGTCTTCGCTGCTGGCTTCTTCTCTCCCGATAACAGCCTTTCCAACCAGTACATCTCCAATTATCTGGATGTATACGTTAAGGATGCCTTAAAGCGCATTCCGGGTGTGGGTGACGTCATCATTTTCGGAGAGCGCAAGTACGCGATGCGTATCTGGCTGGATCCGGCCAAGCTGGCAGCACGCCAGTTGACGGCTGCGGACGTGGTGTCCGCGCTCCAGGAACAGAACGTTGAAATCCCAGCCGGACAACTGGGCCGCCCCCCGTCAGACCAGAAGCAGAATTTCCAGATTGCGCTGCGCGTGGTTGGCAGACTTAGCGACCCGAAGGAATTCGAAGGCATCATCCTGAAAAATACCGCCAATGGAATTGTGCAGGTGAAGGATGTGGGCCGGGCTGAGGTCGGCGCTGAAAACTACGACACCAATCTTCTTTATAGCGGCCATCAGGCCGTCGGCGTAGGTGTACAGCAGCTTTCAAACGCCAACGCGTTGCAGGTGGATAAGCTGGCCAAAGCCGCGCTGATCGAGCTCTCGAAATCATTTCCACCGGGCATGAAATACGTAGTCGCCTTTGACACCACAACTGTAGTCGGCGACTCAGTGAAAGAGGTGGTGACGACGCTTGAAGAAGCCATCATCATTGTCATCCTCGTCATCTTTCTCTTCCTGCTGGACTGGCGCGCCACCATCATTCCCGCGGTGACGATCCCGGTCTCATTGATCGGCACGTTCGCATTCATCAACATGTTTGGGTTTTCCATCAACTCACTCACGCTTTTCGGAATTACGCTGGCGACGGGCCTGGTTGTGGATGATGCCATTGTGGTCATTGAAAATGCCCAGCGCCATATCAATCAAGACGGAACTGATCCGCACCGGGCCACTGCAAAGGCGATGGCCGAAGTATCGAGCGCGGTGGTGGCCACGTCTCTGGTTTTGATCTCGGTCTTTGTGCCCGTCTCCTTCTTTCCTGGCACCACAGGCATTCTTTACCGGCAATTCTCGTTGACGATCGCGTTTGCCATTGCTATCGCGCTCACGCTTTCGCCGGCCCTGGCGGCGATCCTGCTTCGCAGCGAGGAACATAAATACACAGTTCTGGATTGGACGCGCGTTCAATGGCTTTCCCATGGCTACGCAAAAGCCGCCCACGGCATAGACCGGGCGATCCATGCACTGGGCAATGTTTACGGAAAAGCGGTCGGCAAGGCGCTGAAATTCCGTTACGCCATGATTGTTCTATTCCTGGCAGCTCTGGCGGCGACAGCGTTCATGTATCAGCGTGTTCCCACCGGATTCGTGCCCCAGGAAGACCAGAATTATTTCATCGTCATCGTCCAGGCTCCTCAAGGCGCTTCGCTGGCTTATACCACCGACATCGCCAGACAGGCGGAGGAGATTTTGCGGGCTGATCCCGACGTTTTCGGCACCTTTGCGGTGCCAGGATTTTCCTTGAACGGCGGCAGTTCGTCGAACTCAGGCGTGGTTTTCGCGCCGCTCAAGCCCATTGACGATCGCAGAGGCAAAGGACATGGCGCCAGCGACATTGTGGCCCGCGTGGGACCAAAGCTCTTTGGCATTCCTGGTGCGATTGTGGTGCCGTTTGAGCCGCCTGCCATCAACGGTATTGGCAGCTTTGGAGGATTTCAGTTCATTCTCCAGGACCAGGGGCGCAACACGCTCGCGGACCTCGACACCGTAGCGCATAAGGTCGTGGCCGCCAGCCGCCAGGGAAACGACCTGACGGGGCTGTTTACCAGTTTCACCGCCAACGATCCGCAGAAGCTGGTGCAGATTGACCGGCAAAAAGCCAAGGCCATCGGTGTACCCATCAGCCAGATTACATCCGCTCTCGGCGTTTACATGGGCTCGCAGTACGTGAATGACTTTGACTTCAACAATCGTTCGTATCGCGTTTACGTCCAGGCAGACGAGCGCTTCCGTAAGAACGCGCAGGACCTGCGGCAATATTACGTGCGCTCTGCGAACAACCAACTACTGCCGCTGGGAAATATCGTTTCGCTCGAAGACACCTCCGGCCCGCAGGTCATCAACCATTACAATCTCTTCCGTTCGGCGGAAATTGATGGCGCGGCAGCGCCTGGCCACAGCTCGTCTGAGGGGCTGAGGGACATGGAAAACCTGGCAAAGAAGAACATGCTGCAAGGCATGGCATTCCAATGGACGGGGCTGGCGCTGGAACAAGTGGAGTCCGGCGGCAAGGCTATTCTTATCTTTGCCCTTGGAATCTTTGTGGTTTATCTCACTCTCTCCGCACAGTATGAGAGTTTTGCGCTGCCGTTTATCATCCTGCTGGCAGTCCCAACCGCCGTGCTGGGTGCGCTGCTTTTCATCTTTATGCGCGGATTAGCGAACGATGTTTACGTCCAGATAGGCCTGGTGATGCTGATTGGACTTTCCGCCAAAAACTCGATTCTGATCGTGGAATTTGCCGAGCAGTTGATGGAACAGGGCCGTTCAATTATGGATGCGGCCATTGAGGCGGCTGAGCTGCGCTTGCGGCCCATCCTCATGACGTCGTTTGCATTCATCCTGGGTGTTCTGCCGCTTTACTTCGCCAGCGGCGCCGGCAAACTCGGTCGCCATTCGGTGGGCACGGCGATTGTAGGCGGTATGTTGTTTTCGACGGTGCTCAATTTGTTCTTTATCCCGGTTCTTTATGTGGTTGTGAAATCGCTCTTGTCTAAAGTCTCCGGTGAACCCAGGATGGACATAACGGACGAAGTAGCCAGAGTGGCCTAAGAAGGGCTTTGGGCCCGGCGTCGGCGGGATGCCCACGTCGGAAAAGCTGAAGGATCAGTCAAGCCTTAAATGTTTAGCTGGTAATCTACATATCGAGTGGATACAGCACAGATCAGCGAATTGGTGGAACAGGAACGATGGCCCGAGATCGTCTCTGCTTTGCGCCGGTTGGCGCGCGCCGATGCCGCCAAAAGCATAGAGGGCCTCGGCTAC
>WNFC01016862.1_pt1 | contig 13566 bp, 14 predicted proteins | sample 5400541 | NCBI WGS metagenome assembly WNFC01 (sample SAMN13153342, study PRJNA577476) | soil metagenome | isolation source: 120 cm saprolite under Douglas fir tree site 2 hole 2 replicate 1 | place: USA:California | collected 2015-04-18
TACGTTGCGCTGCAATTCGCGGCTGAAGGGGCGAAGGTAATCCAGGAATTGAGTGAACATGATGGCATAAGGTTATTGGCACAACTGGCGCCAAAGAGTGTCATCAACAACCCACCGGCAGCCCGATCCCTGGTACGCTCGGTTGGTGGTCTTCCACTGGCCCTCACTATTATCGGTAAACATCTACGTGTACAGTCCCTGAGTGGTCAACCACGCCGGCTGCAGACCGCCATGGAGCGATTGCGCAGTGCTGCAGACCGCCTGCGCTTGAGCGAGCCACAAGCGGTGCTGGAACGCTCGCCCAATTTGCCCAAAGGTATTCCCGTATCGCTGCAAGCTGTTATTGGGATCAGCGAGCAGCAGTTGGATGATCAGGCAAGGCGGACATTATATACGTTAGCGGCCTTTCCTGCCAAGCCGAACAGCTTCTCTGAAGAGGCTGCGCTGGCAGTGTGCCAGGAACCTGTTGAAGTGCTCGACATGTTAAGCGATGCCGGCTTATTAGAAAGCGGCGCACCAGATCGCTATACGCTGCATCCCACAATTGCCGATTATGCAAAGCTACGCCTCGCTGATACTTCCGCTTATATGCGCATGGCCGAGTACTTTGCCAGCTATGTAGAGGCCCACCAGAAAGACCATTCTGTACTTGAACAGGAAAGCAGCAACTTGTCCGCGGCGGCCAATATTTTGTATGATCTTGCGCGGGCCGCAGCCAACAAAGGCGATATTGTCGAGGCGAAACGGCGCGCTCTGGAAGCCTTAACGATCTTCGAGGTTCTTGATCATTCTAAAGCGAGTGAGATGAAGGAGTGGCTGCATAAATTACTACCGCTCAATGAGCAAGAAATGTAGGGGCGACCCTTGCGGTCGCCCGGAAGGCGACCCTTGCGGTCGCCCTGGAAGTGACCCTTGCGGGTGCCAGGCCCCACCACAATTTTCAAACTGGACTAACTACTAGAGGATAAATTATGGAACTTGCGCGTATCGGCAGCGAACAGAGTAGCGAGCGTTCGCAAGCCTTGCCCTTTCAGGGCGATGCCTGGCAGAGCTGGGGTCCCTACCTGAGTGAACGCGCCTGGGGCACGGTACGTGAGGATTATAGCGCCGATGGCTGTGCCTGGGATTATTTCCCCCATGACGCGGCGCGCTCTCGCGCCTATCGCTGGAACGAGGATGGCCTGGCGGGTATCAGCGACGATAAGGGGCGCATGTGCTTTGCCCTGGCTCTGTGGAATGGCAGGGATCCCATACTCAAGGAGCGGCTGTTTGGTTTGACAGGCCCGCAGGGCAATCATGGCGAAGATGTTAAGGAAGTATATTTCTACCTGGACAGCACCCCGACCCATAGTTACATGCGCATGCTTTACAAATACCCCCAGGAGGCATTTCCCTACCGGCAACTAGTTGAGGAGAATGCCCGGCGCAGCAGGCAGGATCCCGAATTTGAATTGCTGGACACGGGTGTTTTTGCCGGTAATCGCTACTTTGATGTATTCGTAGAATATGCCAAGGCTGCTCCCGAAGACATCTTGATCCGTATTCGCGCCGTCAATCGTGGCTCCGAGGCGGCTGTGCTGCACCTGTTGCCCACCCTCTGGTTTCGCAATACCTGGTCCTGGAACAAAGATGGCGACCGTCCATTTTTATGGCGAGGGGATTGGGATGTGCAAGGCGAAGGTGATAAGTCGAGTCCCGGCTGCGCGGCAGCTTTTCCCCCTCTGCTTATAGAGGCGCAGCACCCGTCTCTGGGGAAGTATAACCTGTATTGCGAAGCTACTGCGCCCAGCGATACACTGCTTTTCACCAACAATGACACGAATCTGCAGCGGCTCTATAACGTACCGAATGCCACGCCCTATGTCAAAGACGCCTTCGACGAGTATCTCGTACATGGCAACCACACGGCAGTCAATCCATTATGCACTGGTACCAGGTCTGCCGTACTCTATACCAGGACAATTGCGGCAGGAGCGACAGCCTCCATACGGCTGCGGCTGACAAAGGCAATGCATGCCCCGACTGGTCCGGTCATCTCACCTTTTGCAGGCTTTGATGCGCTATTTGAGCTGCGTCGGCAGGAGGCCGGCGAGTATTACACTTCCCTCCAGCCTGCTCACTTGGACGAGGATGTGAAGCGCGTGCAACGACAGGCGTTGGCAGGGATGCTCTGGAGTAAGCAGTCCTACCACTATATTGTTGACCTGTGGTTGAAAGGTGACCCGGCACAACCTCCTCCACCAACTCAGCGCAAGCATGGACGCAATGCCGAATGGAGACATCTTTACAACGAGAGGGTAATGTCGATGCCAGATAAATGGGAATATCCCTGGTATGCCACCTGGGACCTGGCATTCCACTGCATTCCATTCGCCCTGATCGACAGCAGATTTGCCAAGAGCCAGCTTGACCTGCTGCTGCGCGAATGGTACATGCATCCCAACGGGCAGCTTCCTGCCTATGAATGGGCCTTTGGCGATGTCAACCCACCCGTTATTGCCTGGGCAGCATGGCGCGTCTATAAGATCGATCAGCAGCAGACCGGCTGCGCAGACCGTGCATTCCTGGAGCGACTATTTCATAAGCTGCTCATCAATTTTACCTGGTGGGTCAACCGCAAAGACTCGGAAGGCAATAATGTCTTCCAGGGCGGGTTTCTAGGACTGGATAATATAGGAGTGTTTGATCGCAGCGCCCCTCTACCGACCGGCGGCTACATTGAGCAGTGCGACGGTACCAGCTGGATGGGTATGTTCTGCCTGAATATGATGACCATTGCTCTGGAACTGGCGCTCACCAATCCGGTCTACGAAGATATTGCTCTCAAGTTCTTCGAGCATTTCCTGGCGATTGCCGCGGCCATGAATAACATAGCCGACGAGGGCATCAAGCTCTGGAACGAAGAAGACGAATTTTTCTATGACGTACTGCGCCTGCCGGATGATACACACCTGCCGTTAAAAATCCGTTCGCTCGTCGGGCTGATCCCTTTATGCGCGGTGGAGACGATCGAACCACATGTCCTCGATGCCCTGCCAAGGTTTAAATATCACCTGACGTGGTTTCTGACCCACCGGCCCGACCTCACGCGGCTGGTGTCGCACTGGCAACTGCCGGATGCCAGCCAGCGCCGCCTGCTGGCTCTGGTACGAGGTCATCATATGAAGCAATTGCTCAAGCGCATGCTCGACCCCGCCGAGTTTCTGAGCGACTATGGCATACGCTCCCTGAGCAAATACCATGCTGATCATCCCTATGTCTTAAACGTCGATGGCACTGCGCATGCTGTGTGCTACGAACCAGCCGAGTCACGCACGGAACTCTTTGGCGGCAATTCCAACTGGCGTGGTCCCATCTGGTTCCCCATTAACTATCTCCTCATCGAATCTCTGCAAAAGTTTTATTTCTACTACGGCGACGATTTTAAAGTGGAATGCCCCACGGGCTCCGGCCAGTACCTGAACTTGAAGGAAGTTGCCGAAGATCTCTCGCGCCGCCTTATCCGGCTGTTCCTGCGTGATGAGGCTGGACACCGCCCCTGCTATGGCGATAATGAAACGCTGCAGCGGGATCCCCACTGGCGCGATAACCTCTTGTTTCACGAGTTCTTCCATGGCGATACTGGAAAGGGCCTTGGCGCGAGCCACCAGACGGGCTGGACGGGGCTGATCGCCTCGCTGATACAACAACAGGGTGTCTATAGCATGGAGGACCGGGCAGCGATCTCGAAGACCGGGCATTTGCAAACTGCGCCTTTAAGCTACGACTTACCGGAGCGAAGATGAGACAGGCAAACCGGTTACGCCTCTTTATCAGAGCCCTTTTCAGCACTGCTCACGATGCCCTTGGGTGGTTTACCCATTTGGCATCGTCCAGGCGTTTTTCTATCCAGCCTATACAGCCCTCATCCCCAATTTGGTGCCGACTGAGCTGCTGCCAAGTGCCAACTCGCTCAGAAGCATCAGCCTGGATGCGGCGCAGTTCATCGGTCCGACTATTCGCGTGGTAGATTAGTGTCACAATTACCATAAGGCAAGGTTCAATTATGAAGAAAAGTCCTTGACCGTTTGAACAGTCGCACAGTGTCATCCTGAGCGCAGCGAAGGATCTGTCTGGCTGGGCACAGAGATGCTTCCCCTTCGCGGAGTTTACCCTTGAGCGAAGCGAAGGGCTCAGGGCTTCGGCTCACTCGCTCAGCATGACAGGGCGGAACCTTTCTGGTGATGAGGAACTGTCAAGTCCTTTTGAACCTTGCCTAAGTTCGCCAATGGCTGGCCGGTGGAATCGAAACGAGGCCCCGGCGCAGACGCCCCAGCCCGCTTGATGCCTATGCCTCCTATCTGCGCCACCGTTGGGAGGAGGGATGCCAGAATGGAAAACTTCTGAAGGAATAGGTGCGTCTCCTCAAGTATTATTGGTTCATCGCTTGCTGATCTCGTCAAGGAAGGGAGAAAGAACTGGTAGCAGGAGATCAGCTCGGAACACAATGTTGTAATGGGTGGCACCAGGCAAGATGGCGAGTTGTGATGGGATGAGGTGTTCACCATTCCAGCCAGCATCCTTCAAGCCACCGCCAAAGAGGTTGAAAAACGCTACCGCATGGGAAGGAGGAAGACCATCAGAATCGCCAGCGATAATCAGCGTGGGGATTCTCAAAGCGGAAACACGCTCTGTCCAATCATAGTCCTGACCCAGGGCTTCCTTCATGTTGGCGACAAATCGAGGGAAATCTTCTGGTTTTGGCGCAACACGCAGATAGGCATCATAGATGGGAGTACTCATAAAGAACTCAGGGGCGATGGATGTCATGCCTATTTGCATTTCGGGATGCCAGCCAGTCCGTTTGAAAGGTGTGGAGATCACCACGAGTTTGTTGACACGCTCTGGATGGCGAATGGCGGTCTGCAGAGCCACGGCACCGCCAAGAGAGAAGCCAAGCAGGTCGGCTTTTTCGAGTCCGAGATGGTGGATGAGGCCAGCGATATCGTCAGCCATTTGCTCAAAACGGATGGGGCGATCCGTGAGGGCTGTGCGTCCGTGTCCATACAGATCGACACCAATGACCTGATACTTCTCAGCAAGCGCGGGAGAAAGTGCAGTGAACATCTCAAAGGTCCCAAAGCCACCGTGAAGCATGATCAAAGGCTTGCCAGTTCCATGAATCTCATAGTAAAGATTGATTCCGTTTACAGAAGCGTATTTTCCTGTTGGATTGTTCGTATTGGTTGTCATGAACAACTACTCCTTTGGTTTCAGTTGTGAGAACACCTCACCTAATCATTCTCTTTGAAAAGAGAAAAATCGGAAGAAGAAAGCAGCCCCAAATCCAAAAGAGGAGCAATTGGTGCTCTATTCTCCGCTGTCAACGGCGACATCTGCAACGGATTCCCGTACCCAGGTGGGCCGGTAGGGGAAGCGCTCCACCTGCTCGCGCGTAGTGACGCCGGTGAGTACCAGTATTGTGCGCAGGCCGCTCTCGATCCCGGCGATAATGTCGGTATCCATGCGGTCCCCAATCATCACCGATTCCTCGGAATGCGCGTTGATGGCGCGCAGGGCAGTACGCATCATCAACGGGTTCGGTTTGCCGATGAAATAGGGCTTGACGCCCGTGGCCGCGTTGATCAATGCGGCTACAGCCCCGGTCGCGGGGACGATTCCTCCCTCGCCAGGCCCCATTACATCGGGATTAGTGGCAATGAAACGCGCCCCGGCGGCCACAAAGCGGATGGCGCGGGTAATGCGTTCAAAACTATACATGGTCGTTTCACCCAGCACTACATACTCCGGGTCCTGGTCGGTCAGGACATAGCCGATGTCATGCAGCGCTGTCGTCAACCCGGACTCCCCGATGACATAGGCGCGTCCACCAGGCCTCTGCGCGTGCAGGAACTGAGCGGTCGCCAGCGCGGATGTGAAGATCGCTTCCGGTGGCACGTCCAGCCCCATATAGGACAACCGCACCTGCAGGTCACGCGGTGTGTACAGCGAGTTATTGGTAAGAATCAAGAACGGAATCTGTTGAGTTCGCAGGCGCTGTACAAACTCGGCTACCCCAGGGAGAAGCGTCGCACCGCGCACGATGACTCCATCCATGTCGATCAAGTAATTCTTGATACCGTCCATGTACATCCCTCCGTTCTATTCTGCCTCGTGCACCTCTTAAACGACCTGTGTATCCTTCTGCTGTTCCGTCTGATCCTCATCCATCCGAGCTGTGTAACTGTTGTAATCAGGGGAAAAACGCCGGTAGGTACTTGACATCAATGGCGATGCGATCATGAAATCAGCAGAAGCTCGATTGCACGCAACAGGAATATTCCACACCACGGCGATCCGTAAGAGGGCTCGCACATCCGAATCGTGTGGCTGTAGGGTGAGCGGATCCCAGAAGAAGATCAGCAAATCGATCTCGCCTGCTGCGATCTTTGCCCCAATCTGCTGATCACCCCCCAACGGCCCGCTTTGCAGCCTGTTTGTTTCGATGCCGAGTTCATGTTCCAGCAGTTTGCCCGTGGTTCCTGTCGCATAGAGCTCGTGCTGGGTCAGCAGCTCTTTATTAAATCGCGCCCATTCTAGCAAATCATGCTTCTTATCGTCGTGTGCGACAAGGGCAATGTTCTTCATATTGTTCAAGGGTTACCTCTTGTTCTGTTGCCTACCCCCCGTTTACTTTTGATGAGCAGCATCGCTGAACTGCTCACCCTGCGTTGGGACGGGTACCGTATGCCGCTCGCAGGTGGGCACGATGCGCCATTCTCGCTCGGATACCGCGTAGGCGATGGCGGTCGTGGCTGGCTCGTTACAATTGTGATAGACACACGGGAGAGATGGATAGAACGTTATCTGCCGAAAGTTATCATTCATTATTTTACCTCACTTTTGTGAAGAAACTACTTTGCCATTACAATTCGTTGACAACAGGTAATATCGTGCAGTATACTGCACAATAATGATATTACCGCGAATATGCGTGCAATGTCAAGTAATATCAAGCAATTACATGGAGCTTCCTCTCCGACCGCCTGAGCGAAGCTAGCCGCGTGTAGCCCCCCGATTATGCGGTTTAGGCAAGGTTCAATGTGAAGAAAAGTCCTTGACCGTTTGAACCGTCACACCGTGTCACCCTGAGCGAAGGGTCTGTCGCGAACGGCAGCGAGATGCTTCCCCTTCGCAGAGTTTACCCTTGAGCGAAGCGAAGGGCTCAGGGCTTCGGCTCCTGCGCTCAGCATGACAGGGTGGGACCTTTCTGTTGATTAGGAACTGGCAAGTTCGTTTGAACCATGCCTTAACAAAATAATCCGGACATTCGTAGGGGCCGATTTATCGCGCCCAGCGCCGATTTATCGGCCCTCTGTGGATGTTCGTTATCCAGATGAAAAAATTAAACTCCATTATCGAGGGGGCGTTGGCGGTCGGAATAGCAAGGAGAAAAGTGCGATGTTGACCGCAGAACGACGACGTTCGATCATACACACCCTGCAGCGCGACGGCAAAGTCCTCGCCTCGGAGTTGAGCCGGGCCTTACAAGTCTCAGAAGATACCATTCGGCGTGACCTGCGCGAACTGGCTGCTGCAGGCGCGCTCCAACGAGTGCATGGAGGGGCGTTACCGCGCTCACCGGCCACTGCCAGTTTCACAGAGCGCCAGCAGCAGGCGTCAGGAGCCAAGGTTGCTATCGCCCGGGCCGCCGTTGGGCTCATCCGCCAGGACCAGGTAATCATTTTGGATGGAGGTACCACGCCTTTACAGGTGGCGCAGCATCTGTCATCCGATCTTCGCGCCACGGTGATCACACACAGCCCGCCAATCGCGTTGGCCCTGGCAGAGCACCCGCTAATCGAGGTCATCCTGATCGGAGGGAAACTCTATAAGCGTGAGCTAGTGACCATCGGTGCGGCAACCGTCGAGGCGTTTCGGAACATCCGGGCCGATCTCTGTTTTCTGGGAATAGGCAGCGTGCATCCAGAGGTCGGCATCAGTACCTTCGATCTCGAAGAAGCCTATGTGAAGCGCGCTATGATCGGGAGCGCGGCTGAAGTGGTGGCGCTGACGTCCGCGGAGAAGTTAGGTACAGCTTCGCCCTACATCATCGGACCCCTCAGCGACCTGACGCACCTGGTGACCGAGCGCTCTGTCTCTAACGAGGTGCTGGCTCCCTACCGGGCGGCAGGCCTTGTCTGCGATTTCTTCTTTCTCAGCATGCATATTATCATACACGATATCACGTTGACGTTAACGTTAAGGTGGTGTGATGCCGCTTCTGGACTGCTCTTATTAATCGGGGCGTTGTGTTCTTTAGTCGCATACTGTCATTCCTTATGGAGGTGTCCACATGTCAGCGTTCAGCAGACTCGCTAGAATGCAATCCTCATTAGTCCCTGTACGCTGTCGTCACCTACATCCGATGTTACGCGCTATGTACTGTCACCGTGCGACTAGTGGGGGTGACTTCACTGGACAAGCGCCGTTCAATGGACCCGGGCCAGGTAGCCATGGAGGAATGGACAGTGAGTTTAGCAATCCATCCGGGCGTGGCAGCAGCAGTCAGACCGCAAGGAAGCTCTCGGGGTGATGCATTCCTAAGAGTACCAAATAAATACCCATCAACAAGCCCTAATCCCTATATTATGTGGTTTCAATGCCCATATATAGGGATACTCTTATGCCTTGTGAACCAGCCCCCCAAGCCAGTCTGAGCACAAAAGTAGAGAAAATTGCCCACTTTTTGAGCTTGTTTCTTGTGTCCACCACGCGTATCTATGGGCTTTTGAGCGTGGAAGTACCTCCTGAGAGAGAAACCGTCTGAGAAGGCCGTAGAGTGGTCTGTCTGATGGGGGGCGGTAATGGGATGGTCTATATGCCTCTATGCCTATGCCTTGTCAGCGGTGACAAGAAAACGGATGTATTCTACTGGGTACGCTGGTATGGATACAGCCTATTCATCGGGTACCGTCTCTATAAGTTCAGCAGCAGGAACACCTAACGCACGTGTTATCTTGTCCAGTGTAGCTATGCTTACTGCTCTTGGGGTAAAGCACCCAAAGCTTCTTTGACAGCACTTCTGTTACCAGATAACCAGGCTTCAACGACCTTCCACCCTTTGTATGTTAGACGGACATAATATAGCATGGCGGGGTAGAATTTCGCTACTTGATATGTTACTAAGCCTGATGCAATTAAATGTGAGAATTTTAATACCCCATCTCCAGAAACCATCAGAAGGTTTATATCTGTTATAGTTTTTGCATCAAGTTCTTGTAACCCACTCCCGTCCATTCTTATGCTTTGCTTTCGCTCTTGATCTTCCATAATCTTCAATGTTCTTGCGTCTATTTCTTTTTGTGTGTGGTAAAGAAACAAAAGGTTACTTATAGACTCTTGATCGAATGCATGGTTTAGGGTTACGAGCATCAATTTCCAGGTATTGATAGCCTCTCGTGATATAGTTCCCCTAGTATAGAGTGCATGACATGTTGGACACAAGGCTAATAGATTTGATGCCTCGTTGGGTCCCCCACCTTTTACCTCTACAATATGGTGCAAATCTAAAGCGAGGATGTTTCTACAGGTAGGTACTGCGCATCTGTACCCAGCTTCGGTTAGAACTTGTACTTTCACGTCAAGAGGTATTGCGGTTCTTGCCATTTAGGTTCCATCCTTGTCTTACTCGTCCGGTACGCTCTCGATAAGCTCAGAAGCAGGCACCCCCAAGGCACGCGCTATCTTGTCCAGCGTGGCCGTGCTTATTTCCTTCGTTGGCTCGTGCCATACCCTTTGCAGTGTCTTCACATCTATGTCTGCACGTCTAGCTAATCGCGCCATGTTGTAACCTTGCTTCTCTGCAACCTCTCGTATTCTTAACCGTATCATTGCGAACTCCATACCAGTAGTAGCGCCATTCTATCAGGTTATGCCCTTGACAGGAAGGAATTAGAACGTTACCATTATAGTACACGATGTTTAATGGATGTATCCGAACGGAAGGAAGGAAGCAAAGGAATGAGAGTTAACCAGCAAGCAATCCAAGACAGGGTGATTGCAGAGCATGCCCACGAGGTCCACACAACAGAGGACGCTATTAGGGTGTCTATGCTCGTGGAAGAGGCGATTGACAATGCGTACAAAGTGAGGCAACAAGCAAACGTAGTAGCAAACATTGTACCTATCCCACCCTGGATAACGTCAGAGCGCGGCGTCAGGCAGTTTCGACTAGGTGTCTTCTGGTTTCATCATAGCCAAGAGACTAATGAGCGAGTACCGGGTCCTTTAACCATGCGCTACCTACTCGACAATCTGAGATGGATGTCTGAGAAAGGCCTATTTAGTGGGAGTTGTGACGAGTGGGCAATAGTCGAGTTGAGCTTTGTACTCGGGATGCTAAGTCAAGAGCAGTAGCACGTTCGGGCGGCTTCCCAAGCGGGGTCGCCCTATTTCCATTAAGGGGGAACAGACATGACACGTAGAACAGCGATAGAACCGGGCAAGACGCTAGTACAGGCATTCACCTATACCCAGCAGCAGCTACCTACACATAAGCCCGTAGTGCAGTACATCAGACAGAGCCAGGGAAGCCAGGTCAAGCATAATCGGGCTTCGTCAGAGATGCAAGATAAGAGTATGCGGAATAACCTGCTTGCACAAGGTTGGAAGCCGGAACTAATCCTTGATGCTATTTCTGAAGACACCGGGAAGTCAGGCACCAAGCGGGCCGATGAGCGGAAGGGTCTTCAGAGGCTAATCGAGCTTATCAAGACGGGCGGGATTGGCTCTGTGGCTGCCTTTAACGTCTCTCGTATCTATCGTGTGTTGAGTAAGGCAGAGTATGGCGCGTTCTGTGACCTTGTACTTAATCATGACATTCCTGTGGTCACTGCAAGGCGTGTCTACTGGGCTAACAAGGATGATAACAAAACGCTTGCAGCAGACTTCCAAGCAGCAGCAGAGTACATAGAGGACCACATTAAGGGTGTAGTCATAGCTGCGAAAAACTACCGCATAGAGAACGACGTAAGCTATGGCGGGCACTCCATACCGTTCGGCTACGTAGTACTTGGCATGGGTAACGACGCATCAGAGAGAAAGTCCTACACGATTTATGAGCCCCATGCGACCTTGATACGTTGGGTATTTCGACGATTTAAGGAGCTTGGGGGAAGTTTGCCAGCACTTGCCAGGGAGCTAGATCGAATGGACTTCCGCTTTCCTGCTTTCGCTCCTGGTATCACACCTCGCGTATCACTAAGAGCAGACCAGGACGGGAGTTATCCACTACGCAACAGGAACGCTCTCATAAGCATACTCAGCAATAAGAGCTACATCGGTTTTTATGAGTATGGCGGCATGTTGGTTAGCAGGAAAGCCCATGATGCGATAGTTCCGCTTACTGACTTCGTTTATGCCTATGAAGCAATAACAGGCAGGACCTTGGAAGGGGAAGAGATACAGGAGCGAAAGCCACGAGAGCGCCGTTACGGTGGGAAGAATGCCTTGTTAGACGGTGTGCTCCATTCTGACGGGCTTCCTGTATACGTAGTCGAGGATAGATATATTGCCAGAAGTGAGTGTAACGGCTTCCCCAAATCAGAGTTAGTCGTTAAGGTTGCAGAACTGGATACCGCATTCAGCAGGGCTATGATTGCAGCACTGAAGGCATTAGAGACCGCTCACAAGCAGGGACTACAAGAGACGCTATATGAGCAGGTTACAGCGTTACAACAGCAGCAGGAGCACGCGACGGGTTACAAGCAGTCCCTTGCTCGCATCGATTTAGAGATAAGCAATGCTGAAATGGCGCGGCGTGTCAGCAAAGAGGAAGGTGACGAGCAGGGCTATAGAGAGAATACCCGGCAGCTAGTACAGTTGAATAGGGATAGATTAGCCATAGAAGCCAAACAACAGCAAGCAAACAGTGAGGCAAGCGACCTGGAAGAGTGCTACAACCTGCTTGAGTGGGCCTTGAGAGACTGGAATGGAATGGACATAGATAAGCGGAAATGGCTTGTCAGGCTTCTCGGGGTGGATGCGAACCTGACTGAGATATCCCCACACTTCGTACGCTTGGATGTCCATTTAGTATCGCCTATAAATCGCTCACTGACCTTGTTCCTACATCGATCAAACGGGAGTAGGCAATTCTGGACAGGGGAAGAGGATAGCATATTAGCCCGGTTATTCCCCACTGCAAGCAAGCAAGCAGTGATGGAGGCGTTACCTACTCACTCGTGGACAGCCATTTGCAATAGGGGTTACGAGCGGTTGGGAATACGGCATACAGCGTGTTCTAGTGACACCTTAACCCATGCTGATATGTTGGTTATGCGAGAGTACGGGATAGAGCTTTCCATGGTCACCGGCCAGGATGAGTACATAATCGCAGCTCGCTTCCATAATGAAGCTTAGATTCTGGTAGACCGCATCAGCCGTGCCCTGGTACCAATCCGACTCCTGTCGCCCAATATATGGCTGGAGCATATGAATGCCGCCCCGCTGCCGGTCCAGGTCCCAGGGTTTGCCAATACCGATATGATCGTGCAGCGAGTGGGGGCGATACTGTGTAAGCACAGCAACATCAGCGATGCCGGAGTTGACGCAGTTGCTCAAGGCAAAGTCAATGATGCGGTATTTACCGGCGAACGGAACGGCGGGTTTGGCACGCTTTTGTGAGAGGAGGCTCAACCGCTCCCCCTGGCCCCCGGCCAGAATGACCGCTAGTACTTTACTCATGGCACAGCTCGTCCTTTCTCTAGAGAGTCCTACCCTTTCATATCACTGAGGTTATAGTTTATTATACCGTTCTTCAGGGTTTATCGAAAGATGGACAGGCCGTCTCTGATCTCTGGTTCCTGCTTCGCCCAGAACCGTCTCGACATGCGAGGTCTTACATCCTGTCCATGGGTGTCTGACTTCCCGCAGAACTTGCGGTGGGTTTTTACTTGCTAATGCTCGTGGTATGATACCAAATGTCAAATTCCCATTCTCTGAGCAAGCGGGAGAGTAGCATGATAAACGACATGCGCTTCAAGATTCTGATGGTTGCTACGGAGGCAGTTCCCTTCGCCAAAGAGGGCGGCGTGGCGGACGTCATAGGGAGCCTACCCAAAGAACTGGCCGCGTTGGGCCACGAGGTGTACATCTTTCTGCCCCGCTACGGGTCAATCGATCTCACTCGTTGGCCGCTCCAACACACGGGTGTCGTGCGGGCACTCTCCATGGCTGGAGTCGACCAGACCGTATCTATCTTACAGACTACGCTCCCAGATTCGCCGGTCATCGTCTACCTGCTTGACAATGAAGAGTTCTTTGGTCGGCACCGGCGGCTCTATCTCGGTCTGGACCAGCGCGAGGAGCAGCGGCGCTTCCTCCTGTTTTGCCGGGGCTTGCTTGAAGCGCTGCCGGGACTTGGCTTTGCCCCTGATATTATCCATCTCAACGATTGGCAGACAGCTCCTTGCGCCGCCTACCTGCGCACGACCTATCGCCATCTCCTGCGCCAGGGGGCGACCCGTATCGTCTATACCGTGCATAATTTGCAATACCAGGGACGCTGGGACCCTTCCATCCTGG
>WNFC01045030.1_pt1 | contig 13566 bp, 4 predicted proteins | sample 5400541 | NCBI WGS metagenome assembly WNFC01 (sample SAMN13153342, study PRJNA577476) | soil metagenome | isolation source: 120 cm saprolite under Douglas fir tree site 2 hole 2 replicate 1 | place: USA:California | collected 2015-04-18
AACTATCGTTCGGCGTCGATATAAAAATCATAAGACAAACGCTTAACTCAAGAGGCCGAAGAATGTTCAAAAACATACGATCAAATAGTTGGAAGCTGTTTCTTGTACTGGTTCTATCAGCAATATTCTGTGGCAGCGGTAACGCGCAACTTAGCACAGCCACTATGTTTGGTTCCATCACGGACTCCACAGGAGCTGTGATTCCCCACGCAACCGTCACCCTGACGCAAACTGACACGAATTTCACACGCACCGTTACCACCAAGGACGACGGCTCCTATCGCGAGGAGTTCCTTCCGGTAGGCCCGTACAAGATCTCCGTTGCGGCGCCCGGGTTCAGGGCGCTGCAGCGCAGCGGCGTTGTTCTCTCTGTTATGCAGAACGCCGAACTCAACCTTGTACTCGAGAACGGCACGGCGACCGAGACAATCTCAGTTTCGAGCGACGTCCCGCTTGTCAATTTGGCGAGCTCCACTCTTGGGGACACTGTTTCGAACACTGAAATCGATAATCTGCCGCTCGTCAACCGCAACGTAGACCGCCTTCTCCAACTCGTTCCCGGTGTTCAAACAGTGCAGACCATCAACAACCTCGGCTATCAGGAGATCAAGGTTCTCATCAATGGTTCGACCGATGGCTTCGTTGGGCAGGTCTCCTACTATCTCGACGGCGGCCTCAATATGACCGGCCTGCGCAACAGCGGTAACCAGGTTCCCAATCCTGACGCGGTCAGCCAGTTCAACGTAGTCACGAACAACTACAGTGCGCAGGTCGGCAAGTATTCCGCTGGCGTTGTCAGCATTGTCACCAAAAGCGGTACCAACAGTTTTCACGGTTCGGCGTTTGAATTCTACCGTGAACGAAACTTCAATGCGATCGCACACAACTCCGGCGCGAACGCCACAAAGAATCCGTACAACCAGCACCGGTTCGGCGCTACCCTGGGTGGTCCCATCCGTCACGATAAAGACTTCTTCTTTGGCAGTTTTGCCGGATTTCGCTTCATTCAATACAGCGACTACAGTGGTAGCCTGCCGTCCGCCGCACAGATCAAGGGCGACTTCTCCGAAAATATGCCCACAACCGCTGAGCAGCCGAACTGCACCACAGCACCGAACACGGCTGCTAACAACGCCATCCACTTCCTGGTATGCGACCCCGTCACTCGGAAGCCATACGCCGGCAACAAACTTCCGTCTGTCGATCCGACGGCTGTGAACATCCTGAACTACCTGACGAAGATCCTTCCGGCTCAGCAACCATCCCGATCCGGCGATACCCGGTATACCTATCGCACGCGCGGGCCGGTGCCGGAGCAGAACGAAGAGTACCTGATCAAGACGGACCACCAACTCACGCAAGCGCACCGTCTGACACTCAGCTACTTCCTGCTGAACTATAAGGTCCGCATCAATCCCGTCAGTCCCAGCACCAACATGCTCACACAGCTGTGGTCGTACTCGAACTACGCCAATAAGCAGCAGAACGCCAATCTCAGCGACGTATGGACAGTCAACTCGCGCACCGTCAACCAGTTCTGGCTCAACTACACGCGCCAGAATGGAGGACGTAATCCGGTGTCGGGCGACCCCACCAAGAAAACCCTGGCCGATTTTGGTTCAGATTTTGGAGTTGTAGGCACGCCTTCACTCCCGAATATCAACATAACTGGCGTGGAAGGCTTCCAGCTTGGGCAAGCCATCACGGGGCCCAAGGCAGGCGCAAACGTTTATGGCATTCGCGACGTATTGAGCACAACCCGCGGCAGGCATTCGCTGTACCTCGGCGGCGAAGCAGGCCTGGAGAAGGATTTCCAGCTTACCTCGCTCTTCAATTACGGCACCTTCACCTTCTCCAGTGCCAACGCAGGAACCGCCTCCGCGCGTACCACCAACGGTCTGTCGGACTTTCTCGCCGGCATTCCGGCCAGCATGCAGCAGGATACCGGCCTGTATGCGAATGCGAACTGGTACAGCTATGGTCTCTTCGCCCAGGACGACTGGCGCATCCGTCCCAACCTGACCCTCAACCTCGGCATTCGCTACGACTGGCAGCAGGCGCCCACCGATCCCCAGCACATGCAGACGAACTTCACGCCCGGCGTGCAGTCGCATGCCTTCCCGAACGTGTCGATCGTGGGCAAGACCGGACCGCAACTGGCTCCCATCGGCATGCTCTTCCCCGGTGACCCTGGGGTGCCTATCGGTGGTGTAAATACTCCTTTGAATCACGTCTCGCCCCGCGTAGGTTTCGCATACGATCCTTATGGGACCGGCAAGACCGTCTTCCACGGTGCAGCGGGCCTTTTCTTCGGCGGCATCTCCGGCAATCAGTGGGAGTTCCCGTCGAACTTCGCTCCGTACGCTGTGCGTAACAGCTACTCCAAGGTCGTTTCCCTGACTCATCCGTACACGGGCGATCCGACCGAGTTCCCGACGGGCACAAATCCGTACCCAAGCCTGGCGTTTAATGCCCAGGCAAAGTCTGCAACGTTCCTGCCGTTCAATCAGATTGTGGCGTTCGATCCGAACTACCGCTGGCCGTACTCGATCCAGCTGAACTTTGGCTTCCAGCAGCAGTTTGGTAATAGCTTTTCGATGAGCGTGTACTACGTCGGTTCGCTCAACCGCAAGACGCCGCTTTACAACGACATCAACGGACCGCAGTTCAACATCACGGCGGCCGGCACCAGCGGTGCAAGCTGCACGGATTTGACCCAGGCTTGCGGCTATGCCAACACCAGCGCTTCGACTAATAATCGTCGGCCCCTGAACTCCAAGTTCGGTGCGTCGGCCGCAGCCCCGCTCTACAGCAATGTGTTCATCATTCGCTCCAACCAGAACTCCAACTACAACGGCCTGCAGGTCACGCTGGAGCAACGCCTCACGCACCACGTCAGCGCCAAGGGGTACTATTCCTGGAGCAAGACTCTGCAGAGCAACACGCTTGACAGCACCGGCGGCCTGAACGGCACCTTTGTGGACGCCAACTACCCGCAGCTCGAGTACCGCCAGCGTTCAGACCAGGACCGTCGACACATGATGACGATGTCGTTTGTCTGGAAGCCGGACTACTTCGACCATTTCAACCGATTCGTCAGAACCACGTTGAATGGCTGGACGGTTTCGGGCATCTGGACGGCGAACAGCGGTCAGCCCTTCACCGTGACCACAGGCGTCGACAACTACTTTTCGGGACTCGGCAACAACCGGCCGAGTATCATTCCGGGCAAGACGCCTCACACGCTCCCCAATCGCTCGCGCGTTGCGGAGATGGCGCAATGGTTCGATACCTCGGCCTATTGCGTAACCGGCTCAAGCGGTTGTCCCGGCCTTGGTCCTCTGAACCTGCTGGGTAACGAGCGGCCTGCACAACTTGACGTTCCTGGTTATAGGAATGTAGACGCCTCGATCCTTCGCACGTTCAAAATCCACGAATCACTCGCGTTCCAGCTCCGCGGCGAGGCTTCTAACGTCTTCAACCTCGTGAACCTCCCCGGTCCGTCGGTCCCCGGTCCGTCGGCTGCCATGAACAGCTCGACCTACGGGCAGATTACTGGAGCTGGAAATCCGATGCGCATCATCCAGGTTGGCGGACGTATCCTCTTCTAACTTCTAATGTTCAATCAACGTAGTTCCGATCGGGCGGCACGCATGTGTCGCCCGATCCTTTTTGCTATAGACCAAGCCAGATTTTGCTTGAAAGAATCGCTGTAAGTCCTCGTTTTCTGAAAGGGCGCGGCTTCAGAAGCTGCTGAGAAACCCCGTTTTGCTTAAGGGCACGGATTTATCCGTGCCGTAAGTGCTTCACTTGCAATCCGGCTTTAGCCGCTGGGGTCTGCTTTCGCTTCCACCCCGAATTTCTCCGCAGCCTCTTCAGCCGCACCGTAGGGCCGACCTTTCAGGGGACTGCTCCCCATGCGGCGGCTAGATCAGAAAATCCCTAAAGCCATGCCTCTTCAACCTCCCAAAATTATTAATCGCGTTTTTCCCGCCAAAAACGCATGTCAAGCCCCAAAACCCCATAACCCATTCCCAATCAACAACATCCGCGTGGCATGTTAGTTGTGTCGAACCCGCTATAATAGAAATAGGAATCAAGAAAAGGCCTCGGCCAACGCTGGGTTTTGCTGCTTAAGGCAACAAGCTCGCCCTAACCCGTTGGCCTGCAATAATTTGGACGTAACCCAGTTGCTATCAATATTTTGCAGCGCACGACCTCCCGTAGATCGTTGAATACAAGGTATTTACGCGCGGGCAATGGGGGGTACCCTCTGCTTTCAGGCAGCACCTTCGCCCACGGTGAAAGACCGAAAGCGACGAACAAAGGATAGGGCAGGGAAGGGTAGGGGTCGATTCCGCTCTAATTCGAGGGAGCGGCCTGAGCCTTCGTTTCTTTCTTGCCGGCATCCAAATGGTCCCAGTTGATGATCGTGTTGAAGCCTAAGGCGTAGGTCCCCTGGGTCTGCCAGCGCCAGAAGGGTCGCAACGCAAACATCACCACGTGGCCCTGGCCGATAGGCTGATCGAGCGCAAGCGCACGGTTGGTGAGCGCCTGGCCACCGGCGAGCTCTCCCGAGAGGAGGATCTCATCGGCCTTTGCGGGGAACCGTAGTACAACTCTGGGCGCAGGCGAGGTGTCCTCCGTGCCCCCGAACTGCCGTATCGCCTGGCGAGCTGCTTCGGCATCACTGTTCTGCGACGGCAGTCCTTTCGGCTCTGCGACGCTATCGTCGGAATCGTAAGGCGACAGAGCGATCGGCGTCGCATTAGGGGTGATATCGGCTCCAACCCCGGACACTGTGGCTCCTCCGCGTATCCCGCCGCCACGAGTCCCCGTACTCAATACAGGATCCTGGCTGAAGTAGATCGGCATCTGGTCGCCTGTATATCCGTACACAATCGGGCTCTTCTTATCAGCAATGATTCCGCGCATCAACGCGCCTTTGGCATACAAGGTCGCCGGATGTTCGACATTCACCTGCGTTGTGATGCCGTAATCGGGCAGAATCGCCGTAGTGGATCCCTCTGTGATGAGAGTGCCACCCGCCTGGACGAACTTCACCAGCTCCGCCAATCCTTCGATCCCCATGCCCCCGCGAATATCATCGCTCGAGTCTTCGACACCGAGATTCGGCGTCAACTTTGTTTTTTTGTACGGAATCGCATCTGGTCCCGTCTTAGGAATTCCATTCACCTGCGAAACTGAGCTGCCGCCAATGCTCGGGAAGACGATCACGTCGTATTTGGCGCGCAGATCTCCCTCGCGAAGCTTCTGGTCAGCAAAGTAAGTGTAAGGAACCCCATAGTGGTCGAGTGCAGCACGCACCCAGCCTTCATCCTGCGTCCTCTGCCATGAATGCACATAGCCGATACGTGGAACGGTCAATGGATGGGTTTTCACCGTCGCCGCGGAGGTTGCGTAGGCGGTGAGTCCAAGCTCCTGAATAGAGGCTCGAATCTTCGCATCATTTCCGTTGCGAATCACAAAGGCACCCGCACGCAGATGATGGCCATCGAGATCGAAGTCTTCTTCCGCGGCCTCCATTTTTGTATCAACATTCTTGAATCGGAACGTCGCCAGTACGTTGTCCGTTGTATTTTCGACGACAAGCACGTCGCCTGTCCCCTGGATGACGCCCGGCACGACGACATCTTTGGCGATCATAGTCATCGGCTGATCGAAGAGCGCCTTATCCGTCACCTTCTTCACCGTGACATTGCGCATCAAAGGCATCGTCCAACCGGTGTCGTCATAGGGGAGTGGATTCGCAACAGGATAGTTCTGCAGGCTGAAGTACAGATCCACCAGCGTGCGATAGGGCTGGTCTGCGCGGATGATGTAGTCACCGGTCGAGATCCTGACGTTTCCGAGGGTGCCATCCTTGTCGGTGACTTCGATCTCCACTCCTTGGTGGCGAAGGTCGTTCATCATCTCCGCCGCGTTGACGCGATGGGTTTGTTGAGCTGGAATCGCCCATCCGTAGACGGGGCCGTCCTTTCCCTTTTGGACTGAACGTTTGTTCTTCAACCAGTAGTTCTCCAGATACAGGTCCTTCTCGTTTGCGACCTTGTTCAGTGCCAGAAGGATCGCAGACTCCTGGATGTTCGTGTTGTTTCGGGGACCCCACTTCACGGTTGGAAGCGGCGGATTTGGCCGGTACCATTCCCGGCTCGTCGTCGTTGCAGGCAGTTGAAGCTTTTCTGTCACGTCCGGTCCGTAGGACTGCACCTCATAAAACCGCCCGAACGAGTTGTGCGTCTCGGCGATCCAGAAGAGATAGTTTGGGACCCAACCGTCGTAGAAGCCGTAGGTCCACACTCCGGGAACGCCGCGCTTGGTCATCTCCATGATTTCGGTCTCGGCAAGCATCCACCATTCGTCGACAGCAATTGGATCCAGTGATGGGTTGTACGGTCCCGTTCCAGTCGAGACATAGAGGTACGACTGCGCCTCGTGCAGATCGTGCAGCACAGTTGGATGCCACTCCAAAACTCCGGCTGTAATGTTTTGTGTCAAGTGGAGGTACTGGCCCATGCCGTCGCGATTATTATCATGCGCGACATACTTTCCCCAGTACATCAATGGTGGTTTTGGTTTCTTGGTTACCTTACCGTAGTAATAGGTATCCACCTCTTTGTCGCGGCCATCGGTCTCAACCACGGGCGTGATAAACACGATCGCATTGTTGCGAATCGCCTGAATGAACGGAGTTTCTTCGACGATTAGCCGATAGGCGAGTTCCACCAGCATCTGCGGACCGCCTGTCTCGGGAGAATGGATGCCGCTTGTAATCCAGTAGATCGGTTTACTTGTATGAATGATCTTTTGCGCCTGCTCCTCGGTTGTCTTGCGCGGGTCAGTGAGCGCCGCCAGATCGGTCTTGTATTTTTCAAGATTCTTGATCGACTCTTCATTCCCGATGGCCAGTACGACCATGTCGCGACCCTCTTCCGACTTCATGCCGAGCTTCCAGAACTTTGCACGTGGCGAATCCTTCGCGAGCTCCTCGTAGTACCGGCTGATGTCTGCGTTGTAGTACAGTTCGCCTGGCTGGCCAGGCATCGATCCCAGAAACTTCAGCGGCGTGGGCACCTTGAAGGATGCTGGCAGGTGATCGACCAGTTCCGTTGTGAATCGCGGGTCGGACAGGTATTCCTTGATTCTCTTTGTATAGTCTTCGTCGTTCGCCTGTCTTGGCGTATTCGTTTGAGCGAAAAGAGCGCATGTAGATGTTAGAAGAAACGAACAGGCAAACAGGCGCACTACCGATGTGCGGGCGCGCAAAGAGGCCCCAGGGAGTTGGAAGCAAGGCTGGATGGGTTTCATGCAACCAACGTACAACAACTTTGCGAGCGATCTCCAGCGATATTTGTGAACCGCACTAAGGGTCGCTTGTCGCGCGCGTCGATTACGTGCGATGGATTGTCGGCCGTACCTTCAGCCCATTCCAGTGCCGGATGAAGACTACGCCGCACTCGCGCTTCGGGACGATCACGGAACTTGAGAAGGGGGCTCCATCGCGGCCTTTTCCGCAGGGCAACTTTCGTGCCCTCCTTCTGCACCACCGATGACCAGTTCGCTCACACCATTCACGAACTGCATTCCATGGTCAATCGATAACTGTATTTCTCAAACTCGGAAGCTAGAGTGTTCGAAAGGCGCCACCGCTCTTTCTTAGTTCAGTCGTCCGGTGAAATGTCACTCGGCGCGAACGGAAGTGGCGTACTTGCCTTGGACGGTGGGGCGCCGCCGTCCGCATGTTCACGAAGCAAGTGTTCGGCATCTTGCCTTCAGGCAATAAGTTAGCGGCGATCATTGAAGATTTTTATGCTGCACTCGCTGACGACGGACGCGCCACGTGGTCTGGCCTCTTTGGGTTCTTGGTACGCAGAACTAGATTTTTTATAAATTAGTTGACTATTGAGAACCGACCCTGATACGGTTCGTTCGCTCTTCAAACAATAGAAGTACTGGGCCTGAAATTGACTCATCTTCCGGAGGTCTCACGTGATATCACTAAAACGTTTTAGATACATCATCTCGCTTCTCATCCTCAGTCTCTCGCCTTCACTGTTTGGTCAAGCGGTTAATGCGACACTGCTCGGCACGATCACGGATTCCACTGGCGCAACCGTCGGCGGCGCGAAGGTCACGGCTACCGAGACGGCAACCGGCTTGATTCACGAGTCGGTAACCAATGAAAGCGGCAACTACACCTTCCCCGATATGCCGCCCGGCAAATATAGCGTCACTGCAGCGTCTCTGAGGAGGTCCTGGTAACGACATCACCTGCCTTGCTCCAGACTGACCGCGCTGACATCAGCACCAAAATTGAAGCGAAACAGGTTGCCGACATGCCCCTCGGCACCAATCGCAACTTCCAGTCGCTCCTCAATCTGGTTCCCGGCATGGCGCCCGCGGTCTTCCAGCACTCTCAGTTCTTCAACGCGGCAAGCTCGTTGCAGACGGAGGCGAACGGTCTGCCTCGCCAAGGCAATCTTTATCAGATTGAAGGCATCGACGATGATGAGCGCACCGGCCTCCTGCAGATCATCATTCCTCCGGCAGAGTCCATTCAGTCCGTCGACATCTCCACGAATAACTTCGAGGCGGAACTTGGCCGCGCCACCGGCGCTGTTACCAATGTGACCCTCAAGTCGGGCTCGAACGCCTTCCATGGTTCTGCCTTCGAGTACATCCAGAACAGTGCCGTCAATGCCCGCTCCTACTTCGGCGGCCCGCTCGGCCATCTGTCTTATAACTACTACGGCGCCACCATCGGTGGTCCAATTGTGAAGGACAAGGTGTTCTTCTTCGGTGATTACCTTGGGACTTCGGACCATGAGAAAATCGGAAGCACCTTCACGATTCCGGATGCACGTTACTACACCCCGAATGCGCAAGGTAATATCGACCTGAGCGCAGCCCTTACAGGTGGAGGCGGGCAAATTTATGATCCCGCCACCGGGGATGGCAATGGAACCGGCCCTGGGCATCAACGTACACCGTTCCCGAATAATCAGATTCCTTTCAGCCGCGTCAATCCGGTCTCACTCGCCATCCTGAAAGGGGTCAACGCCGCCGCTAAGACGAATGGAATACTGAACCCGAACGCACCTTTGTCAAGTCCAAGCAACAATTACACAACCAATCTTCCGTTCACCAAAGGCACGAACAGCTTCGATATAAAAATAGACTGGGGGATCAATGAGCGAAACCACCTAAGCGGCCGCTATAGCTACCAGAAAGTCAATACCTTTCAGGCTCCGGCTTTTGGATCGTTTTATGGCGGACCTGCAGGTGGGGGTTTTGAAGCCAATGGTGACCAAACGGCCTATAGCACCGGTGTGAACTATGACCACATCTTTTCGCCTTCGTTTTTCACAGAAGCGCGCGTCGGTGTCGCTCACCTGCGCAACAATGCGACGCCGAACGATTACGGCTCGAACGACGCAACCACTTTGGGTGTGCCCGGCGTGAATATCGCGGGGCAGCCATTCACGAGCGGGCAAATCGGCGTGACTCTCAATGGCGGTTTCTCGGGGCCCCTGATTGGTTACTCAGCTTCTGTGCCGTGGATCAGGGGCGAGTCGAACATCGACTTTGTCAACAACTGGACCAAGATCATCCGTAACCACACGCTGAAGTTTGGTGCCGACCTTCGTCGCGTTCGCGACGATTTGCTGCAGGACCAGACCTTCAGTCCGCGTGGTGCATTTACGTTCCAGGATGTGCAGACCTCACAGTCTGGGGCCAAGACCAACTCAGCGAATAACGTCGCCAGCTTCCTGCTTGACGTGCCAAGCCAGACAGGCCGCGATCTTAATACATTCTTTCCCGCCTATCGGCAGTGGTGGTTCTTCGCCTTTGCCAGCGATAAGTGGCAGGCCACATCGAAGCTGACACTCGACCTGGGAGTACGTTGGGAGTTCTATCCCCCCGCTACTCCGAAGAACGCTGGCGGTTTCTCCAACTATGATCCCGCCACAAACAACATTGTCATAGCAGGCATCGGCGGGAACCCATCGAATCTGGGTATGCAGACGCGGTACGGCTACTTCGCTCCGCGCACTGGGTTCGCCTACCGGGCTACAGAGGACACTGTCATTCGCGGCGGGTTTGGTATGAGCTACACACCATTTCCGGATAATACCTACGCGTACAACTACCCGATCCGGGCAAATAACAGCTATCAGCAAGTCGGCACATCCACTTTGACACCGGCAATTCTCAGCGACGGAGTCACGATAGCCACCTTCCAGGCTGGTTTCCCGGCACCAGTTCCGGTCGTAATTCCTTCCAATGGAATCATTCCGGCCAATACATCTTTGCTAAAGAGCCAGGTATATACCTACATTCCTCTGAACTACAAAAATCCCTATGCCGAGTCCTGGAATCTTGTCGTGCAGCAGGGCTTCCGCGGCAATCTTTCACTCCAGCTCGCGTACGTCGCAAATCACGGGGTCGATATCTCAGGGGCACCAAACATCAACGTGCCCAGCACTTATGGTGGTGGTAATGCTTCGGACCCGGAAAATATCGCATTTGGACGTACCGCAGCGACCAATCAGTACTTCATGGGCTTCTCCTCCAACTACCAGTCGCTGCAGGCCCAGCTTAACAAACGTTTCTCAAACAGCCTTGCATTTACGACCGGTTTCACATGGGGTAAGGCGATGGGCTACGTTGTAGGCGACGACGGCACGCTCCTGTTCTGGATCAACAAGCGCAGAAACTATGCCCCGTTGGACTTCGACCGCACTCTTAACTACGAGCAGAGCTTTACCTACGAGCTCTCTGGAATTATTTCGGTGGTCTCCGGGCTGCCGTTTACCGTCCAGACGAACGGAGCGAACCTCAACACCCCTGGAACGGCTCAGACCGGACAACTGACGGGTGTTTACCATGTGACCCATGCCGTTGGCACAGGCACTCACTGGTTTGATCCGTCTGCGTTTTCAACCCCGAGTGGATGCCCAGCGGCCCCCACCGTATGTACGGCTCAGAACGTTGGTGTGGGTAACACAGGGAGAAACGCTTTCCGTGGCCCTGGGTATATTCAGGACAATTTCTCCATATTCAAGAGCTTCAATCTCTATCGCGAGACTTCCGTCCAAGCCCGTTTCGACGCCTTCCAGTTGAGCAATACCCCACAGTTTGCCTTCAACACGAACAATAGCAATACCAATAATTGCTGCACGGCAGCAAGCTTCGGCCAGATCACTAACACAGTTGGCAGCGGCCAGGGTAGCGTGAATGGCGTCGGAGGCGGCCGCACACTGCAGGCATCGGCCGGCATCTAACATGACGAAGTTGATGTAATTTCACCTCGATTATTATCAAGAAACAGGAGAAACATGGAAGGCGTTTCAAGACGAAGTTTTATCGCGGGAGCAGGAATGACCGCAGCAGCCTGCGCGGCACGTCCACTCATTGGCTTGGCAGCGGCATCGCAATCGCCATTCAAAATCTCCGTTATCTCCGATGAAATCTCACAGGACTTTGATCACACATGCTCCGTGATTGCGAATGACTTCGGCCTGCAATGGGTCGAACTCCGCGAGATGTGGGGCAAGAACCTCCAGGCCTCTTCGGATGCTGAGATAGCGGAGGCGCAGAAGATTCTTGCCAAATACAAGTTGCAGGTCACCGACATCGCAAGCCCACTGTTCAAGGTCGACTGGCCCGGCGCGCCTAAATCCCAGTACGGGTCCAAAAAGGACATGCATGGCGCCGACGAGGTCGCATACAAACACCAGGACGAAGTCGTCGAACGCAGCATTTCGCTGGCCAAGCAGTTCAAGACGAACAAGATCCGCTGCTTCGATTTCTGGCGGCTCGACGATGTGGCTCCGTATCGTGCAGCCATCAACGAGAAGCTTCGCGCTACCGCCGAGATCGTTGGCAAGGAAGGCCTTCTTCTTGTTCTCGAAAATGAGTTTGCTTGTAACACCGCGACTGGCCGCGAAGCCGCCAAAACTCTCGCTGCCGTTCAGTCTCCCCGCTTCGCTCTCAATTGGGATCCGGGAAACGCCGTGATGCGTGGCGAGATGGACGCCTTCCCGGGAGGCTGGGATAGCCTGCCTAAGAATCGTATCCACCACTGCCACTGTAAGAACGCTGTGAAAGACGCCGCTGGCAAGATTGTGTGGTCGCCCGTCGCCAAGGGCTATATCGATTGGACCGCACAGTACCGCGCTCTCAAGGCGGCTGGCTATCACGATGCCGTCAGCCTCGAGACGCACTGGCGCGGCGCTGGCACTCCTGAGGCTTCCACTCGCATCAGTTGGGCAGGCATGAAGCAGTGCCTGGTCGATTCAGGAACTTTTTAGCGTCACGCACTGACTTATCTTCAGTGGCCAACGTCTTCACTAATGGAATACCTTTATCATCTGTGCTGAAGAGCACCTCGGTCAGACAGAACAATTGGCTTATGTTTCCAAGGAGAGAAAAAATGGTTACACGGCGTGAGTTTCTCGACACACTTGCGGTAGGAGCGGCCGGGCTGGCGATCGGATCGACAGCGAAGAGCTACGGTCAAATTATGGGCTCGAATGATCGACTCAACTTTGCGGTCATTGGTCTCAATGGGCGCGCCTATGCTCATCTTTCGGCGCTCAAGGCGAACAAAAATGCTGCACGGATCGCGTACGTCTGCGATGTAGATAGCAACATTCTTAAGAAGTTTGCCGATGCGACACAAAAAGAAATGGGTGAGGCTCCTGCAACCGACAAGGACTTTCGCCACATCCTTGAGAAGAAGGACGTGGACGCGATCACGATCGCCACTCCCGACCACTGGCATGCTCCGATGGCCATCGCCGGGCTGCAGGCGGGCAAGAATGTCTACGTAGAAAAGCCCTGCAGCCACAACCCTGCGGAAGGCGCGCTCCTGGTAGAGGCGCAGCAGAAATATCAGAAGGTGGTGCAGATGGGAACGCAGCAGCGCTCCTCCCCTCACACTATCGAGATCGTCGATAAGATTCACAATGGGGTGATTGGCCGGGCTTACTTTGCCAAAGCCTGGTACAGCAATGTCAGGAAGTCGATCGGGACCGGGAAGGAAGAGCCTGTGCCTCCGCAGCTCGACTGGGATTTGTGGCAGGGGCCTGCTCCGCGACAGGCGTATAAGAGCAATGTGCAACCGTACAACTGGCACTGGTTCAAGACGTGGGGGACGGGCGAGACGCTCAATAATGGCACACATGAGGTCGATGTCTGCCGCTGGGCGCTTGGCGTCGACTTTCCGCACCGGATTACGTCCACAGGCGGGAGATATCAGTTCAAGGATGACTGGCAATTCTACGACACGCTGATGACGAGCTTCGACTACGACGACAAGATGATCTCGTGGGAAGGCAAGTGCTGCAACGGGATGAAGTATTACAACCGCGATCGGGGGTCGACCATCGTGGGAACGACCGGGACGGTGCTGGTCGATCGCGATGGCTATGAGATCTACGACCTGAAGGGAAATAAGACGAGTGAGTTCAAGACGGGGAAGGCGACTTCGTCGTCCGACCTCACCGGCCGCGACTCCATGACCGACCTGCACTTTGCCAA
>WNFC01006541.1_pt1 | contig 13565 bp, 11 predicted proteins | sample 5400541 | NCBI WGS metagenome assembly WNFC01 (sample SAMN13153342, study PRJNA577476) | soil metagenome | isolation source: 120 cm saprolite under Douglas fir tree site 2 hole 2 replicate 1 | place: USA:California | collected 2015-04-18
GTGCAGTGGCGGCGCGTTACGTTGACGACCTCGTTTGTAGCAAGTTTGCGTCGCTGGGTCAGTTCCCCGCCATCCGCTTCCAGCCATATCTCCGACTGACCATGATTGATTTGCTGTGCGTACAACGTAGCGCCTTCCTTCATGGTGCAATTTTACCGTTACGCACGCGCAAGCTCACCCGCCTTCCGCTTCCGATGATCTTTCCGAACCAGATGAAGTTTCAATTGGGCAGGATGTATTAGTAGTTCCCGGCTTTCCATGACAGGAAGGCCCATAATTAGAGCAAAGCCAATCTATGATGACTCACTCCGAAGGAATTCGACGCCTCAAAACGATCGGCAGCGACGCCGTTCGGCTCCTCCACCACCTTGAGAAACAGCCATGCACTTCGGCTCAAGAGACCGAACTTCGTCAGCTCGCAGCCGCTCTGAAGAAGTCACTACAGGAGGAATACGACAGAATCGTCCCGGAGCGGACCCAGAAGAAAATGACTCTCTTTGAACTGACTGTCTATTCACCCACGATCGAAGAAGTGTGGAAAGAGACAGGCATCAGCCGCCTAAAGACCGAGGGGGCGATCAGCAAGCGATGGCAAGAGGTCTTTGAGGCGGTCGCCTACAAGACATCGAAATACGTCTCCTGAGGAAATTTGACCGAAGCGACGAGGGGATGCATGATGCTCCCGGTGCCAGTATCCACGGAGGCGGCACCAGATAGGATGGGGGTGATTGATCACATTCAAGAGCGAGGTAAATCGCCAAACCGTGAGTTGCGAGGGCATGAACAGCGGGTCCCCAAATGGGCCCCAATAAGGCGAAACCCACGAAAAAATCGACCAATTCGGGTACTGCATTCGACGGAATTGGCGGGTATTTTCAAGGGTTTAGGCGAGAGGTGGAAAACTGCAAAACCTTTATGCGTCGGTTCGATCCCGACCCGCGCCTCCAAATTCTTCTGCTTTAGAATCAACAGCAATACAGCACTGCTCAACGATTTGTGCTAATTCTGTGCTAAAGCCTCTCTGGTCATCCTCCCGAAGAGGCGAGGCGCAAGAGCGATGAACCTCCGAACTGTCCCGGTCTCACCCATCCCCTCGATCACCATCTTTGTTCTGCACAGGACCGGCTGTCCCCGCCCGGACGATGAACGGTACAAGGGCTGCAGGTGCTTCAAACATCTCCGCTGGTCTCACGGCGGCCAACAATATCGACAAGCAGCAAAGACTCGCACATGGTCTGTTGCAGAGGAAAGAAGGCACGAGATCGAGGCACGGTTTCGGGCCGCTGACCCCAGCCAACCCATTGAGGCCGTCAAGCTCGAATCGCAGATCAGCAAAACGATCGAGCGGGGGTTGAACTCTTTCTGAGTGACAAACGTTCACAGGGGCTTGATGAGCACGTGCTGAAAAAGTACGACCGCGAGTTGACGCGGTTCCATGAGTTCATGGCAAAACGCTCCAAGTTCTTTTCCCCAAGAGATCGCATTGGACGACCTGACGGAGTTCCGTGCCGGGTGGAAACATGTCTATCCCTCGTCCACAACACGGGCCAGGGTGCAGGAGCGGTTGCGAGCCTTCCTCCGCTACTGCTATGAATCGCAGGTTGATTGACCGCGTACCGAAGCTCTCCCCTATCAAGGTGGATGAAGTGCCCCACGCTCCCGCTCTCTGCGGCTCAGTACAAGAAGCTACTCAAGGTGATCCCTGACGAGTTCACGGGTGCTAAGCCATGCCAGTCCAAGAAGGAACTGGCATAGCGTCCTGCAACAAGAGTTCACTAGTTGTAGGCTCCAATGCTCGGAGGGTTAGTTCGAACCTGACCGGTGTAATCCGTAGTAACGCCGGGTAACGAGACTCCCGCGCCCTTGGCCGGACTGCCCGGAGTGATCTGGAAGTTGAAATTATCCAGAGACTGTTCCGAGGTAAAGGTTGGTTGATTGACCAACAGGGGGTTCGCGCAGGATTCGGCGGTGTAGCCGGTGGGGCAGGTGAAGTGTCCCGGGTTCATGCCGTACCAGATGTTATTGGAGCGATTCCAGGTTCCCATCCAGGTTGCGCAGTTGACCTGGTTTGGCCCGCCGGTATTGTCCTGGCAATAAATTCCTGCCGGGCCGCCGGGTTGGCCGCCCACGTTGTACATAGCGGGATTGTCATAACCGAGAATGATGTTGTTCTGGAATGTTTCTACGACATGCGGGCAGCCCCCTACCGTAGAACAACCGATGACGAAGGTGGTCGGGGAGTATCCGGTAATCGTGTTATTTGCGAAAAGCAGCGTTGCGCCATCCCTGAAATTCCAGGACATGGTGCTCTCGGCGCGGCAGAAATCGCTGAGGTTTGCGTTGTAGGTGCTTGGAGCGCCAGCAAGAGCGGCCGACATACGGTTGCAGTTGCCGTCAACGAGATTGTTCGTGACGGTTGCTGAGGTGAAGTTGTATCCCCACTTGAACTGGCCTCCATTATTTCCGTAGAAGGTGGAGTTGGAGATGTTCAGGGTCGAAGTTCCGGTATCAATGTGACCAAAGTCCATCCCGTCCTGGGTGTTGTAACGAGACATGGAGCGGTTGACGTTGATATTCAGAGCCGTTCCCGGGGGAGTTCCGACGCCGTCACCGTAGCCTGAAGTGGTCTGGGAGTAACAGGAGCTAACCGGGTAGGCGTGGGTGTATGGATATTCCTGATTGCACCCTGAAAACTCAATCATCGAATCGAGGAAGTTCCACGTCGGGTTGTTGATGCTGGGATCGGCGGAGCCGTCGTCGAAGTCCCATCCAGCCATGCCGTTGTAGCTGATGCGCATGCGCTCAGCGGTGACCGTCCCGCCAATGGGGCCAATGACTCCACGATCGGTGAACCCATGCACCCACATATCCTGAAGGAGAACGTCGTGGAGGCCGGTGGCAGTGGCGATGCCGTCAATGGCATAGTCGTCTGCGGGGAAGGTACCATTAGCACTGCATAAGGACGGCAGCGCCGGTTGGCCGTGCTGGATGCACTGGGAATGGCGGGTAAGGCCTATGCCCTTGAAATCGACGTAGGATGTAGCGTTGAGATCGAGCACGTGGTAGAGGCCGAATCCACCGTAGAGTTCGGTGATCTTTGTGGTGTCCGGACCAATGCCTGAGCTGTCAGGGCATCCTGAGATGCAATTTTCGCCTTCGATCACTGTATGCTGCGTGGCGGTTCCCGCTGGCGGTGCCGGGATGTAGCAGGTCTGGTTGTTGTCGTTGGCGTTGTTGCACCACACGTCGTGATTGGTCGCGCCCTGGTCATGGCCGATGCGCCATGGGCCGCCTCGAATGATAACCGTGTCGCCGCCAGCGATCACCCAGGAGCGGGGATTTCCGTCTTGTGCGTCGTAGAGCCAGCGAACGTCGCCAAAGGCGCAGTGCTGGTTGGTGCCGGTGCCGCCGTAGGCGGCGTCTGCTTTGCCGTCACACTGGCCCGTTGTGTGTCCCGCAGAGTAGCGGCTGCCTCCGTCAGGACGGACGTACCAGGTTGTTCCTGTTCCGGGTGGTGGTGCTGCAGCGGCTACGACGATGGAGGTTGCAGCGGACGTCGTCTGGGCGGGAGTGCCATTGTCACTGACGGTTGCGGTGAAGTTGGAGGTGCCGCTCGTCGAGGGTGTACCGGAGATGATTCCGGTGGTTGCGGCCAGGGTGAGTCCGGCGGGAAGGCTGCCGGAGGTGATCGACCAGGTGTAAGCCGGTGTGCCGCCGGTTGCCGACATGGGGCTCGAATACGCTGCGTTCGCTGTTCCGGCGGGAAGCGAGGCGGAGATCGTCAACGCTGAAGTCGTTGGCGTGACTGGGGCCGCAGCGATAGACACGGTCTCCGCGGCTGTTGTCGCTGTCTTGCCTAAGCTTCGACTGTTCGCCGCAGAGCTTGCATCAGTCACCCTGACACCGAAGGAGTAGTTGCCGCTTGAAGTGGGGGTGCCGGAGATGGTCCCGGTGCTGGCCGCCAGACTAAGCCCTGCGGGAAGCTTTCCAGCGGTGATGCTCCCTGTGTAAGGTGAGGTTCCTCCAGCAACGGTGAGGGTCGCGGTATACGAGGTTCCGGCAGTACCGCCAGGCAACGTGGAGGTAGAGACTGTCAGGGGAGAGGAGGAACCGGTGCTCGCTGCAACAACGGTGGTAGCGAGGACAACGGATCCAAAGCCAAAACAATAGAGAAGAAGAAAGAAGGTTGCGTACGTCGCGATGGTCTTAAATGATCTGCTCAAAGATTACACCCCAAGAGTATCGAGCTTGCCAACCGAAACCGATGCAGCCGAATAAAAGAGGGCCGGATGAGTTGACTCGGTTGAACGTTACGGGGAAAAAGAGGCTACTACAGTTACCAACGGGAGCTGCGTATGCCACTTCAGTGCGGGCGAGGCATAGTCTCTCAACTTTAGGCACAGCCGTACCTATCACGCTGAAGAGCGTAAGTGGAGCAGGTGATCAGGATGTTAGTTAGGCCAAGCGAGGCTTGATGAAGGAATCAAAACTTCAGGATGGTTGTCTATCCAAGGTTTGGAAAATACATCTTCAATGGAACAAGGTTCGACGCCCGTCCGCGTGGAAAGCCATGGACCCGTTGGAGCTTCTCCCTGCCAATGGGTTGGCTCCTGCGACTTGTATGGTAAAGAGCTGCCGGGGAGTACGTTCTGTGTCCGAATTGGTCTTGCCTGCCTGAGAAAGATTAGCTCGAGTGAGCGAATCTCCTAAATCATCAGAACCAGCAGAAGAAAACGACGACGTAACGCTGACGACGTTCCAAAGGACAACTTGTTTTTTATATCACACAAGTTGCTACGGATATCAAGGGAATCATTTCAGTCAACAATGGAAAACCACGACCGAATCGACTCGCTCTCGTGCACCGGCGATAACGATGCAGTTCTGGGAGAACACACTTCACAGCTGACGACCTGAAGCGACATGAATTCATGAAGCAGATCGATACCGGTCATGCGCCCACCGTTGCGAACGAGTAAGGATCTACACCAGCCAACAAAAAACGGGCGGCATCTCGCTCTCAGCCAACCAGTCAGCATACTCGCGCGGCTCATCCGGAGGTAAGGTTTTCTTGCGCTTTCGTCGGCACGCCGTTCTCGAAGTCAAGCGTGCCGATTGGCGTATCGACAGTCTGGGTCTTCTAGGTGGCGGTCACTCCGTCTTCGAGGAGATACCGGAGGAATCGAATGGCATCATGCTGGAATGGCTTGGCCGCAATTCGTTGTACAGTCCGCGCGACCTGCCCCGAGCAGCCTCCGTTGCCAGAAAAACCAGGGGCGCTGCCGTCATGCGGGGTTTATCGCCTGGGAATTAAGGCGGGCTTCTCGGTCGCTGATCAACGCAGACACTCAGACACAAACAAGTTTGCTCCTAAAAACTGGCCCACTCGATCGTTGGGATTCGAATGGGCCTTTGGGTTTGGAAGACAACTTATAATGACATCCAGGACGACTTGTGGGGTCATCGAAGACAGCTTATGGGTACAAAATGACAACTTATGGTGCAAAGCACAAGATGTGCGATGCACCATAAGGCGACGTCTTCTCTACCGTGCTTTCAAGGAGGTGCCAGCTCAAATTGCTCATAAGCTGACATTCGATGTAGCCAAAAGATGAACTGTTCCCTTCGGTTTTAGCTCCATAAGGTGACGTTTCTTTCGGAGGTGCCCACTGTGAGCAAGGCGGTGGCCCCCGGCATAAAACGCGACCTGTGGCTGTTCGTAAAGGCTACGGCAAGAGGTATCAAACCACAGGAATTCTGATCAATACTCTTGGGCAGCAAATCTCCTGGAGCACACCAGCTCCATCGTCTTTGGCACGAGCTTGGGCAACCCGCAGCTTAATGCCACACGGTCACCGGGGTGCAAGGTGGAACCGCATCTGGAGCGCTCACGTACACACCTGCAGCGGGAACAATTCTAGGTGGCGGAACTCGCCAACTACGCGTCGACGCTGCTTCAACCATCAACTACAACGCAGCCACCTCGACGGTAAAGATCGATCAAGCTGTGATCGCTACTGTACAGCAGTTGTGCTACACGCCCACTGAAAAGAACGTTCTGCACGCGTTATTCTAGGAATAATGTCGCTGGTGCCACACCCAGGCGCTCGCAATAATTTTGTCCAGTTCAGCAAACTGGGGCTTCCACCCCAGCTCCAATTTAATCTTCTCGGAGCTGGCCACCAGCACCGCCGGATCACCCGCCCGCCGCTCACATTCTTCAACAGCGATAGGCCTTCCCGTGACCCTCCGCACCGACTCGATCACCTCCAGCACCGTAAAACCCCGCCCATTGCCAATGTTGTAAATAACCCGGCTCTTCTCCTTAATCGCCGCCAATGCGAGCAGATGAGCCTCCGCCAAATCCAGCACATGAATATAATCCCGAACACAAGTCCCATCCTTCGTCGGATAGTCCTGCCCAAAGATCTTGATGCTGGGCCGCCGCCCCAAAGCCACATCCAGGATCAGCGGAATCAGATGCGACTCCGGCTCATGAGCCTCCCCATGCCCCTCAATCGCCCCCGCCACATTGAAGTACCGCAAGCTCGCATACCGAAACCCATGCGAGACATTCATCCACCCAAGCATCTGTTCCACCAGCAATTTACTCTCCCCATAGGGATTAGTCGGCTTCAGGTTAGTATCCTCCAGTATCGGAGTCGTCTCCGGCTCCCCATAGCAGGCCGCCGTCGAGCTGAACACCAGCCGGTCATGTCCGGTGGCCAGCATCGCCTCCAGCAAACTCAAGGTCGAGGCCGTATTATTCCGAAAATAAATTGCCGGCCGCTTCATGCTCTCTCCGACATCGATCCGCGCGGCAAAATGCATCACCCCATCGAACCGCCCAGCCTCGAGCGTATCCTCCAGCAGCGTCCGGTCTGCCAAATCCCCCTCCACAAACTCCGCTCCTTTAGCCACCGCTAATCGCTTGCTATGAGAGAGGTTGTCGAACACCGTGGCAGAATGGCCACCTGCCAGCAACAACCGGGTCACCGTACCGCCGATAAAGCCCGCTCCACCGGTTACCAGAATCTTCATGAAGTCACTCCCTTGGCTCTCGCTTGGATGCTATAAACGTACCAGGGTCAATACATACGGTTAGGGCAGTATACTTGGCCACCGGACTTAGCCTGCACGCGGAGGATCGCGTGGGAGACTCGATAAGGGACACCGAAGCAGCACGGTGTACGCGACGACTGGCCAAAAACAAGCTGTTCGAGCAGAATTCGGCGATCAGCGTAAACCATAGCGGAGCAGGAGATGGGACGGTGGAAATGACTGTTCCCGGGCGCCGACGACGAGAAGAATATGAAATCATCTCCCCAAGTAGCCGTTCCGGATGCCCTTCCTACAAGAGAAGACTCCGCGGGTCAATTTATCGACGCGTCAGGCGCTGAGCGCGTGAGCGTGATCATTCCGGCATACAACGTGGCTCCGTATATTGCCTATACCCTCAACTCCGTCTTTGCGCAGACGAAGTCTGCTTTCGAGGTGATCGTTGTCAACGACGGCTCACCTGATACGGCGGAGCTGGAGGAGGTGCTGCAGCCCTTCCGTGACCGCATTGTGTATCTCAAGCAGGAGAACCGTGGGCTTTCCGGAGCGCGCAATACGGGGATCCGTGCAGCCACCGGGGATCTGATCGCACTACTTGACGGAGACGATCTTTGGATGCCCAGGTATCTCGAGACGCAGACACAATTTCTTCGAAGCCACCCCGATTACGATCTCGTGTACTGCAACGCGCGGTTCTTCGGCGACTCAACGTACGAAGGCATGCAATTCATGGCGGTCTGTCCGTCCCGAGGCGAGGTAACACCGGCAGCGATTATTTCCCGGAAATGCTGCGTATTTGTATCCGTCACGGCGCGTGCTGAGGCACTGCGGGAGGTCGGCTTCGACGAATCGCTCCGATCCTGCGAGGACTTCGATTGCTGGCTTCGGTTCACTTCTTCGGGGCGGAGAATCGGATATCATCGGCGGATTCTTGTGCAATCTCGAAAGCGCGACGCGAGCCTCTCAGCAGACCCGAAGTGGATGGCGGAGTGGCATCTGAAGGTCCTGAAAAAGACTAGTGCGCATTGGCCGAAGGAATCGAACGAAGCCCATCTGCTCGAGAGGGCAATTGCGCAGAAGACCGCGGAACTCGCGATTTTGCGCGGCAAACAGCGGCTGCGTGCGGGGGATGTGAACTCAGCGGTGGTCGAGTTCACCGAGGCCAAGCGCTACCAAAGAAGCGCCAAAATGACCGCGCTCATCCTGCTGTTGCGGCTTGCGCCTGGATTAATGCGGTGGTTGTTCAGGTGGCGAGGCGTGCTGCTACCCACGCATAAGGAGAGCACGACGCGGTGAATGGACGCTGCAAGAGAGTTTGCCTTCTACGTCGGCAGACGAGCGACTGTGTACAGAGCCGACACCAGCTACTTTGTACAGTTATCGAAGCCGTGCGCCATACTCTTTGCCAGAACCGCGTCAACGGTTTCAAGCCGACTGAGCATCTTCTGGTCGCGAGACGATAGGCCATTACCGGAAGAGCCGCCGACGAATTCGGGACTCAGATCGTAGAAGAAGGGTCTATCGGCGGGATCCGGATCCCGACTCGGGATGGCGGAGATCAAGGAACCGAGCTTTCGGATAAAAATCAGCGCAGCGAAACTGAATCCGCGGCCTAAGTCGGTTCGGAACAGACGGGCGAGCTCTTGCAGCAGAAGCCCCCGATGGCGTGCGCCAAGGAGCTTCCCCAAGGCATATTCCGAAATCGCGGCACGTGCGGCTCGAGCCGCCCAGTACGGCAATTCAGGGCACAATTCTATGTGACGGGCGACGGTCGAAATCGCTCCAAGAGCCATTGCCAGGTTGTTGCTCGACATATTGCCAGGATACTGACGGTAGCCGACTAGATAAAGCCCGATCGCGGTGATCGGATATTTAGCGGCAATCCTCAGCTCGAAATCGAGATCTTCGCATCCTCCAATCCCGCGGGCTGCCCATGTGGGATCAAATCCTCCCGCTAGAATGGCGGCTTCCCGGCGCACCAATATCGAACTGCCGTTTCCCACCGGTTTGGCGTACAGGTGGCGCGCGAAGCTGTATCCGCTGAGTACAACCCGTCTTCCACTTCCCGTAACGCGATCCTCCGTGTCGATGGTCCGCGACAGCGTGTAGACGGCGGCCGGCTGATAATCGCCGCTTCGACGGCTCATCGCGGCGAGCTGCAGCTCGATCTTTGTCGGGTGCCAGAGGTCATCGGCGTCCAGAAAGGCGACAAATTCGCCGTTAGCTTCAGCAATCCCGATATTGCGGGCTTTGGCGACTCCGCCATTCGGCACACTGATGATGCGAACCCGATCATCCATGGCGGCGGCCTCTGCAATTGCTCTCGTCTTGTCGGTCGAGCCATCGTCGACGACGATAACTTCGAGATTGCTGTGGGTCTGGCGGAGCGCAGAGCGCAGTGTGCGCTCGATGAACAGTTCGGCGTTATAGGCTGGAATGACGACACTCGTCAGCGGTTGTTTGTTCATGGTTTCGCTCTTCAGCTACGGGCAAACGCTGAATGGGGTTGTTATACACGCGCTCCAAACCACTGGCGATCGAAACTGTTTCCTCGAGCTCATCGTGGTGAATGGGAGGCCAGCGAGCGCCTGCATCGGATTAACGCGAGTGCCCTCCTGTCCATTCGAATTCATTCTGTGTCGCCTGCGATTCCAGCCTCCATGGTGCGATAGCTGAAAACTGAGGAAAGCGGGCCAGTCTCTACCACTCGGCCTCGGTTGAGCACGACCGCGTCGTCGCAGAAGGCGATCGTGCCTGGTCTATGGCTGATGACGATGATTGTCATTGATTTAGGCAACTGTTGCAGCGCCTTGATGATACCGGTCTCGGTCTCATGATCGATGGCATTGGTGGCTTCGTCGAGGATCAAGATGTCAGGCTCGCGAGCGAGTGCTCGAGCGATGCCGATGCGCTGCCTCTCGCCGGCCGATAAGCTCAACCCGCGAGGGCCGACCAAGGTCTCTAACCCCTGAGGTAGATCATTCACGAAGCCCGCACCTGCGGATCGTGCCGCTCGTTCCATCTTTGTTCGCTCGGTGTTTGGCCGGCCATAGGAGATGTTTTCGGCAATCGTTCCGTCGATGAGGTCAATATCCTGGCCGGCGATGGCGATCGCGTTCAACCAGTCGGAAATTTTAATTCGTGACAGCGGTTGACCGTCAACTTTAATCATGCCAGAGACCGGCTCCAGAAGGCGGCAAATGAGGTTTATCACCGTGGACTTACCCGCGCCTGACGCGCCGATCAGGGCGGTAGACCGACCGCGGCGCAATTCGAAGCTCGCATCCATCAGCACCGGCTCGCCCCTGTCCCCATATTCGAAGGTGACCTTGTCAAACTCTATCCCGTTGCGCAACCCGGTGAAGGCTAGCTCGCCTCTTGGCGCTGGCGGGTTGTCCCTCATCTTCAGGAGCCATTCGACCTCGTTGAAAGGACCAGCGGCCGAAGCCAGCGAAGCCGCTGATTGTTCGAGAAGACGTAGATGCGGTTGCACACGATTCATTAGCACGAGAAAGGCTGCCAACACAGGCAGAGACACGCCAGTGAACACGGCTGTCAGCAGGACTACCAAAAAAAGGACGCCGTGCATCGCTTCGAGCAGCGGTCCCTGCGTGCCGTAGACGCGCTCCCCCTTCAGGATGGAACGGCGGACACCATCGGAGACGGTTTCGAATCGACTATGCTCCGCCTGCTGAGAATGGAAGAGTCGAATGATGCGTGACCCGAAGATCGTGAATAACATTTGATCGGCGAGCAGTTGGTTTGCCGAAACTGTCGCGTTGCTGAGCTCCCGAATCCTGGCATCGGTTCGCTGTTGGACCCACCGCGCGATGAAGCCGCCCGCGAGCACCATAAGCGATAGTCGCCAGCTCACGAGCAGCAGCAGAACGCTGAAGACGAGAACCGCCGCGATCGCCGCGATCCGATTGAGCAGAATGCGTACGGCATCAGAGGCCTTCCACGACTCGGTGGCGAGAATGTTTACAAGCCGTGCGGGTTCCTGGACAAGGAAGAAGGAATATCCGACGCTGTGAAGGCTGTCGGACAGCGCACAACGGATGTCCTGGCCAACGCGGCCCTCCACCCACGCCGCAAACGCGTTCGCCAGAACCTGCAATGCACTCTTGAGCAAAACGAAGACAAAGATTACCGAACTGACGATCAACAATCGTTCGTTTCGGCTGTACCCTTCGGCGAAGCGCTGGATCAACCCCAAAGTACCTCCGCCCCTTGCGGCCGAGAAGCTACCGGTGAAGGTCGAGAGGAGGGGGATAAGAAGGCTTACACCAACGCCCTCGAGCAATCCGATCGACAACGCTAAGAACGTGACAACGAAAGCTGTCCACAAGTAGCGACGTGAAAGCGCGGCAAGGTTCGAGTTCGACCCGAATAAGTTCAGCGGTTTCATCTTGCAAACCATCGCCTCCGCGTTTTGAAATTGTGTCGAGCGGATTTTGCACAGTGTAGCGGAATTAGCTAATATCGTCGCGAGTATAAATGCATGCCCAAACGGGGGAGGGTTGCATGGGACTCGCCAGCAAAGCTGAAGTATGTGGAACCGTCGATGTCCCGAAGGTGGACGAGAGCGTCGCGGTGGTGCTCACCACCTATAACGACGCAGCTTTTCTGCGTGAGGCCATATCGAGCGTCATCGGTCAGAAGCGTCCTGCGGACGAGGTGATCGTGGTCGACGATGGTTCGGACGTGAGTCCAGCGCCCGTATTCGCAGACTTTCCGCAAGTCAGGCTGCTTCGGAAGAGCAATGGCGGCCTTTCAAGCGCGCGCAACGCAGGCCTTCATTTCGCCAGTTCCCGGTATATCACCTTTCTCGACGCTGATGACAGATTAGAGCCAAACGCGATTGAGGCGGGCCTCGCTTGCTTTGCCCGACGGCCCGAGGCGGCGATGGTCTATGGCGGCCACCGGCGAATCCAGGCGGATGGAAAGCCGCTCAGCGTGGACATTTTCCAAGCTGTTGGCGACGACCCGTACGCCGACCTGCTTACCGGCAACCGCATCGGTATGCATGCGACTGCCCTATACCGCCGTGAAGTTCTTCTTGCGCTGGGTGGCTTCGACGAAGAGCTGCGCAGGTGCGAAGACTATGATCTCTACCTTCGCCTCGCACACAGCTATCCGATCGCGTCACATCCTGAAATCATCGCCGAGTATCGATGGCACGGAGGCAATGTTTCTAAGGACAGGGGGGAGATGCTGCGGGCGGTGCTTGCCGTTCTCGATCGGCATCGCGGCAAAACTCGAGCGCATCGCAAGGCCTGGCGTGCAGGGCAGCGTAACTGGAAAGATTGGTACGAAACGGGGCAGCTTGTGCAATGGAATGGAGAGGAGGTGCCGGTCGCTGAGACGGGGACGTTACGCAGGCTAGCGGGTTTTATGGTGAGACGTACGACGGGTCGTCTGCGGAACAACCGGCTGTATGGTCTACTGTCTCGCGGCCGCGGCACGTGGCCACCACCAGTGGGGACCGTCGATTTTGGCCAATTGGGAACTACGACACCGATCAGCCTCGATTTCGGATGGGACCGAGGGACACCTATTGATCGGTACTATATTGAGAGCTTTCTTGCTGACAGGACTGCGGATATTAAGGGACGTGTGCTGGAGGTCGGGGACGACGGCTATAGTCAACACTATGGTGGATCCAAGATCACCAAGCAGGACGTGCTTCACCTCGATGTGAAACATCCGCACGCCAGCCTAGTGGGTGATTTGACACAGCCCGATGTGCTTCCCGATAGATCGATCGAGGGGAATGGAGAGATAGCTGGTGCTGGGCCTTCACGGCCGTGTCGATCCGTAAGCTGTTCGAACCGCAGTTCGGCCCTGAGCTGGAGATCAAGACGTATGGCAATGTTTTTGCTGCCACGGCCTTCCTGCAAGGCGCGGCCCTGGAGGAGGTCGATCGAGCCAAGCTGGACATTGAGGATGCAGCTTATCCGGTTACCATCACTCTGCGGGCCCGGAAGGGCTGAATGCCGGTCACGCGCCTCATTTCGAGAATGCGCGCCGCTATGCGGCCTCGACGACCGCGGCCGGTGATCCTGATGTATCACCGGGTGGCGGTTGCCCGACACGATCCGTGGGGGCTCGCGGTAGATCCGGAGCGGTTCGAAGAGCAGATCGCCTACGTGAAGCAGCACCGCACACCCATGTCCATGGACGAGTTGGTCGATCGGCTCCGGAGCAAGACTTTGCCGGCGAATGCCATCGCGGTCACCTTCGACGACGGTTACCGCGACAATCTGGTCAACGCCAAACCGGTTCTGGCGCGTCATGGCGTCCCGGCGACGCTGTTCCTCGCGACGGGCTTTATCAATCAAAACACACCGTTCTGGTGGGACGAACTTGCCACCATGATTCTGGCGTCAACTCAGGCAATACGCGATCAACAAGTTTGGCTTGGCGAGACTATCACCCTCGATTGGGGCGAAGCGGAGCGTTCGGACGTAACGGGCGAGTGGCGGATATCGGATGAGACGCGAACC
>WNFC01006801.1_pt1 | contig 13565 bp, 13 predicted proteins | sample 5400541 | NCBI WGS metagenome assembly WNFC01 (sample SAMN13153342, study PRJNA577476) | soil metagenome | isolation source: 120 cm saprolite under Douglas fir tree site 2 hole 2 replicate 1 | place: USA:California | collected 2015-04-18
ACATCCGCCTCTTGACATTCAAGTGACATATGCCGCCGCCCCAAAGCCCTACAATTGATAACTGATGAACATTCGCCGCTTTAGCACGTTGCTGCTTGCCGCCTGCGCCTTCCTCTTTCAGCCTTCCGCGAACGCCCAGCTTCAGGTCGTTGGCGACGGCGGCCCAGGCCCGGTCAAAGCCCAGCATCTCACTGCCGAACTCGTCTCGCTCGCCCCCAGCGGCACCCTCCAGGTCGGCCTCGTCCTTACCCTCGAAAAACACTGGCACGTCTACTGGATCAACGCCGGCGACTCCGGCGAGCCACCCAAAATCACCTGGACGCTCCCCGACGGCATCACCGCCGGTCCCATGCAGTTCCCCATCCCCAGCCGTCTCCCCCTGGGTCCGCTCATGGATTTCGGCTACGAAGACGAAGTCGCCTTCCCCGTTCAACTTACCGCCGCAAGCTCCCTCAAGCCCGGCCCCGTCCACCTCGACGCAATCGTCAACTGGCTCGTCTGCCGCGAGGTCTGCATCCCCGGCAAGGCGCACCTCGGCCTCAACCTCACCGTCTCGCCCGACGCCACCGCTCCCGCGCAGCCCGTCGGCGCCATCGGCGAAGCCCTCAACCTCATCCCCAAACCTCTACCCCCAGACGCCAAGCTCACCGTCACCGGCGGCCAGACCGACTTCGTCCTCACCCTCACCACCGGCAAGCGCGAGACCCACGCCGAGTTCTATCCCTTCGATCAGGATCAGATAGCCAACGCCGCTCCACAGCCGATCGAATCGCGGGCCGACGGTGTCCGCCTCCGCGTCCGCCGCTCCGAAGACCTGAAGACCCTCCCCGCAACTCTTCACGGCGTCCTCAAGCTCTCCGACGAGATCGCCTACGAGTTCACCGCTCCCGTCGTCCCCGGCGAGATTGCCCCCGCACCTTCCTCCAGCTCCCCGGTAGCCGCTTCGAGCAGCGTCACCACGCTCACCGCCATCGGCCTGGCCTTCCTCGGCGGCATCATTCTCAACCTGATGCCCTGCGTCTTCCCCGTCGCCCTCTCGCTCGCCGGTCTCTTCGACATCGGCCTCTCCCTCACCAGCGTCGGCGGCGACCTCGCCCAAAAACAGGGCTACACCGGCAGCTTCTTCACCGGAGTTCTCGCCACTGTCGTCGCCACCCCCTGCACCGCGCCGCTCATGGGAGCGGCCATCGGCTTCGCCCTCGCCCAACCGGCTCACATCACCTTCGCCATCTTCACTGCTCTCGGCCTCGGACTAGCCGCGCCTTATCTTCTCCTCAGTTTCCAGCCTGCATGGACCCGCATTCTCCCTCGCCCCGGCGCATGGATGGAGATCTTCAAGCAACTCACCGCCTTCATCTTCTTCGCGACCGTCATCTGGCTCGTCTACGTCTACGGCTCACTCTTCGCGGGCGGCGCCAGCGGCGGCCAGGGCATCTACCGCGTCGCTCTCCTCCTCGGCTGCTTCCTGATGCTCGCCGTGGCTGGCTGGGTTCTCGGCAAATGGCCCGCACGCTGGCCCAGCACCATCGCCGCAATTCTCATCGCCGCCATCGGTCTAGCCATCCCGCTCTACCAGCCCAAGGACACCACCCTCGTCTGGGCTCCCTACTCCCAGCAGGCTCTCGACCAGGCCCGCGCCGCCGGCCACCCCGTCTTCATCGACTTCACCGCCGCCTGGTGCCTTAGCTGCCAGGTCAACGAGCGCCTCGTCCTGCGATCCGCCGACGTCCAGCACCAGTTCAGCAAAAACAACGTTACGCTCCTCCGAGCCGACTGGACCCAATACGACCCCGAGATCACTAAACAACTCGCCTCGGTCAACCGCAGCGGAGTCCCTACTTACGTCATCTACCCCGCGCCCGTAAACTCCGCCCCCGACGTACTGCCCGAACTCCTAACCAAGGACATCGTCCTCACTTCGCTCCAGAAGGACACAAAAAAATGAGCCAGCAACACGCCGAACAGGACGAAGAGCAGATTCGCGCCCTCATCGACGCCTGGTGCGAGGCCTCCTCGGCCGGCGACCCCACCGCGCAGTTTCACCTCATGACTCCCGACGTCGTCTTCCTCACCTCAGGCCGCGCACCCATGCGCCGCGACGAGTTCGCAGCCGGATTTCGCGCCATGATGGAGATCGCCTCGATCAAGTGCCGTTCCCGCGTGCAGGAGATCACCGTCAGCGGCGATCTCGCCGTCTGCTGGAACCTCCTCGAAGTGTCCTTCACCCCCATCGAAGGCGGCCAGGTCCGCAAGCACGCGGGCAACGTCCTCACCGCGTTCCGCCGCGGCGCCGACGGCCGGTGGCGCATCTGGCGCGACGCCAACCTCCTCACTCCCGCCTAGTGACGTTTCCATAGCGCATCAAGAAGGGCATGCTAAGTTCTCATCATGCCTTCCATGCGAAACGCTGTCCTGATGCTCGCTGTCGTCGTATCTTCATACACGCTTGTCGCCCAGACAACGCCCCCGCAAGTAGCCCGCACCTACACAGCCTCGCGTCAAGCAGAGCTCACTCAGCAGTTTCAGGAGTTCCTCTCCATCCCGAACGTAGCAGCAGACCCCGCCAGCCTGCGTCGTAACGCCGACTTCCTCGTAGCCCAGCTCCAGCAGCGCGGGGCTGAAGCGAAGCAGCTCACCGCTCCCGGCCTCCCTGCCACCGTCCCGCCTGTCGTCTTCGGCGAGATCAAGACCCCCGGCGCGAACCGCACCATCGTCTTCTACGCCCACTACGACGGCCAGCCCGTCACCCCCTCCGAATGGGACACCGGCAAGCCCTTCACGCCAATCGTCAAGCAGGTCGACGGCGAACCCCGCATCTACGCTCGTGGAGCAGGCGACGACAAGGCCGCCATCTTCGCGCAACTCACCGCTCTCAGCGCCCTCCAGGCCGCACACATCCCGCTCAAAGCCAACATCCGCTTCGTATGGGAGGGAGAAGAAGAGGCAGGCTCAGCCCATCTCGAACAAATCCTCATGGCCAACCGCGACCTCATCCACGGCGATGTCTGGCTCGTCTGCGATGGCCCCGTCGATCAAACCCGCCGTCAGACCCTCATCTTCGGCGCCCGCGGCGACGCTCACCTGCAAATCACCGTCTACGGCCCTAACCGCTCCCTGCACAGCGGCCACTACGGCAACTGGGCTCCCAACCCGGCCATGATGCTCGTCCAACTCCTCGCCGGCATGAAAGACGCCGATGGCCACGTCCTCATCCCGCACTTCTACGACGGCATCGCTCCCCTCGGCCCCATCGAGAAGCAAGCCCTCGCCACCGCCCCTGTCAACGACGACATGCTCCGCCAGGAACTCGTCCTAGGCCACACCGACGGCGGCGGCAAGCACCTCCTCGAACTCCTCAACGAGCCTTCCCTCAACATCAACGGCATCTCCTCCGGCCAGACCGGCGCGCACTCCACCAACTCCATCCCACCCACCGCCACCGCAAATCTGGATCTCCGCCTCGTCGTCGGCATCGACCCGAAGACCCAGCAGCAGCGCGTCATCGACTACACCCGCTCCCAGGGATACTTCATCGCCACCACTCCGCCCACCCGCGAAGAGCTCCTCACCCACCCGAAGGTCGCCTACATCCAGGCCGACCAGGGCGAGCCGGCCTCCCGCACCCCCATCGACCTTCCCATCGCCACCGACGTCATCCACGCCATCGAAACCGCCCGCGGCAAAGTCATCCTTCTCCCCACCTTCGGCGGCACCGTCCCGCTCGACGCCATGGAGCGCGCCGCCAACACCCGCACCATCACCGTCCCCATCGCCAACCACGACGACAACCAGCACGCCGCCAACGAAAACCTCCGCCTGCAGAACCTCTGGGACGGCATCGAAACCATGGCCGCCCTCATCGCCATGCCCTGACGCGACTTCGTGTGTGCGACTCCATAAATTTCTTTCGCCACAGGATCGGCGGAACCGAAGCTGTGTTTGCATCGCATAACCTTCTGGGGCATAATGGTCGCATGCGACGTGTCGTATGCGACAATTAGTTCCTGCAACAGGAGGAAGCTATGTACGTCATCACCATCGACCAAATCATCCATTGGACCCAGCTCCTTTATCTCTTGCTCGCAGCCGTCTGGCTCGGGTCGTTGCCCTTTGTCAAACGCACCATCTATAAGCAATCGATGTCCTCCTATCTTCAGCAGACGGTTGTCTTTACAGTGGGCCTCTATCTGCTCTTTGGTTCGCCCTCTACGCCCGACTGGTTCAATCAACCCGTGTTTACCGTTACTCTCCCCATAGCGCTTGCTGGTCTAGGGATGGCGATCTGCGGTGTTGGCGTCAGCATCTGGGCGCGGCTTACACTCGGAGAAAACTGGAGCAGCTCTCCTTCAATCAAACAGGACCACGCCTTGATCGTGACCGGCCCCTATCGGATCGTGCGTCATCCCATCTACACCGGTTTCCTGATCGCTCTTCTCGGTTCGTCGCTGCAGCATGGACTAGTCCGCAGCTTCCTCGCTGTCCTCACCTGTGCCGTCGGTCTCTACCTGAAGGTGTCCGTCGAAGAGGAATTCATGGTCCAGCGTTTCGGCGAGGCATATCTTCGCTATCGCAGAAACGTCAGCGCCCTCGTTCCCTTTCTCTTCTAAGCCCGTTTCTCTTCTAGTTTCGTTTCTGCCATGCTCTTAAAGAATGAAGCCAAAGATCAAGAAGAAATCCAGTACGTCTCGCAACCGCGGCAACGCTCGATCCAAGGACGATGGCCCGTCTCCTGAGGAGCTTCGTGAGCTCGCGCAGCAAACCGAACGCCAGCTCAACATCATCCAGCGCAGCATGCGTCAGCGCCTCCAGGCCGAGTTCGCCCGCGGCAACCTCACCGGGCCGCAGCGGCTGGTCATGTCCGTCCTCGTTCGCACCCAGGGCCTCAGCCTCACGCAACTCAGCGAAGCCGTCAGCCTCGCACACAGCACTGTCTCAGGCATCGTCGACCGGCTCGCAAAACAGGGCTTGATCGAGCGCCAGACGCACCCCACCGATCGCCGCATCACGCTCCTGGTCGCCTCGCCTCCCGTCCGCGAGTTCATCGACACCCGCATGCCTGAACTCGCGCTTCACCCTCTGCTTGAAGCCCTCGCCGAAGCCTCTGCCACCGAGCGCAGGGCCATCTCGCAAGGACTCAACACCCTCTCGCAACTACTTTCCCGTACCGGGGCCCAGGCGAATGACGAAGTCTTCGACGAACTCGACGAATAGCTGATGTAAGTCGAGCATCTGCGCGCTTTACGGCTGCAAATAAGGGCCGAGCGCGAGACTGCCAGACCTTGCATCTTACGGCCCTTCGTCGCAAAATATATCCTAGACAGCAGTTGTGGAGGTGATTCATGTCCCACCGCAGACTTCTCTCTCTCGCTTTCATCTTCGCTGCTTTCACTCTTCCCGCATTGGCCGTAGCCCCTGGCGCCGCGGCCCCCGACTTCAAAGGCACAGACTCCAACGGCGCACAGCACACCCTCTCCGAGTACCGCGGCAAATACGTCGTGCTCGAGTGGGCCAACCAGGGCTGCCCCTACGACCGCAAGCACTACCTCAGCGGCAGCATTGAGTCGCAACAGCGCGAGTGGACAGCCAAAGGCGTCGTCTGGCTCTCCGTCATCTCCTCGGCGCCCGGCGAGCAGGGCTACGTCACGCCGTCCGAGGAGAACACCTACCTCAAGACTATGCACGCCGCTCCCACCGCAGCTCTCCTCGACCCCACCGGCGCCATAGGACGCCTCTACGAAGCCAAGACCACGCCCCACATCTTCGTCATCGACCCAACCGGCAAGCTCATCTACCAGGGCGCGCTCGACAACAAGCCTACCACCGACCAGGCCGATCTCAAAGGCGCTGACAACTACCTCAACGACGCTCTAAACGCCTCCATGGCCGGCAAGCCCGTAGCAGTCCAGAGCACCCGCCCCTACGGCTGCTCCGTCAAATACGCCCACTAGCGCGTGTCGACATACTGACATAATTTGTCATCCCGACCGGAGCGCAGCGTAGTGGAGGGATCTGCTGTTTGTGTGGGTCAGCACTCATGCCAAGCGTTGCAATTATGTCGCCAATTTTACAGACAGGACACTAGTAGTCAGAAAACCGCCCCCTACCTCTTGAACGACGCTGTCAGCGAAGCCTTCTTCTGCGCCATCGACCATTTGTGCCCGAACGGATCTTTCAACTGACCATACCGATCACCCCAGAACTGGTCCGCAAGCGGCATCGTCACGATCGCCCCAGCCGCGACCGCCTTGGCCCACGCAGCATCCACATCCTCAACCTGAAGATGCAGCGTCACCGGCGAGCCGCCCAGTGCCTCAGGAGTGGAACTCGCGCCACCGAACTGCACCGAGAAATCATCGGACAGCATGAACACACCGCCGTTGATGCTCAAACACGCATTCATGATCTTGGTCGAACCCGGAGCATGATGCAGCTCATGCTCCACCGCGCCAAAAGCCTTCTTGTAAAACTCAATCGCAGCAGCACCGTCCGAAACGGTCAGGTAGGGAAGCAACGGTGGCAACGCACTCATAACGGCACCTCACGAAGAATTTGAAAATCGCAGCACCAAACTATCACGCTCTACTTCCGTTTGGCTGCCTTGATCCGTGAAATTTCGTCCATCCGCTGGGCCAGCATCTTCTCCCGGCCTTCATTGGTCGGGTGATAGTACCGCCGTCCAGCAAGCCCCACCGGCAGACACTCCATGTCCGCCACGCGCCCCTCTACATCATGCGCGTACTGATACTCCTTGCCATAGTCCAGCTCCTTCATCAGCTTCGTCGGAGCGTTCCGCAGATGCAGCGGCACCGGCTCCGCAGCGGTCGCCTCAATATCCGCCAGCACCGCCCCATAAGCCGTATAAACCGCGTTCGACTTCGGAGCCAGCGCCAGGTAAACCACCGCCTGCACTAGTGCAAGCTCCCCCTCCGGATGCCCCAGAAAGTGCATCGCGTCCTTCGCACTCAAGCAAAGATTCAGAGCCTCCGGTGCCGCCAGCCCAATATCCTCCACCGCCATCCGCACCACTCGTCGAGCGACATACATCGGATCCTCGCCCGCTTCGAGCATCCTGCCCAGCCAGTACATCGCCGCATCCGGATCGGAGTTCCGCACGCTCTTATGCAGCGCCGAAATAATGTCGTAGTGCTGCTCGCCCTGCTTGTCATACAGCAGCACCCGCCGCTGCAGCGCCTCTGCTGCCAGCGCCTTCGTAATCAGCTTTTCTCCACGCCCCCCAGGCTCTAAAGAGACAGCCAGCTTCGCCGCCACATCGAGCGCATTCAGCGCATTCCGGGCATCTCCGCTCGAATACGACGCAATCGTGGCCAGAGCTTCATCCTCCGCCGCAACTCCACTCGCTCCCAACCCACGCTCCGCATCCGCCAGCGCCCGCCGCAGCAGCCCGACAATCTGCTCCTCCGTCAACGCCGCCAGCGTATACACCCTGCACCGCGACAAGAGCGCCGCATTGATCTCAAACGAAGGGTTCTCCGTCGTCGCCCCAATCAGCCGAATCGTCCCCCGCTCCACATACGGAAGAAACGCATCCTGCTGCGCCTTATTGAACCGGTGAATCTCATCCACAAACAGAATCGTGCGGGACCCAAAACTCGCCGCCTTCTCCGCTTCGACCATAACGTTCTTGATCTCTTTGATCCCACTCATCACAGCAGAGAACTCAATAAAACTAGCCTGCGTCATCTGCGCGATGATCTTCGCCAGCGTCGTCTTCCCCGTCCCCGGAGGCCCCCAGAAGATCATCGAAGTCGGATCGTCACTCTCAATCGCCAGACGCAGCGGTTTGCCGGGCCCAAGCAGATGCTCCTGCCCCACAAACTCCTCAAGCGTCCGCGGCCGCATCCTCTCCGCCAACGGAGCCTGCCTTCGCCCCCGCTCCGCAGCCATCCTTACCGGCGATGCATCAAACAAACTCATCGCGCGACTCCCTGGTTTGTGCCGTGATTCTCTCCGCCTGCCCACCAATGCCCGGGTGCCCCATCCTTTGCAGTCTCACCGCAAAGGGTGGGATGTAGAACATCAATACGGGCGCGTTCTTGACTCATCTTCCAGATCCTCGAGCCATCGTCCTCTGTCGCGAAGCCTCATACAGCAACAACGACCCCGCCACTGCAGCATTCAAGCTCTCCACAGCGCCGGGGCAGGGAATCGTCACCCGCGCATCGCACATCTCCATCCACTCTGCCCCCAACCCGCTCCCTTCATTACCGATCATCACCGCACAACCCGCCGTAAAATCCATCTCCTGCACCGCAATCACGCCGGAATCCTCAAACCCCACAGCCGCAATCAATCGCAAACTGCGCTGCTTCAGCTCTTCAATATCAGATGCCGCCACCGCAACCACCGGCACCCGAAACACACTTCCCACGCTCGCCCGCAGCGCCTTCTGGTTCCACGCACTCACCGTCCCCGGCGTCGTCAACACACCCGTAGCGCCAAACGCCTCCGCCGACCGCACCAGAGTCCCCAGGTTCCCCGGATCCTGCAACCCCACCGCAATCAAAATCAGCGGCGCACTCTCTCCACTCCCCGTCACATCGTCCACCACCCAAACCGGAGGCACCATCAGAGCAGCCACCCCCTGCGGCGACTGCGTCTCCACCACACTTCCAAACACCTCCTCCGTCAGCCGCATCACCTCCACCCCACGCGGCACGATCTTCGGCACCTCACGCAGCTCACTCACAAAGACAGTCTTCAGCACCATCCCACTGCGCAGCGCCTCTTCCAGCAGATGATCGCCCTCAATCGCAATCAGGCCTCCACTCAGCCGCGCCTGGCCCTGAAACGCTGCGCGCAGCTGCTTTACCCGCGCGTTCGTTCTGCTCGAAATCACGTCCGGACCCATCGGAGAATCTTACCCTTATCTTCCATTGCCTTACGTTTTACTCTCCCCCCGTCTTATCCACTAGAATGAAAGCCAGCATCAAAAAAAGTCCCATCACAGGCAGAGTCAACTCCTTTATTTGGAAAACTTTGCACGGAAGTGACATGCATCTGGCTTCAAAGTCCAAACCTAAGTCACATTGATGGAAGACTTTGCGCAATAAACTAGGGAGTGGCGCCCCCAACCACAGGAGTCCGCATTGACGGCCGAAACCCTCCGTATCCATCCCGACGAGCCCGAGCCCGCGCTCATAAGTTACGTCGCCGCCAGCCTCAACAGCGGCAACGTCGTCGCCCTTCCCACGGACACCTTCTACGGCCTCGCCGTCGACCCGGTCAATCTCCGCGCCGTCGATCGCATCTACGAGCTCAAGACCCGCGCCCGCCACAAACCCCTCTCGCTCCTCATCGCTGAGGTCGCCCAGGCCTACGAACTCGCCCGCCAGCTCGACACCGCCTTCGACCGCCTCGCCGAAAAGTTCTGGCCCGGGCCCCTCACCATCGTCGTCAAGGCCGGCAGCAAGCTTCCCCTGCGCGTCACCGCCAACACCGGCAACCTCGCCCTCCGCGTTCCGGAAGCCGCCATCCCCCGCGCCGTCGTCAGCCGCCTCGGCCTGCCCATCACCGCTACCTCGGCCAATCTCTTCGGCCTGCCCGAGTGCACCTCTGCCACTGGCGTCCGCGAGCAGCTCGGCGACAAACTCCCCCTCATCGTCGACGGCGGCCCCACCCTCCGAACCACCGCCACCACCATCGTCGACCTCTCCGGCGGCGGCAACTCCTGGATGATTCTCCGCGAAGGCGCAATCCCGACGCACGAGATCGCCCTGGCGCTCCAGCATTAGGGCTACGTCACTACCCGAAACCGTCGACAACTTTTACATCGAGCATTCCAGCTCCGAACCTGTAAACTAGCTCGACGCACCATTGAACCTGTGGCAGACTTGCTCTCGTCGATGTGGGCCCGCATTTGTTCTCCCGCAACCTTGGTTCTTCCTTCACGATGATCGCTCCTTCCTCCAATCTGCGGCGCAGAGCTACCAATCGCGGTCTCTTTATCCGTCGGCTGCTCGCGCTGATTCTCCTGGTCGCGACCGCATGGTGTGTCTGGGTCTACCTGCAGATATCCGCCGTCGCCAGCGAAGACGACGCCCAGCCCGCTGACGCCATCGCCGTCTTCGGCGCAGCCGAGTACTCAGGCCACCCCTCGCCCGTTCTTCACGCCCGCCTCGACCACGCCGTCGACCTCTACCGCAAACACATCGCCCCTCTGGTCATCACCCTCGGCGGCGGCAGCGACAAAGACTCCGGCAACACCGAAGGAGGCGTAGGCCGCGACTACCTCCTCGCAAATGGAATTCCCTTCGGCAGCATCATCGCCGAAACCCGCTCCATCGACACCGAGCAGCAGGTCCACCGCCTCGCTGCCATCGCGCACGAAAACAATCTCCACCACATCGTCGTCGTCTCCGACGCGACCCATCTTTTCCGCATCCGCGCGCTCTGCAAAGACGCCGGCCTCGATGTCTACACCTCACCCCGGCCCGCGCTCGGCCACATCAGCAACTACGACATGGCTATGCGCTACTTCCACGAGATCGTCAGCTACACCGCCCTCCGGCTCAACCTCAACATCTGAACGCTGCACAGCTAGCTCGTCGTTCGCTTGACTTCAATTCAGCACCCTGCAGTGAAAACGGATCGGGACTGAAATCTGTTATCCGTTTTTTAGTTGTCATCCTTCCGCGAAACCGGGGTCCCCGACGAGCGCGCTTTTGGCTCGTTGGGGTGGGAAGCGGGAGGATCTGCTTTGTCTCTGCTGTTGTCGTTGCTTTTGCTCTCAAATCCACCAACGCGCACCCAAGGCCACGCCAGCTGCAAATACAGTCGAGGAAAAATTCACAAGGTCATTCCCCAACCAACCTCGCCGCTCCACAGTAGCGCCCAGCAAACTATCGAAAAACAAACCGCAGATTCCCGCAAGGAAAACAATCACCCCATCGAGAGCGCTCAATCGCAGCGCCCAAACTCCTACAGTCGCCACTAACGCTCCAGCGACAATTCCCGCACCAGATCCCACCAGCGTCACAGCCCCATCCGTTCCCACATCAACCCGCCGCAATCCCACCAGCATCACCGGGACCCCGCCAAACGCCTGCCCAATCTCTGAAGAAACCGTGTCCGCCGTGGCTTCCACCAAAGCCGCGAGACACATCACCATCATCGCGGGATATGCCCACATCTGGAAATAGAGGGTGCCGCAACAAAGCCGGTCTCGCATCACGACGACCAGGCCCACGGAGGAAACGCTTAGTGCAGCTGTGGAAAGATTTGCAATCACCTGCGCCGCACTTCGGCCCCGCTTTTCAACCAGTCCTGCTTTCGCTTTCTTTGTTCGGCCGGCCCGCGTAGAAAGAAACGTAAGCACAAATAGGAGTGCCAAAGGCGCAAGTCCAGATCGCACAAGGGTGAAGCGGAAGGAAGTCGTTCCGCTCAGGAGAATCAGGCAAATCAATCCGCCAAACAGGGCACCTGCGGCTGTGGCAGCGCGCAGCACAAGCACAAGGCAGGCGAAAGCAACACTGATTCCAGCAATCTTCGCAAGCAGAATGGGTTCATCGGATCCACCTGCGCCCCATGGAAAGAAAGGTTGCCGAAAACACGCCGCAGTCTCCAGAATCAACAGAAATCCCACCACCCCAACCAGCGTCCGCGACTGCAACCGGTCCCGCGCTTCCGGAATCGCCTTCCTCCACCCCGTATCTTCCTCGACCCCTTGCATTTCCTCGCCCATCGCCCAACCTTACCCGGCGCAGTGATTTACAATCAAACCTTGAGCATAGCCAACACCAGCACCACCGCGGGAGCAGTTTTGCACTTAGCAAGAATCGAAGCAGAAGCAAACACCCAGTCGCGGCCACGCCGGCACCCCGTTCGGTCCGTAGCGCAGGCCCTCCGGTCCCCATTCAGGTTCGCTTTGGCAGCAGCCGCTATGGCATCCGTCATCGGCTGCGGCAACACCTACCGCCCCGTCGTCAGCGCCATCAACCCGGTCGGCCCAGCAGCGCAGCCGCAGAAGTTTGCCGTGGCAATCTCCACCACTGGCACGACTGCCCACCCCACCCCAGGCCTGGTCACCTTCATCGACTTCTCCGGCGACACCGTTCTCATCACGGCCCAGATCGGCGTAAATCCCTACTATCTGATCCTCAACAGCGGCGGCAACACCGGCTACACCCTAAACAGCGACCACACCCTCACTACCTTCGACATCAGCACCTCGCTACTGCAAAGCCAGGTCCTCCAGACCACGCTTCTCCCCGGTGCCAACCCAGTCAGCATCTTTCCTGAGGGCGCCAATACCTACGTCACAGACCCCGGCTTGAGCGCCATCTCCCAATTCGTGGGGCAGCCCCTGAGCCTGCAGCAGGAACTCGTCCCCCCAGCTCTCCTTGCTTGTCCGCCTTCGACTCCTTCCACGCCCGTCTACACAGTCGGCATAGCCAGTGCGCCTCGCATCTATGCCATCAGTGAGCCCGTTGTCCCTAGCGCCTGCCCCGGTCAGGTCTCCACCATCGAGACAGCCAGTAACACCATTGATCCCACGCCAATTCCCGTGGGCATCAATCCGGTCTACGGTGTCATGACTGCCGATGCCAAGCGGGCCTTCATCATGAATCAGGGAGACGGCACGATAAGCGTCATCAATGCCCAGACGAACCTGCTCGACATCGTGCCCGCAGGAGCCACCAACCCGATCAAAGTCGGAACCTCACCCCTCTGGGCAGACTTCGCGCCAACCCGCAACGAGATGGTCGTCGCCAACGCAGGCGACGGCGTCCACGCAGGCTCGGTCAGCATCATCAGCATTCCGCTCTGCTCAGCGGCTGCTCTCCCCACCAACCCCAACTGCGATCCCAACAATCCAGTCGACGCGGTAGGCTTCGGCACCGTTCTCGCAACCGTTCCCGTTGGCATCAACCCCCGCATGGTTGGCGTCCTGCAGGATACAACCAACAGCCGCGCCTACGTCGTCAACGGCGGCAACCCCAACCTGCCCTGCGCCGCTCCCACCACAGCCCTTCCGCTCGGCAACTGCACGGTCTCAGTCATCAACCTCACGACCAACACGGTTACGGCAACGATCCCCCTCCCTGTCAGTCCCATCACCGGTGGCGCTCCCAACATCAACGGCCACCCTAACTACATCGCCGTCACCAGCGGCACACCAACCGGCAAAGTCTACGTCACCTCTCCCGAATCCAACTTCATGACCGTCATCCGCACCGATATAGACACAGTCGACCTCACCATCCCGCTCCAGGGAAACGGCGTCTCGGTCCGCGTCACCCAGCCATAAGCCATTCGCGATCCACCAAGCCTAAGGCCACAACAAAAGGCCATCCGCACAGGATGGCTCTTTTATTTTGCTTGTAACCGTTTGGTTATTCCCCAGCCAGAATAATCGGCTGAGTCGGTGTTGCCGCTCCGCCCTCATCCTCCACCGTAACCCCGAAGGCCTTCGCCTCGACCCCCTTCGGCAGCGGAGGCATAATCACACTGGCATTGCCGCGCTCATCCGGCCGGAACGTCCCCGCGGGAATCGGGCTCCCTCCCGCCGCTGCCGGAATCAGCCACAGCTCATACGTCTTCCCCGG
>WNFC01005792.1_pt1 | contig 13561 bp, 18 predicted proteins | sample 5400541 | NCBI WGS metagenome assembly WNFC01 (sample SAMN13153342, study PRJNA577476) | soil metagenome | isolation source: 120 cm saprolite under Douglas fir tree site 2 hole 2 replicate 1 | place: USA:California | collected 2015-04-18
TGTATGGCTGGATGATATGTTCACTGCCCTCTGCCCTTATAGGACCTGCTCACCTCTGACCAGTGGTTGGTGGTATTCTTGCAGTACTGATGGACAGTCCTCAAACCTCAAACAAGCCTAGGAGTTGCCTAGACTCTTAGGCACAGGTGTGGGATTTTGGGGGGTTGAGATTCCCTTGGCCTATGGTGGATGGTAGAGAGACATTCTGGCTTAATGACCGCACTATCGGATATGTCATCACCAATAATGAAAGCAAGATGGTGGGCATCTATGCCATCTCAATCCTTGTCAACAACACCAGTGACCCTCACCTCAATGTAACTTCAGATCCACCCATGCTGCTTGGCAAATTTCCAACTGCCTCTCCATCCAACTTTTGCTATGTGGCTGAGGCCAGTGTGCTTGTCTTCTCAGACAACATCTATGAGGATAGGGATCTAAACAAAGTCCCCAAGAACGATGACAAATGGCAGCACTGCAGGAACACCACTCTCATATACAATGACACATATGAGCAACACTAGGACATGTGGATAGGGCTGAAGTAACCATTGCTCTTTACTATCAAGCTTTTCAAGGATGTAGGGAAGCATTGGCACTTTGGGGATGAGTTCTACAATGTGTTGCATGGCACAGGACACATAAGTCGTGACTGCTCTTTTCCTTTTCTTGCACTTGATGCCTGATCAGTACACACCCATTGCCCTTCTCACTTCTTAAAATACCATGTACTCTCAAAGCCCAAATGGCTGTAAAAGACACCTCTATAGGAAAAACTGAGGAAATGTCAAAACCCCTAAACAAAGGGGGTATGGAGCAGCCCACCTCTCAAACGGGTAAGCTCCTGCACAGAAACCATTACCAGACGAGAGCAGCTACCCAAGCCACTACCACCAACAAAGTGGATGCTCAGCAGAGCGCAGCAGAAGATGCCACACCTAAGGAAGCGTAAGGCACCAAAGGTAAGGCAGCAGAGGTAAGCAAAGGCAAAACAGGCAGCAGCAACAAGCAGTCATCCACCCCACTGCAAGTTATTGCCTCAGCAATCAACCAACTCCTGGAAAAGGACAGAGTAGAAAACCCAGTCAAAATCATGCTGGAGAGGATACTAAAGTTCATCAAAACACAGGAGGAGGTAGAGAAAAAGGAGGCGATCTTTGTAGCACATTTAGAGCTGAGCACCTTTCACAAAGAACTCAAACAGGATCTCGCAAAGATGCATGAGGCACTTGCCATGCAAATTGAGAATGTTTAGGCAACCATAAGCTCTGCACTCGTGAACATGGTGAAAACCCTAGCAGACATGAAAGAGCTCACTGAGACAACCAAGGAAATTGTAAGCAAGGTAGGTAAGGTGAATGACACTGCTAATAAAATCACCACCACCACCTAGTCCTACAGTGATGCCCTCAAGCACAGCCTCAATCCCAAGGTCTTAGGAGACATGGAATGCAAAGCCCAACAAATCCTCATTGATATCTTCAACGAAGAGGATAGCATCACTTGCAGCAAAAGTATGTCCAAGGTAATCGCTAGGGCAAATGAGACCCTCAAGAAAATGGAGGACACCAATAAGCTAACCAAAGTCCATGTTGAATCAGCCCTCCAAACATGTAAGGGAGCACTGGTACTAACACTCAATAGCAAGGAGGCAGTCACCTGGATCAGGCAACCAGAAATCAAAATGGCCTTCATAGAAGCCTTCTCAAAAGGATCACACATCAGGGAAAGAATCTTCAACCTGATTACTCCCAGAGTCCCAATCATCTTCAAACTAGAGAATGACAACCACCTCAGAGAGCTAGAGGAGGTAAATGGGATGAGGGAAATTATGATCTGCAAAACCTGCTAGATTAAGCCAACCACAAGGAGGAGGACAGGCCAAACACATGCCTATGCTGTTCTGTCCATCACCTCCACAGAATATACTAACATCCTCATTAGGGATGGTCTTATCATCTGCACTACCAGAGTCAGACCCACAAAGCAGAAGTTTGAGCCAATACAGTGCATGAAGTGTAGAAAATGGGGGACACTTCATGGGAGAATGCCTGGCCAGCAGAGACACATGCAGTACATGTGGAGGGCAACATCACACTAATGCCTGCCAAAGCAGAGGGAGGCTCTGGTGTGTCACCTGTGAGAACACTGACCACACCAGCTAGGACAGAAACTGCCCAGAATTCATCAGATGTTGTTACCTGATGGATGAAAGGAACCCAGAGAATAGCATGCTGTACTTTCCCTATGGAGCAAGACTGGTTGCAAACAGCCAGGCCAAGCAGGATCCCATTAGATGAATGTTTCCTGGGCAAGTATTTAGTTAATAGCCTTCCCCTGTATAGAGCAAAACAAGCCAAGACAGGTCTGCAGGTCCTGAGGGGCAAAGGCAAAGGTAAAGTGCCCCCACCATGGAGCACATCAAAGCATGGGCACAGGTCAGCAGAGAGAGCTGAATGATCTTACCCAAACACAATCCTGGTAGATAGTGATGCCAAGCAAACCTTTGCCAAACCAGACACAGGCACAGACCAAGGTCCCTCCGAGCAGCCAGACTAGTTTGAAGAGGCCACAGAGCACCTCTCCATCAAGGAGCATCTTACTAGAATCCATGCCAATGACAATGACTATGCCCTAGAGGTGACAAGCCGTGTTTAATGGATAGGTTGTCAATCTGGCAGCAAAATGTTAACAAATCACCCTCTTGCTAGCATAATATCATAAGTAACAAGCATGTTACCACCTGAGCAAGTGGCACAACTGCTCCCATGGTATATGCAGTGGTCTCATGATCTGGCAGCTGAGATGCACCGAAGACACCTTGTCCTGAATGAGGCATGTTATACTGTTCCCCCTTCCTTGTCTTGTGATTGCTTCTGTGACTCTGAATAGCAGTGTGAGCTGCATAACACCTGTTTTATCTATGACTCATGCTTCTGTCCTAGCTCTGGTTCCTTTCCCCCAGTTAAGCCCCCTTGTATGTCGTTATCGTCCAATCCTTCCTAGTCCCTGTGCTTTGGGTCAGCAGGTGATCGCCTATCGCCCCTGTCTTATTGTTCTCCACCACCTTATATCCTTATTGTTTGGATCATAGCTAGCTCGTATGCTATTGTTTTGGACTTGCTTATTGTCTCATCTCCTTATTGTTTGTTGAGTCCTTATTGTTCTTGCTGCTCTTATTGTGATTACATACACTTTACTACTAGTAGAATAAGTAGTGTATGAGTTCTCCCTGTATAAACTAAGTAGAGTCTTTTGTGTCTATCCAACACATTGTCTCTAATCTTCGGAAGCCTTAGTGGCAATCTAGGCTCTATGTGACTCTAAGTGTGCATCACTTAGCTTTTAGTCTGGGCACTATCCTACTTAGAGCAGTGCAGTAACAAAGCACCTAGTGATGAAAGGTATTAACATCATTGCTTTGCAGAAGCCAGCACTCAGCAGAGGTAGGCTCTCAATCTCCTTGCAAGACTGGGTAATGGTTTACCCTACAAACCATACTAATGCCTCTCTTAAAACTAGATCCTTAACACTTATCAGAGCTAACATCAACTCTGAAACTTGGAGCCAACTAGACTTCCCCTCAAGCGATGTTATGATCATGCAAATCACCAGCCACTGGGGCAAAACCACAATTTTCAACATTTACAATGATGGAGAGAGCAATGAAACAGTAAGGCTACTAGCAGAGTATTACCACAGAAATAGGGCCAGTCTAGAAAGAACCCTACAGGGTGAGGCACACATCATCTGGCTGGGAGATTTCAACAGGCACCACCCATATTGGGACAGCCCAGAGGATATAAGGCTATTTACAAATGAGGCTATCGAAGCCACCAAGAAGCTTATAGAAGCAGTCGCAGACACTGGGCTAGAGCTAGTGCTCCCACATGGCCTCCCAACTCATGAGCATAGTGTCACTAAGTGATGGAGCAGACTAGACCAAGTCTTCCTCTCAGAACACTCTAGCAAGATGCTCATCTCCTATGACACAAAGCCTGAAGAGAGAGGCATAAACACTGACCATCTCCCCATTCTTACAGAACTTCACCTTAAAGTTAGTATCATGGAGGAAGAGCCTATACATAACTTTAGAAGTGTAAACTGGGAGGACTTCAGATCTGAGCTTGAGAAACAGCTTGCTAACTACCCTAACCTGGCTCACATTGCAGACCAAATGCAGCTAGACCAAAGTTGTGAGGAGCTAACAAAAGCCCTACAGGAAACTATAAGAGCAGAGGTCCCAACCATGGAATTCATGCTGAAATAGAAATGATGGTGGACAAAAGAGCTTTTGCAACTATGAAAGCAAGCCAACAAACTGGGTAGAATTGCATACAAGTTTAGAAATGCCCTCAAACACCAGATACATAAAGAACACAAGGATGCCAAAGGTTAGTACCAGAAGATGCTTAAGTCTACTAAACAACAATACTGGAGAGACTGGCTAGAGAAAGCTGAAGATCCAGACATATGGGTAGCACACAGGATAATTTTGGCCCCACCCACCGATGGAGGCAAGGTGAAAATTCTAAAGCTCAAGTATAAGGCAGGTGCAAATGAAATGATAGCCAGCACAAATGAAGAGAAAAGCAAAGCTCTGGCCAGCTGCTTCTTCCCTGCCAAGCCTAAGGAGTGCAATCTGAAAGAAGAGACAATGTATCTGAAAGCATGCAAAGGAGTAGGAAGAATAACAAGAGAGCAAATCTAGGAGCAACTGAAGAAAACCAAGCCACTTAAAGCCCCAAGGCCAGACGGTATACCCAACATTGCCCTAAGCAGATGCACTGACCTTCTTGTTGACAGGTTATACATGATCTGCAAAGCAATGCTGGAAAGAGGCCTCTTTTATGAGCCATGGAAAGTCTCAACAACAGTCATGCTTTGGAAGCTAGGCAAGCCAAGATATGATGTCTCAAAAGCATATAGGCCCATTGCACTGCTGAACATGATGTGGAAAGTCCTTGTGGTGGTTGTGGCCAGTCACATCATGCACCTCACCAAGAAACACCAGCTGCTTCCACTCAAGCACTTTGGTGGCAGACCAGGGTGGACTACCATAGACATGCTACATATCCTAACGCACAAAATCAAGCAGGTGTGGTGAGCAGGCAAGATTGCAGCAGTGTTATTTCTAGACATTGAGGGAGCATTCTCAAATGCAGTCCCGTCAAGGCTAGCACACAACCTCAGAAAGTGTAGAATCCTAGGCAAGTATGTTAATTTTGTGGAAAGAATGCTAAACAGCAGAAGCATATTGCTCAAGTATGATGGGTACATGGCAGCACCCCTCGTAATAGACAACAGCATTGGGCAAGGAGACCCACCATCAATGGTATTATACTAATACTACAACACTGACCTTCTAGATATCCTAAGGGGAAAAAGTGAAGATGCCCTGGCATACATAGATGACACTATAATGGTGGCTATAGCTGAGGACTTCACAGCAGCGCATGAGATACTTGTGGACATGATGTGCAGAGAGGGAGGAGTTTTGAATTGGTCTAAGACTCACAATTCTCCTCTAGAGTACTTAAAGCTCGCACTGATCTATAAGCATGGTAGGTACCATACTAGTGAGTTCGAGAAGGAATGAGAACCAAACCAAGATACAACAATCTAAGTCTGGGCAGAGGAAAGAGTGGGGTGCACAAGGTGTGCACAAGACAAAAGGTCCGAAGACCTGAGGGTGAAGCTAAAGAGTAAGGCTAGGAGACCTAAGATGAGACAGAGGTGAGCCAAACACGGCAAGCCCTGAGATGTGAGTGAACAAGAGGGTATGACGACAGACAAGAAGAAGAGAAGGAAAAGGGGGCACCGGCAAAGGTTCACTGGCCTCTTGATAAGGCCAATGCAGGTGTATTTATATGTCACAGACATGTATGCTAAGACAAAAATGAGATAGAGCGAAACAATGTGAAATGGGGCACAAGTAATGAAATCAGATGTAGTAGAGGTAATCTGGCAACATGCTATGCAGTCAGTAGCTATAAGCATCAAACTAAAAACAAGGGTGAGGGGTCCAAATGAATGAGAAATGGCGGATACTGTTGAATATGAGGGGTATGAAGGCATGTGGTATGGAGGAAAGGACAAGCTAGAGAATCTAAGCAAAGGGAAAATGTATAGGATCAGTATGAAGTGAGATGGTCATGTGGAGGTAACTATGAAATAAGTAAAGTCCAAGGTCCATCGTGGATGGTGCAAGGGTGGTTGCAGTGTACAGGTGATGTGGGCATGGGCGGCTTGGCTGAGGCATCAGCAAGGTGCTCGTCAGTGATGTCGGCAGCATGGCTGTGTGAAAGCACATGGTGGAGCAAAGGTGAGGATGAAGGTGAAAGGACTGGAATGAAAGGGAGAGTTAGTATGGTGTGTGTTTGAGAGAGTGTGGTGCAAGAAGGATGGGGGCAGTGGCAACTGTGTTACAGGGCGACAGTGGCAGGTGTGGATGAGGCAGTGGCAGTGGAATGAGAGAAAAAATGAGTGATGTTGATGGCAGCGGGTGGCATCAAGGGGCAGGCACTTGGAATGAAAGACACAGGCAGCAAGAATGAAGATGAAAAAGAATGGGATAGTGTGAAAACAAGAAGGGTAAAGTGCTTGAGGAACAGTGTTTGGGCTCAGAGTTCAAAGGCATCACGTGGTTGGTGCACTGGCCTGTTTCCGAGCCTAATGTGCGATCCCACCTTACAGATCAACTTTATACATAGAAACAGCAGCAAAATCAGGACTTCACTACAACTCCCACAAAAGCAAATCAAACCCACTAGCAGCACAAAGTACCTAGGCATGGTAATGGACCAGACACTCAGCTGGAAAGTGCAGCAGGCACATGCTATAGAAAAAGGCACCAGGTGGGTGACACAAATAAGAAGAATAGCAATGACAACCTGAGGCATAACACCCAAGTATGTGAGGCATCTCTATATAAGCATTGTGCTGCCAAGAATTCTTTACACAGCAGATATATAGTGTGTATCTTCATGAGGCAAAAGAACCAGAGCAAGCAAATTAGGACTGGCCAGAACACCATCACAGGCCTGCAAATCACACAACTCTACTACCAGCACCTGTATCTGTGGTTTGGGCTCCCTAAGCAGCTGATCTTGGACTGCAACCCTTGCTTCATGTTGCACTTTGGACAAGTGCTGGCCAAAGAACTAGGAATCATGTGGAACTTATCTATGGCATATTATCATCTACAAACCAATGGCCTAACAGAACAAAAGAACCAATGGGTCGAACAGTTCCTCCACCTTATCTCAACCAATTAGGACAATTGGTCCACAATGCTCCCCCTTGCAACATTAGTACATAATAATGCCCAAAACACAACCACTGGCCTTGTGCCCAATTAGTTGCTCAATAGGCTAGAACCCACAATAACCCCTAATCAAGCAATAGGAACTGACAACCCAACAGTAGAACTATAAGTTAAACAATTAAGGCAATGGCAAATAACAGTGATGAAAGCACTTAACATGGCAGCCAATAGCAAAACCCCCTCCAACAATATGTTTAAATACGGGCAGAAGGTGTGGCTCAAGGCCAAAAACCTAGCCCTGCCTTATGGATTGGTCAAACTAGCCCCCAGATGTTATGGACCATTTCAGATCACTCAGGTGATATCCCTAGTGATGTACAAACTAGCACTTCCCCATCAGTGGACCATACACCCAGTGTTCCATATGTCACTTCTTACCCCATACATCAAAACAAAAGAGCATGGTGAGAACTATTCATAACCACCCCCAGACCTTGTGGGCAATGAAGAACAATACAAAGTTGAGGCCATCAAGAGCCACTGACATCATGGGAGAAAAAGACAATTACAATACCTAATCAAGTGGAAAGGTTACCCCAAGAGTGACAATACATGGGAACCTGCAGGACATCTGCAAACTCTGCAACTGCTAAAGGACTATCACTGTCGCCACCCTCTTAAGAGCATAGAAAGGATCATCGCACAATGGACACAGTATCTCCCAACCTGGCTTCCTCATTCTATCACACCTGTAGCTACTATGCTCTTGACAGCCCAGCTCTTTACTGGAACCTACCATTGCCCATCTGGAATTTGGACAATGACACACTCAAACCCCCTAGTCCCTAACCTAAGAAGCAGAAGCACTACAGGAACAAGAAAAAGGCCCAATCCCTTAAATACAAACACACTTACACCGCCTTTTGCCAAGACCCCCTCTGTGTCTACCATAGATAAGGCATGTCTAGAAACTCTAACCCATCCATTAACTCCCTCCAGTCCTCTCACCATGGATCCTCTACCACCATGTACATTAATAATGACCCACCAACCTGACTTCCCCTACAACTCCTCAATGAGTTCAACATGCTCTAAGCATAGCACATCTCTGTCTCATCCACTCTATTTGTCACCACCATCCCCTGTAGCCCCTTGGATGCAGTGGTTGAACGAGCTGGCAAGGGAAATGTACATAAAGCACATGTTGCAGCAACTCAACCTTCAGTATCTATATGACTCCACTGACTCTTGAACATGTATGCACCAGGCCTCTAGGGCCGACAGTTACCACCTTATCTCATCTCATTTCCATAGTCCCTAGTGGACTGCCTCGCTTATTGTTACTACTGATGACTCTAGACCCTTATTGTTAGGACTATGGTTATTGTCTCTAGTACTAACTCATCATGACTCCTACAACTCTATTGTATGCCTCTGACTTGTTTCTGGTCCAAGCTGTTGAAATGCGAGAGCAAGCCTCACCTCGTGTTAGGGCTGAAGCACATGGGTAAGGAAGTTTTATATTGAAGAGTGCGAGGCTTGAGCAGTGCAAACGCACGCAGAGTACTCGCATTGATATGTTTGACATATGTTTCATATTCATTTAGCTTAATTGATCACTACTTGCCTTTTTAGTATGTACCAGGCCGTTGGGCCACTTGTTATCTAAGTGGTTTCCCTGCACTTCTGCACGTGCTCCTGGAGCCAAGCGCATTTACTGTACATTGCATAGTTATTGCCTCACAACCAGGGGGCTGAAAATTTACATTCCTTTGAGTACTTAAGACCTTTCTCTTTCGTAGTTTAGTCCCTCAGTCTTGTGCATTACAGCACGCGAAGACTGAGGTGAGCATAACTTGTTTCTAGCAGTATATTCACTTGTACTTACTTTGCCCAAGATCGGGCGATCTTCTCTTACAGGTGAATACATATAGTCTTGTGCATTACAGCGCACAAAGACTGAGATTGGGCGATCTTCTCTCACAGACAAATCACCCCACATGCGCTTACGATCAGTGCTGCTGATCAAGACTCATACCACACAAATATTAACCACATTTATTAAATCTATTCTACCATAACTTTCTAGACAAGCACCTTATTGTCTTGTACAGTACTGCCCTTTACTTACCCCTAGGTATATAAGTAGCTAGAATAGTCACCTTATAGTCCCCAGCTTGATCCTCTTGTCCAATTTATGGGTTTGATACCCAAGTCTTTGTGACACCTCCTCTATAGGTCTTAGCACAGACCTCCTCTGAGTCTAACTCAATATAGGACTTGATAGTCCTATAACTATCGCCTTAGTGGCACTTATCTACTTCCAATGGTTGCCATAGGAATTACACTCTTAAGGCTGCTTGCCTTTGCCATATATCTTCATTACAATCACATGATACAACTCACATGATCACAGCATGTGACTTCAACATATGATCTATTATCTTAGTGGGACATCATCTAGCAGTGGTGACACTATTGGTCTAGTATGTCCCCTCTTTCCCTACTCCATCCATACAAGAAATTCTCCCACTGGCACCCCTCCACATCTGCACCAACCAGCCAGGTGTCACCCCTGATGCAGAAACTCCACACCCACTGCTCTCACCTAGCATAGCTGATGTCACCACTGTCACCAGTACCCTTCTGGGTACAGTGGTTAAACAAGCTGGCCAGGGAAATGTATGTAAAGTGTGCATTATAGTAACTATAACTTCAGTATCCAGATAACCCCATTGACTCCTAATTGTGCATGCACCAGGCCTCTAAGGCCTACAGTTATTGTCTCTGCCTCATCTCACATCCCTGAAGGACTGCCTTGGCTTATTGTTACTACTAATGACTCTAGACCCTTATTATTAGAACTATGGTTATTGTAAGTAGTACTATTGTTATGTCTCTGACTTGCCTAGCCTATTGTCCCTGTCTCTGACTCATACCCCTTATTATTTCCATCTTGATACTGCCCTCACCTATGAAGTAGTACTTAGTAGGTACTGAGGATGCCCTGTAAGACCCAGCTTGATCCTCTTGTCCAATACTACAAGTTTGATACTTGAAGCTAAAGGTCTTAGTGACCTCTCCTAAGTCTAACTTGCTATAGGACCTATCAGTCCTATAACTCTTGCCTTCTATCATATATTGCCTTGCCTTCTTCATTGGCATAATGCTCCTAAGGCTGATTACCTTAGCCATTCTACTACACCCATTGCGAGTCCTACAGTTTGGACTCTATATCTCACACACCCTTTAGCTAGTTAGGGTTGCTATCTAGCAGCAGTGACAGCTAAGACTATCCTCCACATGGGTCAGGAGGACGACCTTAGGGCCACCGCATGTGCTGTTGCCTTTGGCCTCATCACCACCATCTGCTGCCACACTGCCATCTTCCAACAACACCTCGAAGAGGTTCACAGCTGCATCAATCGACTCAACAGCATTGTCTAACAGCGAGAAGCTGAAATACACTGCCTCTGCATCAGAGGCAGGAATGTTGACATGCTAGTGACATTTGAACAAAACAGAGGGTGCATAAACATATAAGTGTCTAGTTAAAGAGGAGAAAATGTCATTGCTAGGTGAATTGTTATAATCTGGACTTTTTCTTTTTACCTAACCATCTCTAACTCATTCCCTTTGACTTATACTGTAGAACAGTTACTTCTCATGTTCCACTTATGACTCATACCTTTGATTCTTGCATTTCAGATACATAAGGCCCCTTTCTCTTTTAGTCACCTTATTGTTCTCCCTTGTTCCACTTTAGTATGAGGCTGTGCCTCCTCCAGTATATAAGACCCTTGGGCTGCTCCCTAAGAGCCTAAGCCTAACTTGATCCCCAATCCAAGCTAGTAGTCTTTCCTCTTGTCCCAGCATATTTAGGTGTCGCCCTGCATTAGCTGTTGAGGCCCTTGTTTCATCTCCTTGATTCTACCTTGTCATAGTATCCATACCTGGCTCTAAGCCAAGTTGACTTGAGTAGCAACCCTGTCCCTCCCCCCTCTCGTCTCCTCCATCGAAGCACCCTAAAGTGATCATGCTTAGGTGTGGACTTGACCTAGCATTATCCCCATCTTATAGTGGACCTCTATTCCTTACCAATCCCCCTTAAATCCTTGTCTCTGCCTTGTGTGACTACATGCACCTACATTAGGCCACCTTGCATCTTGCTCGAAATGAACATAGATCCATGTCATAGGAAACAGTGAGGTTATCACCAGAGCAGGGGAGCATATGGACAAGCTAGAATATGTGGTCTCCCTCTACCTCAAATCCAAGTACTCACGACACCCCACATCTGCCATGGTGCAGTGGTTTATGGAGTTGCTCCAATCTAATGGGGGACCCTACCATACTCTGGCTGAAGTGGCCTGTGCCCTTAACAACCCTGCTGCCTTTGCTAAAGTCAAGCAATACCACCACCACCATGAGTGACACTGTGAGCTCAATGCAGACTGATGTGCTATTGTCGCTGAGATTGAGTCTAAGGATAAGTGACTGGATAGAATTCACCACTACATGGAAGCCTGGGGCCTCCATGAATAACTCGCCCACCTTGAGAACTGCCTCGACCTCCAATGCAAACTATAAGGCGGGCGACCCTTCCCCCATCACCCTCATCATCCCAACTTATGTTGTCACTACTGCCCTGGACCAGAAGGTCCAGTCTGAAAGGGAGGTGATGTTACTGCCTAAGCATATGGATGAACTACTTATGTAGGAGGTCCCCTAGTACCATCACTGGTCATTTAAGTTAGCCAATAAAATGCACTAGAAGTGTGCATTGAAGTGTAATCTCCATTACCTTCACAGGTATCTATTGTCTCTATTGCCTTGTGTATCGCCTCGCCTCCCCTTTCTAGTCCCTGCACTTTGGGTTAGCAGGTGAACGTCTATTGTCTTGTGAGTCCACTATTGTCTTAAGTCTCTATTGTTCCAGCATAGCTAGCTTACATGCTATTGTTTGGACTGCCTCTTATTGTTCTGACGCCTTATTGTTCTCAGATCCTTATTGTTCTCCTTACACTTACTAACTCCTGCCTTAAGTAGTATAAATAATGTACTGTCTCATCTTGTATAAACTAAGTAGAGTCTTTTGTGTAATCCCAACACTTTAGCTCTAATCTTCGGATAGTGGCACTCTTCCCCTTCTCATCTCTATTGCGACTCCAACTGTGCATCAGTTGGCTTTAAGTCTACTACTTAGTAGGGTTGCCATCTAGCAGTAACGGGCAGTGACATGGCTGTGCAGCTGAGGCACATGTGGCTGGGAGGGGGACAGTGATGGGAAGCATCCGGCTAGGAGAGGTGTGGCAATGTGGTGTGTGCAATTGCAAGGGGCATGGCAAACTGGGGCAGCAACTCTGCAAAAGCAAAAGCATAGTGAAGTTAGTTGGTAAAGGAAAGGAAATTTACTCACCAGACATTGAAAATGCCAAAGGCAAAATAAGACTTAGTGATATAGAACCATATGCAGTCCAGTCTGTGAGTGAATTTGATTCTTGTATAGAAGAATGACACACCTTAAAGAGCCAAAAACATGGTTGTTGGCTGTTGAATGAGGTGGCCACAGAAATCAACTTGAAGTTTGAAGTTTAAAAGTTCAAATTCAAACATTCAACTTGAAAGTTTAACTGTGCAACTGTGCTGAGTCAGGTTGTTGTTCTTTATTTGTCCCCAGTTCAGTTTTTTTCTGCCAAGTCACTTCTGCACAGGCTTAGCACTCACCTTCTGCTATGCTACTAGTATGATTTCTCTCTTTTTTGTTTTTTTTCTTTGCTAACTTCCTCTTTTACAGCTAGGTCACCATGTTTTACCCTCCTTGCCAATGTACATGGTTGCCCTCTCCCTTGAGGGCCCACTAGGCCCCACTACCAATGGCAACAATAGTGACAAAGTGTGGCAAGAATAGGATATAACATGCCCCCACCTCACCAATCCTTACACCTGCACGCATCACGTTGCTGTGCTTCTTTCCCACTGCATGTGTTGCTGGGCCTTCATCACTATATGCACCATGTTGTGGTGCCCCTCACTGCTGCACACACCATATCATGGTGCCTCTTGTGGCTGCACACATTGCATCACGGTGCCCCTCACAGCCACACACACCACATCACCATGCCCCCTGTGGATGCAGCACTGCATCACTATGCTTGCTTGTATAGGGGGTTTTTTTTTTCTACTAACTTTCTCTTTTGCAGCCTAATAACAATGCCTGTAACACCATATGCAGTGTGATGACAGCAACTGCAACACCAATTGCACCACAATGACAGTGCCTATAACATCATG
>WNFC01008401.1_pt1 | contig 13560 bp, 8 predicted proteins | sample 5400541 | NCBI WGS metagenome assembly WNFC01 (sample SAMN13153342, study PRJNA577476) | soil metagenome | isolation source: 120 cm saprolite under Douglas fir tree site 2 hole 2 replicate 1 | place: USA:California | collected 2015-04-18
TGATGAAAGGGTATTTCCTTCCACCCCTGAGCTTCACCACGGAAGAAGCGACGATGCTGCTGTTAGGCAGCGACTTCATGGCCCAGAACTTCGACGCGCAGTATCGCGCAGCCGCCCAGTCGGCGGGTCGCAAAATAGCAGGAGTGCTCCCCGAGAAACTACGTGACGAGGTGCAATACCTTCAGAGTAACATTCGCTTCATCGTTATGAATGGCCCGGAGCGATCAGCCGAGCCTGAGACGCTGCAACAACTGCGACGGGCGATCATCGAGCGAACTACTGTGCGCTTTCGTTATCACACACGGCATGCAGAAGATGGTAGGGGTGCGCAAAGCACTCGCGAGGCCGACCCCTATAGCCTCGTGCATGTCTCTCGCGCCTGGCACCTGGTGGCCTACTGTCATATGCGTCAGGGAATTCGCCATTTTCGACTCGACCGCATGGAGGACCTGGAACTGCTTGCCAGGACCTTTACTCGCCGCACTGACTTTCAGATGAATGACCGCCAGGGGAAAGAAAGAAACCTCATCGTACGAGCACTATTCGATAAGGAGGTTGCTCGCTGGGCGCATGAGTCACGCTCCTACTACGCCGTAACCGAGGAAGAGACTCCCGAGGGGCTGATGGTCACCCTCAGGGTACGGCAGGTGAGCGAAGTGCTCCAGTGGCTCCTCAGTTGGGGCCGCCATGTGCATATCCTGGAGCCGGAGTCCCTGCGCAAACGCATGGTGGAGGAGGCAGAGGCGATGTTGCGTAATCATCAAAACATCGAATGATTGTTCAAAACTGGAAACGCTGCTGACATACTGTTGTCACTCGCATCGACTACACTGTTGGTATGGATAGACAACCTGCGACAATCTCTCAAGTCAGACCGCTTGTCGCAGCCAGGAAAGGAAAGGTATACATGCCATCCACACCAGCAATTGACTTCATTGTGTTCTACGTTTCAGACCTTGAAGCTTCGCTCGCCTACTTCACCCAGGAGCTCGGCTTTGGCCACGATCCAGCGCAGAATTCTCCTGTATTCCGCAACCTCGTTGATGGACAAAGCAATATTGGTTTTGGTATCGTTCAGGCGACGGCGGCAACTCCCAAACCTGGCAGCGTCGAATTGTACTTCAAAACGGGCGATCTCGAGGGGCTGCGTTCCTCTTATATCAGCAAGGGTATAGAGCCAACAGCAATCGTACACCAACCGTTCGGGTCCATCTTCTCTGTTCACCCCCCCGACGGACATCTCGTGACAATGTTGAGCGCGCCAGACCGCTAGGCCACAGGACTGCGGCAAGCTCCGCCCCATAGTCGTCAAGTTAATTTGCAAAATAATTGTTGAGTTTGTTGCGGGCTTTAAAGCCCGCAACAAACTCAACAATTATTACTCCGCGAGCGCCGCAGGCGCGAGCAAAGATCTCGAGAGGTGACTTTCGAAAAACCCTGGGCGCGTAGAAAAAACGCTTGACACACCAGGCACGTGAGAGGTAAAATCGTCTACGTCAATTACTTCTTGACGCCTCACAAGACTGTTCATAGAAGTAACTGCTTCAAGTAATTTGCCGGTGTAGCTCAGTGGTAGAGCGTCGCTCTTGTAAAGCGATGGCCGGGAGTTCGATCCTCCCCACCGGCTCCACTCTAAAAGCGTATCCCCTTCTTCCTGTATCGTTCATCCTGCGTCTCAACCGCGTGACAATTGGCACATGTCCATTCCATCACTATTCTCTGCTGAGCCTATTCCTTGCTTGACAACAACATGTTCAGAATATTGAACTCATGCGACATAAAGAGATATTTGTCCGTAAACATCTTGCGGCGTGCTTCGGCAAGGTTGAGGCAGCGAAATACCACAAACGGAAACACATCGTAGCTTTTGCCGATAGGTAGTATGCTATCCGCTGGATAGAGTGTACGTACATAGGAAGCAAGTAATGCACGAAATGATGCTTCGGTCTGCTCTTCCCGTTCGGGTTTGCTTCCAAAGTAGGCTTTCATCACATCGTATGTAAGAAACGCTACCAGCGGCAGCGCATAGTGTTGATCAGAATGATCACTCTCCTGCTGGTAATGAGGCCTTTTTGTCTCCGGGATCTGTCTGAGAGATTCTATCAATGCTATCGCATCTTTCAGGGCCATTTGCATGCTTTCCGGGTAATGGCGATCTTTGCTGAGTTCACGCATACAAGTAAGCAGGTCGAGTTTCCGGTCCTTCTGTTCGAATACATCTTCCACCTCCATCCAATACTCTTCTTGCATCGATTTTCCACCGATTGGTACCACCAACAGGTTGCCTGAAACATATCCTTTCTCCAGGGCAGGCAGATCTAAGAGGTGTTGAAATCCTTTACCGATCGCAGTGGAAAAGTTGTGTGCAAACAGGGGGAGCAGCGTTAGATAGGCCTGCCCCGCCGACTCGTCATCAGCCTGCTTCCGTCCATCGTTGCTTGCAATCAAGCGTATGCGTGCATCGCTCAGGATATGTGTAAGGCTTTCGGAAACGTATGTTAAACGCTGATCTTTCCAATTGCTGTGTGAGACATCTTGTAATTCTTTGATCAGTCGACTCATCCGGGAGGTAAAAGTATCACCTGCTGCAGAAACTGATTTTCCGCCAATTGGGATCATCATAAACTGCTGGTTTACTCCAAGCTTCCCGCTTCCCACGATGCGCGTCATCATAGAGGTTTTGAGAATCAATAGCACATTGAGCAAATGGAGCATGCTTTCGCGTACCGATAATTCCCGGTCTGCTGTGTCAGTATAGATTATACCGTCAGCGAGGTAAAACGTGAGCCATTTTTCCTGTTGATCATAATCGCCTCCGCGCCCACGATAGATCACCTGGAGAATCTCCATCAGGTTCTGTTCAATTTCAAAATGAGGGATATCGACCAGAATGTGCCTCGCCCTGTGGAAAGAAAGGCCACGGCTTGCCGAAGCCGTCATAAAGACAACATTGACCTTGTGTTGCATCTCCGCAATAGATTTTTTATCCTCCTCCGAGATATTCGCATGGATCTCCAGGTAGTCCTGGTTCACATGAAATGCTCCATCGCGTACTTTGCTGATCTCCTGAATCAACTGTGCCAGGCGTTGTTTATCCTGAATATATACCAGAACCTGGGGCGGGTCAGGCTGATCCATGACTGCTACAATATCTTTGGTGATGCGAGACTGTACCGCTGGACGCAGTTGTTTGCTTCGCTCAATAAAGGATTCTTCATCATAGCGGAGCACATTCACGCCGATTTTGTAGGTGACATGAAGTTTGCTCGCTGGATAGGCATTCGCATTGATGACGACAGCCGGTTTGCGTTTAAAGGTAGACGACTGGATAGATAGGGGCGGGGCAGCTTCCTGAGAAACAACACGTCGAAAATAGATTTTATTGGGTTCATAGGTTGTCTCTGCAAGGTGCCGCTGGATGATCTGGGGATCAATAATAGAGGCATCAGCAACGATAATCTTAGTATTGATGCCATACTTCGAGTCGATCAGGTCATATTTGTGTAAAAACGCATGGATTCCTTCGAGAAACTCAGCCCCACTCTCATCACCGGTCACCTCATCGATCATTACAAACAGGTGTTGAATCCGTTTACCAATTTTCTCCATCTGGGCAGGAATAACGCCGCCATGCGTACTATATGCTCTCTGGAAGATCATCTCAAGGTGCTGGAGGGTATCTTTTCCACTCTTCGTACGTTTGAGTGATTGAATGGCGACAGTCGCCACAATCGCCTTTGGCTCCAGTGTGGTGATTGATGCCTGGAGGGCTCGGCACAAGCTACTCAGCACCCCACTGATGCGCTCGCCTTTGTCTATGAGCAGCCCCTCCTGGATCTCCTCCAGATGCCGTCGCGAGGTACGCTGCTCTTTCGCTCGTTCTCCCTCTGCGCAGAGGAACTCAACTCCGTTCGCCCGGAAGGTATCCTGTCGTTGCTGAGAATAATAATGAACGGTCGGATGAGTATGATTGTTCCGGATGATGAGCGAATTTGTTGTCAGGGCAAACAGGTTTTCACAGGGAGGTTCTCCTGTATCTTCTTGAAATTTCTTGATAATATCGAGGTTGACCTGCTTACGTGGACTGATATAGAGGAAAAGAAAGCCCTCTCCCTGCCGCGCTCGGGTTTTCAAATAATTCACGATTGCAGTGGTTTTGCCGATACCAGGGTTCCCCGTTAAAAAGAGATAGGGCGTGTGACCGGCCAATTCTTTTTTCGTGAGGGCAGCATGAATATCCAGTATATGCCTTCCCTCGTACTCTCCCGGTTCCAGGCGGTTACGCACCTCGGCACTAAGGCATGCCAGGTCAAGCGGGCTACGTGTGTTAACAAAGTCCTCCAGCGTTTCCGTGTGCTCGAGCCAACGTACTCCTTCATCATCATCGGCAAGGTGAACCAGCCTGTTCGTGAAAGTTCTCCCATCGATAAAGCTTTTTGCCGCCGCTCGCTGGATGGTCTCCAGGACGTGGTGGCGTGCACCCGCAATTTCCTCATCTGCCTCATGCTTTTTATAGATTTCCGCACAGGTTGCCAGGAGTTGGATTTGTTCTTTCCTGACCGTCATCGCATTCATACCGCGGTCTGTATAGCCAACGACGTTCAATATGACCTCATCGTTGGCTGCAAGAATACCTTTCTCGGTGAGGAAGTCGTAGAAACTGTAAGCATAACTGGCAGCTTGAATGAACTTGGCGCTTTCTTTATCCTTGCGTTTAAACGCCGTAAAATAATGTTGCAACTTGCCAGATATGATTTCAGTCGAGGCCGTCTCAACATCAGTATCAAAGCTCAAATTAGCAAAGACGCTTTTTGAACGCACATAGTGTATTTCTCGCTTCAGCATACTGCGTATGTGCTCGATGCTGGTCAGGTCCGTTGCCTCTGCAAGTGCATTGATTGAGAACACGGACTCGTCAACACTCAGAATACGCCACTGTTTACCGACTTTCAGCAATAGCAGGGTATCAGCTTTGAGAAAATTACCTTTACTGCTGTACGTGCGGAAGTTATCGTCTGTCCATGAAAAGGTATAGCCCTGCTGGTGAAACTGCTCCATCAGCTCCTGCGCGACACTTTGGTCGTTCTTCGTATACGTGCCAAAACTATTCTCGCCATAGAAATTGCATTGCAAATAGACGATTTCTCGCGTTGTATAGGGATTGATATGGGCGAACGATTGGAGATACTCTGCAAAAAAGTTCTCACCGGCAAGAAAGCCCTTTTGCACAAAGAAGAGTAGCCAGCGCTCCAGTGTCCCTTTATCCCAGGAACTGACGATTCCCTGCCGTTTGTACATCACCTCCGCCAGTACAGGAAAGCTCAAGTGACTAAGATCGTGTTGGTAGCGATCGTCAAAGTGAGAAACCAGTGCCTTCTTGTGCCGGATGGCAGCCAACAATCCAGTATTAAACCCGATCTCAAAGAGTCTTCCCAGATCGGTGGCAAAACGACTGCGTTTTTCACGGTCATGGTCAAAGGACACGTCCTGCTCTTCCATCTGTTCCCTCTCTATCTATGCGCATGCAAAACAGCTCTGACCAATGTCAAAAATGCAAGCGCATTAAAGCGCACACTGCCTTTCATGTTTGGGAAGATGCTGACTTTGCCTATTGATGTATCACCAATAATGCGCTTGTAGGGATCGAGTTTAAATCCAAAATCCCGTGGTTTTTCGTAACGGGCAAAATGCAACAAGGTCAGAAAATCAAGCAGCTCTGTTTTTAACGATCCTGGTATGCTCCTCCCCAAAATGTCAGACCAGATATACTGGTCGTAGGTGGGATCGTTCTCATAGACATTCATCAGGGTCGCATACGACATGACCCCGTTATAGACCTGAGCCCTCACACTAGCACCACTGAAGAGGTTAAAGAAGACCAGCGAACGTTTGCTTGGATCGTTCACTAGGTGAGAGAGTTCGCCGATATCATCAATATAAAGCGAGTCAACCTTTTGCGGCGTCCGTCCCTTTCGTCTATGATTGACCACGTAGTATTTATCGCAGAAGACAGGATAGATTTTGATATCCTTCTCCACGTCTCGTATTGCCTGGATGATGTCGCGGTTCATGAAGAAAAGTTCTTCGTTACCGGCCTTGTCCGAAATATGCAGTGTGCTGCTATAGGGAGCCTGGGCAATGTAAAGAAAATGTCGATATCCCAATGCATACCATACTTTGACCTGTTCAATGATCGCCTCCGGTCGCCTGTACATCTGTCTCGCTTCTTGATTGATAGAAAATGTGGAAAGTGTACCCACCCGAACATACTCATCCTCAAGGCGCTCTATGCCTACGAACTCGCCAAACACAGTCGATTGATATTGCTCGGGCGTTTTCTGATTAACATCGCATTTTCGGCTGGACACAACGATGACGGCCAGCTTCTCCAATGCATGATGCGAGGTCTGCGGAGCCTGTGCCAACGTTAATGGTAGAGATTGTTCGAGTTGGAACCTCCGTGGAAGACCGGTGTAGAGTGAATAGAGAGCACTGTTGAGTTTATAGGCATTCAGGCCTTGCCCCTGTACCGTGTCTATGTGGAAGCCTTGTGAGTTTGAGAGATAGTCTTCAGCAAGCATGTGAGACAGTAATTTGGAGAGCGCGTGCATGAATGTCTCTTCATCCAATTTCTGATCCTGTTGATCCGGTGCTTTCCCAGTCGCATGAAGGCAGAGGATGGGCAAGAACAGTTTTCGTTTTTCTACTGTTGAAATACTATCAGCCAGCACCTTGATGAAAACATAGGCCAGAAGTAGAAAGGTAAAGCGATAGGCAAAGGCTTGCGCTGAATCGGGTGACATCTCAGAGTGAGGACGATAATAGAGCATAACACGGTTGGCTTGCTCAATCACGTTATACTTCTTAGCATCTTCTATGCGAGGAGCCAGGAAGATAGGTAAGGCCTGGAGACCTGCTGTCTCGTAGGTCATGGTGAATGTTTCAGGCTTATCATCTGTCTCGTAATAATACATCGGCTCAAAAATGATTTGCAGGGGTAGCTTACACAATGCTTCAGCGCTGGCATTGGCATCCTCAACGGCAACATATTTCAGTACATCGCGTCCGCCGTTATTTTCAAAGTCCTCCTGAAAGAAGATAGAGTGCGTGACCATACTATCGATATCATTGACCAGGATGCTCCTTTTCAAACTCAGAACCAGCATTTTTGGCGCGAGAGCAGGACCAATACTTCTATGGTCAAGAAAATTTTCAAGCGTCCCTCTCAGGAGAGAAATATTCTTTTCACAAGAAACAATCCTCCGTTGCACTGTCTGCAAAGCAGTAACTTTAGCATCTTCAGTGCCGGTGCGAAGTACTTCGAGAACCTCTCGCTCAAAGCTCGCAACTGGATCAAACGCGGGATCATCCATATTGATAAAGACGAAGTAGTACAGCAAAGCCACTTTGAGGACCTTCTCTTGAAAACGGAGGCGAGAGTTTGCTTCCGCTTCTCGTGCAAGGTATTCTTTACTGTCGGGATTAAGTAATGCCAGGTAATATTGATAGACGGAGCGTCCACCTCCTCCATGAATCTGGACTGGTCCATTCAATTTTAATTTGAGGCCAGAGACAAAAGTTTTCGACCCCTGCACCTGATCAGTGCTCTCTCCTAAAAATCCTTCGATCTCAGGAATGATTGGCAGCATATCAAAGGCATCTTCCCGCGAAAAAAGCGTCCGGTAATTAAACGTGGCATTCTGATAGGATACCTGGAAATGGGCATCTTCCTTCGCCTGGCGAATGTAGGTATCAATTCTCCTTAAGCGGCTTACGAGGTTCCCCAGGAGCTTCATGCCCTCCTCTTTGCCTTGCGCTTTCCACATCTGCATACCTCGATGAAGATAGGCCAGATACCCGACTTTGGCTTCGCGCTGGATACGAGCCAGTGATTGTTTCGTGATATGGTCCTGCAGACGTCTCAAAGGAGATTTAGGATTATTCGCCATTGCTTTCAATGCATCGCGTACATTCTCCAGGTCCTCTATATCACACACCTGCTGCTGTTCAACATAGTTACAAATGCCTTGCATGACCTGTCCCATAAATGTATTGATATCCCCTACATGCAAAGTCAGTTTGTGCCCCTTAAGCCAGGGATCCTCAGCGGTTTTTCTGGGTGCGAGATGCAGCCTCCGCTTTTCAAAGGGATAGGGCTTCTCTAAAGAATAGGGCATCCCAACAATGTTTTTCGTTTCAATGGGCCTGAGTAGGCTGGTAACAAATTGTTCAATAGACTCCTGCCCCATCTGCGCCCGCACAAGAGTTTGAAGCTCATCTACAATGAGTCGCTGTATCTGGTCACTAAATGCTTCTTTTTCCGCCCCCGTAGGCATATGGATGCTGGCATACGTAGTACCATCTCTGTTTTCAAAAGGATATTTGTTGCTGGAGGCAAAGGAGTTTGCCACGGCCACAGCTAATTGGTCAATATCGAAGCGCAGGGTGGCACTTGTGGAACTAGCTTTTGCCCAGAGCAGTCTCTGCGGTTTTTTGAGATTTTGCGAAATAACCTCTACTATCTCTTTGTATAAGACAGGTGATAAATTATCTGTAGCCACTTCTAAAGTACTCATGTATAGCCTCAGGTGCCTCTTACTCCCAGAAAAAAGAGAGAGGGAAGCACCTTTCTCCTTTCTTTACCCTACCGAGCAGAACGCTCTTATGTATCTAAATAAAGGGAAAACGCTCTTTCAGGCGAGAATACCATATATACTGAGCAGTTCCAAGTAGAGTAGTCCTTCTGTCTTGATAACCCGATGGGCAAGTTTCTTTCGCCGCCTCCGGCGGCACACCGTTTCTAGGTATCTGCGGGCTGTTGGCCTGCGGCCAACAGCCCGCAGATACCTCTCACTATTTTTGCGAACCGCACAGCGGTGAGGATTCAGAAAAACTTGCTCATCGTGTTTGTTAATAAAACAGCTTCTGCACCATTGCAGAACAGGAGAAATATGCAGCTAAAAGGGCGCGGTAGTTGCTAACCGCGCCCTGTCTATTATGCAATTCTAGAAGTCAGGCATCCTACCTGGAGGCGTATGAAATATAGCCGGATAGCGTCCGCACGAAATCGACGATGACCGTTTGCACCTCCTCCAGGTGCCCCTGGAAAAAATGATCCGCCCCGCGCACCGCCACCATACTCTTTGGCGCCGGCAATTGCTCGAACCACTGCAAGGTTTGCTCGTAGGGAGCAAGCTCATCCTGCGTCCCGTGAATAAAAAGCTTGGGCTTCTGGCAGCCTTTCAGCGCATCGCCGTTAAACATGCGCGCGGGCACCCCCAGGCCGATTATAGCCTGTACGCGATCATCGATGGAGGCAACCCGCAGCCCCACGTAGGCGCCAAACGAGAAGCCGCCCAGCACCACTGGCAGTCCGGGATAGCGGCGGCTCAGAAAATCCAATGCATAGCGCACATCATCCATCTCACCTCTCCCCTCGTCATACGATCCAGAGCTGTGTCCCACTCCCCGGAAGTTGAAACGCAGCGCCGGCATGCCCAGCAATTGCAGCGTCTGCGCCACCTTGAACACCACCTTATTATGCATCGTCCCGCCCCCGAGGGGATGCGGGTGGCAGACCAGCGCGGCATAACGGGGCTTTACCCCCGCCTCTTCGGGCTTCAGAATACCCTCCAGGTGCCCCTGTGCAGTAGGTATATTGATATGCAGTATCTGGCTGATAACTACCCTATCCTTTCCCGCGTACATGGATAAATATACATCGACCGTTTTCGTTACCCACAGTATAACACGAATCGCCCCCGCGACAAGACCGCCTTCAAGCTATTCTCCCTGGGCAGCAACATCCACACCTACCAATTTCACCGGGGCTTTTAATGTTTTTACAAAATCGATGCCCTATACCCTTGACAGAAAGCCTTCCATTCAACAATAATCCTTCTATACCATTCCCAATTTTCCTATAAAGTAAAAGGACTATTATGGAGACCTATGGATTGCACCAGTATCCCGGTCGCCTCTTCGTCGTAGAAGGGGTCGACGGCTCCGGGAAGAGCACGCAGATTGCACTGCTGCGACAATGGCTAATCAGCGAAGGCTACACCGTCTTCTTCAGCGAATGGAACTCGTCACCGCTCGTCAAGAAAACAACGAGCAAGGGCAAGAAGAAGCAGCTGCTCACGCCAACCTCGTTCAGCCTCATCCATGCCACCGATTTCGCGGACCGTACCGAACACGACATCATCCCCCCGCTCAAGGCGGGCGCCATCGTGCTCGCAGACCGCTATATCTACACAGCCTTTGCCCGCGATGTTGCGCGCAATGTTGACCGCAAGTGGGTGCGCGAATTGTACCAGCTCGCTGTCAAACCCACCGTGGCATTCTACTATCGCGTCCCCCTGGAAATCTCCCTCAACCGCATCTTGACAGGGCGCACCGAACTCAAATACTATGAATCGGGTATGGACCTGGGCTTGAGCAATGATCCGCACGAGAGCTTCCGCCTCTTCCAGCAGCGCATCGTCAACGAATACGAAGCAATGATCGATGAATTTGGTTTAACCGTAATGGATGCCACGTTGCCCATTCCAGAGCAGCAGCGGCGCATGCGCAAAATCATTCGCCCCTACTTGCAGGGCACGCGCAATAAACACACGCCCGCGCAGCGGGCAGCATGGGCTGGGCTGGCACGGGAGATGCGGCCAGCCCAAACAGAGGATACGCAGCTTCCGCGTCGACAGGGATACCGGGAACGAGCTGGAGAGTCAGTGGTCAAGACGTCCACCACAGAAGCGCAACAGAGAGGAATTCCATGACCAGGCTCGATTTTTACGGTATCGACGCCATTCACCTGAAAGAGACTGAGGAGCTTTTACCCGGCCGTCTCATCGTCATTGAAGGTACCGATGGCGTGGGTCGTTCGACTCAGCTCACCATCTTGCGTCCCTGGCTGGAGAGCACTGGCTATGCAGTGGTCGACACGGAGATGACGCGTTCAATCCTGGCAGGGCCGGGTCTCAAACGGGCCAAGCAGGGTCACACGCTCGGCCCGATCACACTGAATCTCTTTTATGCCACCGATTTCGTAGACCGCTTCGAAAGCCAGATCTTACCGGCCCTGCGCGCCGGCTTCATCGTTCTGACCGACCGCTACATCTACTCCCTGATGGCCCGTGCCCTCGTGCGCGGCGCCGATCCCACCTGGATCCGCTCTATCTACGGCCTGGCCTTGAAGCCCGATGCCATTTTCTACTTGAAAGTGAGCATCAACGACCTGATACCGCGCGTCCTGCAAAGCGGCGGCTTCGATTACTGGGAATCGGGCATGGACATGCGGCTGGGCGCCGATCTCTTCGAGAGTTTCGTCAAGTACCAGGCGCTTCTGCTACAGGAGTTCGACGCCATGGTCGGGGAATACGCCGCAGGGCTAGCAGCTACTCCCACGCCTGCGCCTCTTTTACCACCTATCAGACGGCGTAGGTCCCCGATTCATCGTGGGACCGCGATTCATCGCGCAGGGGTAGCGCCTACTCCCACCCCGGCGCCTCTTTTACCATGTACCCGGCCGAATGTAAGCGCCGCAGCAGTTCATCGCACTGCTCGCGGTCGCGCGTCTCCATCGTAATCATTTCTTCGCGCTGCAAGATGGGTAAATGGCTGGAGATGCGCTCATAGCTCACGTCGATCACGTTGATGCGCATCTCCGCAATAATGCCCAGCAGGCGCATCAACTCGCCGGGGCGATCGTCCAGGCGCGTGTGGACCACGAAATAACGACCGGCAACGGCCAGACCGTGCTCGATAAAGCGCCCCACGAGGTTGATATCGATATTGCCGCCAGTGAGGGGCACCAGCACCTTCTTGCCCTCGAGCTTGACCGCGCCGCTCAATAATGCCGCTACTCCCACGGCGCCCGCGCCCTCGACCAGCATCTTGCTGCGCTCCAGCAGCAGCAGCACCGCGCTGATAATCGCCTCGTCATCCACCAGCACAACATCGTCCACCAGGTGCTGGATAATGGAAAAGGTCAGTTCCCCCGGCCGCTTCACAGCAATCCCATCGGCCACCGTGTTAATAGCTGGCAAACTGTAGGGTTCTCCCGCGTCAAGAGCTGCGCGGGTACTTGGCGCGCCCGCCGCCTGCACGCCGATAATCGTAATGTCCGGCTTCAGTGCGCGAGCAGCGATAGCCACGCCTGCTATCAAACCTCCTCCTCCCACGGGCACAATCATCGCGTCAGCGTCCGGCAGGTCGCTCAACATCTCCAGCCCCAGCGTCCCCTGGCCCGCGATCACCTCCGGGTCGTCGAAGGGGTGAATAAATGTCGCGCCCGTCTCCGCCTGCAGTTCGAGACTGCGCTGGTACGCGTCGTCATAGGTAAAACCATGCAGCACCACGCTGGCCCCATAGCCCTGCGTGGCCACCACCTTGGCCAGTGCAGCCGTCTCCGGCATAACAATCGTACAGGGAATATGATACTGCGCTGCGGCTATTGCCACACCCTGCGCGTGATTGCCCGCCGAGGCAGTGATCACGCCGCAGCGGCGCTCTTGCTCGCTCAGGCGCGACATCTTATAACTTGCTCCTCGCACCTTGAAGGAGCCAGACCGCTGCAGGTTCTCAGCTTTCAGGTAAACATCGGCCCCCGTCTTATCGTGCAGCGTGCGCGAAGGGGCTAGCGGAGTATGGTGAAGCAGCGGCATGAGGAGCTTATGGGCCTCCCAGATGTCTGCAATGGTCACTGACTTCGCCAGCGGCGCGGGTTTCGCTTCCACCTGCTCTTCATCCGGAGAGGTTTCGGTAAGGACATCCCTCTTAATTGAACGCATGACTAATACGACTCCTTTCCGTCATCATTGCACGAGCCCACGCTGCACTGCATGGGTGTTTTGCAAAGGATTATAACGCAAGTACCGGCAAGAAACAACACACTGCTTCTCTCCGGGTGCGGTTCTTTTCTGCCAGATCGGGTCACCCAGGGTTGCCAGAAAGATGTTCATGGATTCTCCCTCCTCCCATTGTCAGGAGATACTCCTGCCTCTTGCGATGGTGGAGGCACGGGCGGCTGTGCATGGTCGGCTGTCTGTGTGGAGCGATCCTCTTCCTCCGGCAGGTGGACACGCCGGAAGACGGACCACAAGGTGAGGTCGTAGGCTGCTTTGAGTGTCCCTGCCAGGATGAAGGGCAATCCAACGATGAGCAAGGGACCCTCTAGCAGCAGGCCGGAGAAGATCGGGCTGGTTGCTGAGCCCAGGCTGCGAGCCAGGGAGGTCACGGTGGCCGCGGCTGTGCGCTCCTCCGGGTCCACCAGGGCCATGGTGTAGGCCTGGCGGGTGGGGACGTCCATCTGCGAGAGCGCCTGGCGCAGCAAGAGCAGCACAGCCGCGAGAGGGAAAATGGGCGCGAAGGCGACCAGAGCCAGCAGGACATTCGAGGGCAGGTGGGTGAAGACCATGGTATTGAGCAAACCGAAACGCCGGGCGAGCGGCACCGCCGCCAGGAACGAGAGCGCCGAGAGGAGATTGGCCCCAAAGAACAGGAGGGAAAGCGTCGTGAGCGGAACACCGAAGCGCAGATGAAAGAAAAGCGCCACCAGGCTCT
>WNFC01005793.1_pt1 | contig 13558 bp, 11 predicted proteins | sample 5400541 | NCBI WGS metagenome assembly WNFC01 (sample SAMN13153342, study PRJNA577476) | soil metagenome | isolation source: 120 cm saprolite under Douglas fir tree site 2 hole 2 replicate 1 | place: USA:California | collected 2015-04-18
GCCGGATCGCCGAACCTGCTGCCTTCCACCAGTCATGCGGATCCTGCTCCGCCCATCCGGTTTGCGGCGAAGCAAAGGGAGCATGCTCACAGGTCGCAGAACCGGCGATGGCGCCGGCGCGGTCCACCAGCACTGCGCGGGTGCCGCTGGTGCCAACGTCAATTCCGAAAACGTAGTCCATTGGTTTGAATCCGATTGTTTTATTTGCCCTGATTTTCGGGCGAGCGAGTCAGTGTAGCAGATGAAGCCGGCCGCTCTGAATAGGCGAAACCGCTTTCCAGCCGGCGTCTGGAATCCAATTCTCTTGCGCGGAGGCTGCTTGGGAAGCATAAGCGCCTTGATGGCCCCGATTATTTCCTGGATGATGCCGTCGTGGCTTTGCAGACGCCGCTCCAGTTCTTCCATCTTGTCCGCGGGTTGACGATCGTTGACCAGTATCTCGCTTAGCCGTACGAAAGCGCGCACCACAAATATGCTCATTTGGGCGGCCCGTGCGGAGTTGAGCACGGTCGCAGCCATGATCGTGCCAGGTTCGGTGAACGCGTATGGCATATAACGGCGTCCACCTCGTCTCGTGTTTGAGGTTGCAGTTTGCAACCTCAAGCTCTCGTGCTCCTCTGCGGTGATCTGGAAAATGAAGTCTGCCGGGAATCTTCTGCGGTTCCGGTTGACTTGCTGGTTGAGGCGTTTTACCGACACCCCATAAAGCTTCGCCAGATGGGTATCCAGAATGACCTTCTGATTACGGAGAGTCAGAACCCGCAATTCCTCGGGTACGGTGAGTGTGGTGGCAGAGGTTCGCATGATGACGAAACCCATGCTACTCGTTTGAGGTTGCAAATTGTGGCCTCAAACGCGAAATAAGTTTTCCCGTTTCGGGCAACTACCGGCCATGAGAATAGGACGTTGATCCGAGTCGAGCTTGCTACGTCACGCTCACTTCCGTATACGTCCCATAAACTTCGCGCAACGCTTCGCAAATTTCGCCGACGGTGGCGTAGGCACGCACCGCGTCGATAATGTAAGGTATGGTGTTCGCGGGGGAGATGTTTCCGTTCGACTCGACGCGGACCTCTTGCGTCGCTGCTTTCTTCAGGGCTTTGAGGCAGCGCTGTACCTCTTCATTGGACCGCCGCGCGCGAAGCGCTTTCAGCTTTGCCGATTGCTGCTGGGCGATGCTTTCATCTATATAGAGAATGTGCGGCGACGTTTCCTCGACCACAAACTCATTCACTCCGACGATGACTTTTTCTTTCTTTTCCGCCGCGCGTTGATACTGGTATGAAGCTTCAGCGATTTCCTTTTGCGGATATCCGCGCTCGATCGCTTTGACCATTCCGCCCATGGCGTCCAGCTTGTTGAAGTAATCGAGGGCGCCATTCTCCATTTGCAGGGTCAGATTTTCCAGGAAATAGGACCCGCCCAAAGGATCAACCGTTTGGGTCACGCCGGATTCGTAGGCAATAATCTGCTGGGTACGCAGAGCAATGCGCGCGGCTTCTTCGGTGGGTAAGGCGAGGGCCTCGTCGTAGGCGTCAGTATGCAACGACTGGGTCCCGCCCAGCACCGCGGCCAGCGCCTGAATCGCCACTCGCGCAATGTTGTTCATCGGCTGCTGGGCAGGCAGTGAGACGCCGGCAGTCTGAGTGTGAAAGCGCATTAGCCAATTGCGCTGGTTCTTGGCGCCGAAGCGGTCTTTCATTACGTGATACCAAATCTTCCGCGCGGCGCGGTATTTCGCGATTTCTTCAAAGAAGTCGTTATGCGCGTTGAAGAAGAAACTCAGGCGGGGGCCGAACTCATCGACGTCGAGGCCGCGGCGTTTCGCCCACTCTACGTACTCGACGCCGTCATAAAGCGTGAATGCCAGCTCCTGTACGGCGGTCGAACCGGCCTCGCGGATGTGGTAGCCGCTAATGGAAATGGTGTTGAATCGCGGAGTGAATTTCGATCCAAACTCGAAGGTGTCCACCACCAGCCGCATCGAGGGGGCAGGCGGATAAATATATTCCTTCTGCGCGATGTATTCCTTCAGAATGTCGTTCTGAATGGTGCCGGAAATCTTCTTCCAGTCGGCGCCCTGCTTTTCCGCGACCACCAGATACATTGCCCACAGGACCGAAGCGGGTGAATTGATAGTCATCGAAACCGTTGTCTGCTCAAGGTCAATGCCGTCGAACAGAATCTCCATGTCCTCGAGCGAATCAATGGCCACGCCGCACTTGCCGACTTCGCCTTCGCTGGCCGGGTGGTCGGAGTTGTATCCCATCAGAGTGGGAAGATCGAAGGCCACCGATAGACCGCTGCCGCCATGGTCCAGCAGATATTTGTAGCGTTGATTGGTCTCTTCCGGCGATGCAAATCCCGAAAACTGGCGCATCGTGTACATCTTCCCGCGATACCCGGTGGCGTGAATGCCGCGCGTAAAGGGCGGCTGCCCGGGATAGCCCAGGTACTCCTCGTAATTCCAGTCGTCGGGCAGATCAGCTTGAGTGTAGAGACGCCGGATAGGAACTCCGGAGATCGTGGTGAAGCGCGCGCGTCCGTGCTCGTCAAGGTTAATGCCGGTAGGCGCACTGATTGGTTTTTCAGGATTCTTCTCAAGCGCCGGAAGCAGCGTCTTCTCCGCCCAGCGTTTTTCGGAATCAGACGGATGGCGGTTCGCAGTGATGTCTGCGATCGGCGATTCGGGAATCTCGGAACCAACCGGAGAATGCTTCTTGTCCGCCATACGCACCGCTTTCTAGCTCGATCATAGGAGAGGTACTGCAGCAGGGCAAGCCGCATCGGCGACCACGCGGTCGGTTACGTCTTGTGATCTCGCCCCATCTCCCACGCCTTCGCATACTTCCAGGACACATAGATCGCATGATAGAAGTGGAGCAAGAAACCCTCGCGGCCGTCCAGAAACCCGAGCCGGAAAACGTAGTTATGAATAAAAGTCAGCTTCGGCCGCAGCACAATGTTCATCAGGCTGAAGCCGCGACGGCCCTTTACAACAGCAACCTCCGCTCCGGAAGACGAATAGCTGTTCATGTGGTCAATGTAGCCACGGAGGGTAGGGTAGGCATTGTGGATGAGCGCATGTTGGAGTCTACCGGTGGGCCCGGTTACTTTAAGGGTGGGATGCGCGCCGTATTCCTCGAACTTGCCCGCGCCACGCCGGATCAGGCGCAACTTGCGATCCGGATAAAAGCCGCCGTGCTTAATCCAGCGGCCTAGAAAGAAATTCTTACGGGGAATCCAGAAGCCGCTGGCGGCGCTGTTGTGCTCGATTGCGGTATTGATCTCCTCCGCCAGTGCTGGTTCCAGCGCCTCATCTGCGTCCAGTTGCAACAGCCAGTCTGCCGAGGCCTTGTCCATCGCCGAATTTTTCTGCGCCGCAAAACCCTTCCATGGTTCGACGAATGTTCCGGCGCCATACGAGCGCGCGATCTCCAGCGTCCGGTCAGTCGAACCAGAGTCCACAACGATGATTTCGCCTTTTCCATCGCGCACCAGCGGCATCACACTGTCGAGCGTGCGCGGAAGGTTGGCCTCTTCATTGAGCGTGATCAGAACGACGGAGAATCTCACCAGAAGAGAATAAACCGGAACCCAGCAAGCCTCTAGTCATTTAGTCATTGTGAGGATGCGGCAGCGGACCATTCACGTCGCATGGTCCGCCTTCGCGGAGGGCAGAGAACCCGAGGACAGAGAACTGGGCTAACCGCTACGGCGTGGTCGCCTGAACGTCCGTACGCGGCGCCACAAAGGGAATCTTCGGCGCATGCGTCACTTCGCCCTTTTCCGCATCGCCCATGTCAATGCCCGCGTGCTCGATCAGCAGGCCAGTTGCTCGATCCAGTTCGACTTGGGCCTTTTCGTAGGCCGCCATGGCCGAAACCAGGTTCGATTCCGCCGTAGCCAGTCCGGACTGGTTCTGCAGAACTAAAGTTGAAGTCGAAGCACCCAGGTTGAATTTCTTCTGCTCGGCATCCAGCGATTGCTTCGCCAGTTCCACCGCTGCTTGCGCAGATTGCACCGCCGCACGGTTCTGCGTTACGGAGAATTGAGCATTGCGGACTTCGATCCTTACCTGGTTTTCCAATTGCTGCAACCGCATCTGCGATTGGCGGTATTCAAGTTGCGACCGAACGGACAGAGCCTGAGCTGAGCGATTGCGAATGGGAATGGTCAGCGTCACGCCCACACCTTTATCCGAAGCAGTCGAGTTAACCAGTTGGTCCAAGGTATCCGAATAACCCACTGAGGGCACGGGAGAAGCAACGCAACCAAATCCTTTGCAACCATTCGAAGCGAGGTTCAATGGATTCTGGGTCCCGCCGAGACCAGATCCACCGTAGTAAGCAAACAAATCCAGACTGGGCAGAAGCGCATTCTTGATCGCCTTTTTGCTAATGTCGCGATTGGCAAGATCAATCCGATTTTCCGCCAACTCAGCCCGGTGCTGCAGGGCTTCGTTGATCAAATCCTCGGTAGGTACCACTGGTTCTTGGTCGGGTAGCGCCATGGTTGTGGTTGGTATCACCTCGGCGCTGGCCAGCGTGGGATCTTGCAACGTCCGGCTGAGTGCGTTTTTCATCAACAACTGCTGCAAGTCGAGGTTGGTTTGCGCTTGAATCAAGCTCTGCTGATCGGCGGCCACCGTGTTCTGGGCCCGCACTACTTCGATTGGGGCCAGGCTACCAATCTGCACCTGTTTCTGATTGTCAGATAATGTCTTCTGGGCGAACGCCAGGGACTCCTGTGCGACGCGGACATTTTCATACGCGAACACCAGGTTCCAGTACAGATTTTCGATCTGGTCCACAGTTGTGATGATCTGAAGCCGGAAGGCAACATCGGTGATCTCACGATTGTTCTTGGTGATGCGGATCAAGCGATTATTGGCGTTGAAGCCGAACCCCTGCAATAGATGCTGGGTGAGCCTGAACTGAAAGGAGGAGTTCAAACTTGGGCTATAGGTATTAAAGCTGCTGTTAGAACCCAGACGCGAGTTGTTGAAGCCTATCAGCATGTTCGTCCCCGACTGAAAACCTTGCTGGTAGCTGAAGTTACCCGTTGTTGATCCCTGGCTCAGAATGGGGGCGCCTGTAAACGCGTTGGTGGCCACCGAGTGACCACGATCAAACTGCAATGTTCCGCTGATGATCGGATCGAAGCTGCTAATTATTGGTCCCAATCCTTCAGTACTCGTCAGTCCGAGCGATCCAGCGCCAATTCCGCCTGCTCCGGTGCTGGTTCCACCAGGACCTGAACCCACAGATCCGCTTAGGCCGCCAACTCCGCCTCCTGGCGTGTTCTGTACCACGCCAAAGTTGACGCCAAGAAACTGATTCGCTCCCGACTCCGCGCGCAGCACGTCGGTGTCAGCAATGCCGAAGTTGTAGCGTTGGATCGCGATATCCATGTTGTTCTCGAGCGCCAGAGAAACCGCGTCATCCATGGAAAGATAGATCTTTCCATTGCGCATGAGTTGATCAAGCTTGGGCGAATTCGTCAGATCAGGCGAGCTAATCTCACGCGCTGTGTAGGGCGCAAGCGGATTAGGGAAATACCCTCTGGGTTTGGAGTAATTCGTCATCTCAAACCGTTGATGCGGCGCCGGCGCCTGCGGCAGGCTGGCCTGCGGTGATCCGCTGCTCTGGCCGGCGGCAGCCTGGCTGGGAGTAGTTTGGCTTGGTGCAGTCTGGGCGTCTTGCGCCCACATGCCGGCGGGGAAAGCGACCACTAAAACCGTCGCGACTAGGTGCCGAACTGCACCCTTCAAAGATGACAATGACATGCGATCCTCTCCATTATTGCGTTTTACAAACTAGAATCTGGGCCAAACGAATCTGGTCAGGCGAACCTGCTCAAAGCTGTACTACGCAAAGAGACGCTTCAGGGTTCCCCATATCTGCGACATGGCAGTAACCGAAGACCTGCACAGCAACTCATACCTAAGGAATTCATCAGTATAGCTGAGGCGTTGGACTCGCGTTCTCATTCCTGATACGGATAAACAATGTAATCTTGGATGCTCATTCTTCCTGCGGGATTCGATTTCTGCATGCGTAATATCAAGCTGATACTGTCCTATGACGGCACTGGTTTTTCCGGTTGGCAAGTCCAGCCCGACGTGCCGACCATTCAGGGAACTCTAGCCTCGGCTATTGGACGGATTACTGGAGAAAAAGTACTGCCTCAGGGTTCCGGACGGACCGACGCTGGAGTTCATGCCATGGCCCAGGTTGCCACGTTTCAGACTGAGTCGCGGGTTCCCGCGCCGAACGTTCTGGTCGCGCTCAATGACATTCTTCCTCCTGCGATTCGAGTGCTGGAAGCGACGGAAGTGCCCGCTGAATTCCACCCCCGAAAGTCGGCCACGGCAAAAAGCTATCGCTACCGGATTTACCGGGAGGCCGTCTGCCCGCCGTTTCTTGCCCACTATGTCTGGCACTATCCTTATCCGCTGGACGAGAACGCCATGCAGGAGGCCGCGCCGCTGATTGAGGGCGAGCATGATTTCACGGCGTTCGCGGCGGTGGACGCGGAGAAAGGTGTTAACCACGAAGATCACCCTTCGACTTCACTCAGGGCAGGCTTTGCTGCACGAAGCAACATCCGAACAATTTTTTCTTCGCAGTGGCAGCGCCGGCGAGAAGAACTTGTCTATGAAGTCCGCGGGAACGGATTCCTCCATCACATGGTTCGCAATCTGGTAGGGACTTTCCTGCTGGTCGGAAAGGGAACGCTGAAGCCGCAAGATGTCGTTACAATTCTGGAAGCTAAGAACCGTTCGGTCGCCGGCGCGACCGCTCCCGCAAGTGGGTTGTATCTGGTCAGCGTGGAGTATTCGGAGCTGGAGGAGCCACGACCGGTGAAGCATGGGAATTGAAATTCAAGTGCCGGGGGCAAGGGTAGTCTCAACCAATCCCGCCACCGGCGAAGTCCTACGCGAGTTCGATTGCGCCAGCGCTACCGAAGTACAGGCGGCAGTAGCCCGCGCCCACGCCGCGCAGCCTGCGTGGCGGGTCATTGCTGTGCGCAAGCGTCTGGAGATCCTTGCGACATTTCAGCAACTCTTGAATGAACGTAAGCAGCATGTTGCCCGTCTCATTACCTCAGAAGCCGGCAAACCCATCGCCGAGGCTCTCCTAACAGAAATCCTTGTGGTGCTCGATGCCGTCCGCTTTCTGCTTGAGGAAACCTACGCTTTCCTGAGAGAAGAGCCGCTTCCGCACGGAAATCTCGCAACCAAAGCCAAGTCCGGCCGCTTGATTCGCGAGCCTTACGGTGTAATCGGAATCATTTCGCCCTGGAATTATCCCTTTTCCATCCCCGCGACCGAGACTTTGGCGGCGCTCGCCACCGGGAATGCTGTTGTCCTGAAGCCGTCGGAACTGACACCGCTCTGCGCGCTTGAACTCGCATCGCTGCTGCACGACGCCGGAGTTCCTGAAGGCGTCTTCCAGGTTGTCATCGGGGAAGGCCCGGCCGGCGCGGCGCTCATCGAATCCGCGATCGACAAACTTATCTTCACCGGCAGCGTCTCGACCGGTCGCCGAATTGCCCAGACTGCCGGCGCCCGACTGCTTCCGGTGGTCCTCGAATTGGGCGGGAAAGATCCGATGCTCGTCCTCGACGACGCCGATGTGGACGTTGCCTCCAGCGGCGCGGTTTGGGGAGCGTTCGTCAACGCCGGGCAGGCATGTCTTTCCGTCGAGCGTTGTTATGTTCAGCGAAGTATTTACGAGACATTTGTTTCCGCGTGTGCGGAAAAAACTAAACGGCTTCGTGTCGGCAACGGAGCCGAACCCAACACTGACATCGGCCCTTTGATCCGCAAACGGCAGCTTCATGCCGTCGAACAGCAGGTCGAGGACGCTCGTTCGCACGGCGCGCAGGTGGTGACCGGCGGAGAACGCCTCACCTCCCTCGGCCCAAACTACTACGCGCCAACGATTCTCGCCGATGTTAGCCATGAAATGCTCATCATGCGCGAAGAGACTTTCGGTCCGGTGCTCCCCATCATGCCCTTCGATTCCGACGCCGAGGCCATTCGTCTGGCCAACGATTCGGACTACGGCTTGGCCGCAGGCGTGTGGACGTGTAATCGCCTGCGCGGCGAAAAAATCGCGCGTCAAATCAACGCTGGGGCCGTCATGGTCAACGATGCTATCTCCTGCTTCGGAATCAGCGAGGCTCCGCACGGCGGCGTGAAAGCCAGCGGCATCGGACGCACCCACGGCCGCTTCGGTCTCGAAGAAATGGTCTGGATCAAATATCTCGATACGGATCTACTGCCTCGCATGAAGAAGCCCTGGTGGTACGGCTACAGCTCAGGATTGAGTGAGGCGGCTGGCGGGTTGCTGGATTTTCAGTTTGCCCAAAGGCTCGGAAACCGACTCAAAGGCGGAATACGCTCGCTGCCGTTGATCCGGCGGCCAAGGCTCTAGCTTTCTGCTTGCATCGTAGCTAGTACTCCCTGAGCTTGCTCCGAGTTCTCCAAGCGCGCCAGAAACGCCCGCCGCAGCGCAGCTCGCGTCACTCGTCCAGCAATGTACGACCGGTACAAGGCTTCACCAGGCTCACTGCTGGTGCGGCTTTCCCATCCGACTGCCGGACACAGCAATCTCGATCCAAAATGCGCCAGTGCATCCTCTACTTCCTTGGTGATGACCGTCGGCGGTCTCATCCCGCGGCAGGCGTGATGCAGAAAGCGAGACGATTCTTCCGCCGCCGCCGCCATTCGAAATTCGCGGATATAGAAAGTGTTGGTTGCGGCCACGAAAACGCAGCCCCGTTCTTCCAGCGCAGCGCGAGCACCTTCGTCTGCAACCGATGCAACCTCATTTACGGAAACTACTTCTGGCAGCGAATCTGCCAAGAATTTCGGCTGGGTGCCGTTGCGAGGCGAATCCAAACGGAACCCAAGGCTCTTTGCCAGCGAAAAGATCAGGTTGTAAACCGCGGGAGCAAAATCCGGCACATCGTCCGCAGCCCCATTCCATTTGTCGAAGCACATCCGGTAGCTTTCGTATTTTTCCAGCGGACTGGAATTGAACACGCACACCGCATCGTCGCCGATGCTCACCGCCGCAGCCTGCTCTCCGACCGCCTGCCAGTAGAGTGCGTCCACGTTCTGCAGAACGGTGAGAACCCGGGCCTCGGACGCTGTCTCCTTTATGACACGGAGCAAATGCTGCGGCGCCATGTGCGATTCTCCGAACAGCACGACCAGCGCCGCGCTGGAATGCTTTTCCCGCATTTCGGAAATCTTCGCCGCCGCATGACGGTCGCGCGAACCAATCCTGCGCAAGTCGTCCCGCGGCATGCAGTCAAGTCCGTAAACCCCCTCGCCGTGATCGCGCGCTGTGGCCAGCAGTTCGTAGCACGGATCCCAGTCGTATCCCCATTCCCGGTCAAAGCGTAGCCGCTGCCGCAGTTCTGCTTCGCCAATCTCTCGCCGCCACCAAGCGTCAAGAATATGCTGGTCACGCGACAGCACTGCCTCCAAGCCCAGGGCCACGGGGCGGCCGCGTGCCAACTGTTCGAGTAATCCAGCCGCAAACCGTTGCGATGCCGGCAGAGCGTGGTAGTCGCCGATCAGCAGAATGTCCGCCGCCGCGACTTTGGAAGTTAGCTGTTCGGGATTGAGAACTGCGTCGTATCGCCGAAAGGCTTGAGCAAACTCGCGTAGATACTTGCGCCCGTGGGCGGAATCCCGCGGGCCGAGTTCGCGACGTACGGCTGCCAGAGCGTGCATCTGCGCCGCCGTCCGCCGCGTCTCCGGATTGCTACCCGTCTTCATCTGGTCTTGACTCTCCGCGCCAAGCTCCCTATGCTCAGACTTCTTGTGTCCGGCGGACCTGCCCTCGCCCGCCAATCTCTGGAGCGCCTAATTGCCTGACTCGCCCCAAAATCTGACTATCGCCACCACCGGCGCCAGCGGTTCGCTATTCCTCCGCCACCTCTTGCTCGCCGTCGAACGCGACAAACGCGTTCAGACTGTCAACTTCATCGTCTCCGACAGCGCACTACGCGTTATTGCTGAAGAACTTGGCCTCCGCGGCCGCAGCAACCTGGTAAGCCAGGTGTTGGGACGCGCCTCCCGCAAAATCCATCAGCAATCCGACGCCGATATCGGCGCTAACGTTGCCAGCGGTTCTTATCCCGCCGACGCCATGATCGTTATTCCATGCAGCGTAGGAACGCTTGCCCGCATCGCCAACGGCATCGCGTCACACCTCATCGAACGCGCCGCCGACGTCTGCCTAAAAGAAAAACGTCCGCTGGTGCTCTGCGTTCGTGAAACCCCGCTCAACAAAATTCACATCCGCAACATGTACCGCGCGGCCGATGCAGGGGCTACCGTCTTTCCCCTAATTCCCGCCTACTACTTCCGTCCTGCCACGCTCGACCAGATGGCCCACGAATTTGACTGCCGCGTCCTCGCCCACATCGGACTGCCGCAGCCGGATGCTTTCCGCTGGAAAGGGTGAAGGAACGGGTTTCAAAGGTGCTTTCCCTAAACCTTGAAACGTGAAACCTTCAAACTTTGCCTTTCTGCCGCGTCCGGGAGGAACCTTCAGTCTAGGAGTGCGGAAGGCCGAGCCACAGATTCCGTCCGGTCATGTACGTATGCGGCAGAGAACCGCAAGGTTCCACACGGCTCTCTAAGACACAACCGACGCTGAATCCCGTCGCCGCAGGTCTGTATCATTAGAACCGAGAGCCAAGAGCCAACAGGTAAGAGCCAAGAACCGGTGTCCAAACCCTTCGTCATCTCGATCGTCCGCACCCTCCGCGAGCGCGGTCAGCAGGCCTATCTGGTCGGCGGTTGCGTACGTGATCTCTTGCTTGGTCGCGAACCCGGTGACTACGACGTCGCCACCGACGCCACCCCGGACGAAGTCATGCGCATTTTTCCGGACACCTACGCTGTCGGTGCGCAGTTTGGGGTAGTCCTGGTCCCGATTCCCGACAACCCACAACAATCTGTCATCCCGAGCGAAGCCGGAGTTTCGCGGAGCAAGAGTCCGGCGCAGTCGAGGGACCTGCTTTTAGGCAGCACCTCGAAAGCCGCCCACGTCGAAGTCGCTACCTTCCGCTCCGACATTGGATACAGTGACGGCCGCCATCCTGACCAGGTGCGCTTCAGCCGCGATCTCCGCGAAGACGTGCAGCGCCGCGACTTCACCATCAACGGCTTGCTGCTTGATCCTTTGAATGACGAAGTTCTGGACTACGTCGGCGGACAGAAGGACCTGGAAGCGAAAATCATCCGCGCTATCGGCGACCCCGCGCTGCGTTTTGCCGAAGACAAGTTGCGAATGCTGCGCGCTGTGCGCTTCGCCGCGCGCTTCGAGTACGCCATCGAGCCCGCAACCATGGCCTCCATCCAAGAGTTTCCGGCGCAGATTCACCAAGTCTCGCGCGAACGGGTGCGCGACGAACTCACCAAGATGCTGATCGAAGGCCATGCCCGCCGGGCCTTCGAGTTACTCGACGAAACCGGACTGCTGCACGAAGTTCTGCCTGAGATCGAGGCCATGAAAGGGGTCGAACAGCCGCCCGAGTTTCATCCCGAGGGCGACGTCTTTGTCCACACATTGCTGTTGCTAGAAAACCTGCCGCAGCCCTGCCCTCCGACCCTTGCCTGGGGAGGCCTACTGCACGATGTTGGCAAGCCACCAACTTTTCGCCGCGCCCCCGACCGCATTCGCTTCGACTCTCATGTCGACGTGGGCGTGAAAATGGCGGAAGCCATCTGCCGCCACCTGCGCTTTTCCAATGGCGATACCGAACAGATTCGGGCGCTGGTGGACAATCATATGCGCTTCGGGGACGTCGAAAAGATGAAAGCTTCGACGTTTAAGCGCTTCGTCCGCCTGCCGCGCTTTGATGAACATCTGGAACTGCACCGCTTGGACTGCATGGCCAGCCACCGGAAGCTACGCATGTACGATTACACTCGCCAGAAAATCGCCGAGCTAACGCCGGAGGGCATACATCCCAAGCCGCTGGTCAATGGAGATGATCTGGTGGCAGCCGGATACTCTCCCGGCCCGCAATTCAAGGAAATACTCTCCGCTGTCGAAGATGCCCAACTGGAAGGCAATCTGTACTCAAAAGATCAGGCGATACGTTTCGTACGCCGCAAGTTCCCGCAAGAGGAAACCCGGCGGGCGTAACGCGAGGGTTTGTGATCGAGATTGACTCGTCGATGGAGCCCGATCTGTGGAAAATTCTTGTCAAGCCCCCTGGCGCACGTTTTTTTGATTAACTCGAAGAAACGAAAACGAAATAAAGTTCCAAAGCGTGGCACAATTTCCCTCCGAATTGCTATTCTGAAAATAGAGGGACAAAAATGCCGCGTCCCTGTTTCCGCCTCCAATCGCCTGCGCGGAATGTTAAAATCAAGAACTCTCATGGAACAAATTGCACCAGCACTGGAAACAGTTGTCATCAATAGCTTGCGCCAGGCTCTGGCATCTGACGCGCCGTTGCTTGCCTGGCCCCTGGTCTGCGGATCGGCGGTGGCGGAGCGCACCCGCGCGCTGGAGTTCTCGCGCGGCGTATTGCGAGTAGAAGTCCCCGACGCAGGATGGCGTGCCGAATTGCAGCATCTTGCACACCGCTATGTAGCCATGATCAATCGCTACAAAGTCGGCACGGTCAGCAAGATTCATTTCGTGATTCGACCGGAACAGAGTGCGAGCGATGAGTGACGCGGTGATCAGTGGCCAGTTTTCTCCCATTTAACTGACCACTGGCCACCGACCACTGCCCACTGATTTCGAATGAAAGTCACCGAAAAAGACGTCACCTACGTCGCCGACCTCGCCAACCTGGAGTTGAGCGAGGACGAACGCACTCGCATGGTCCGCGACCTGAACTCGATTCTCGGCCACGTTGACACGCTCAGCGAGCTGGATACTAACGACGTTCCGCCGATGGCGCAGGTTTCCGATCGCTACGGAGTGGACGAATCCAAGCAGGGAAGCGAGCGCTTCGCCTACGCCAGCCGCGAAGACGTGCACGAAGGACTGCGCAAATCGTTTAAGCGCGAAGTGGCGCTGGCCAATGCGCCCGAATCTGATGGGACGTTCTTCCAGGTCCCGAAAGTAATTGAAAGATAAAGCTTAGACGTGACTAAGAAATGGCTAATTGCATTTTGTATGCTATCCGCTGGGGTTTCTTGTGCGCAATCAAGGGCAGACAGACAGCTTCAGTTTGACCTTTCCAAAATTGGCATGGTGATGGATGGCCGCCAGATATGTGAAGACAAAGGGCGACTGCAAGACTATCCGTCGAAGGTGATGGATCAAATCATTGCAGCCCTTCAAGGTAAGTGGTAGGCGCTATGGGACAAGTACAAAGATCAGATATTTTGGGATGCGACAGAAAGGTGTTTCAGGCTGAAAGCGCAAGAAAGTGAATTTAGATTTCCTCACCATCGATTCCGCCCGCTCCTCGGTTAAGGAGCGCAAAACCAGCGCTATCGCGTTGGCCGAGTCGTTCTACGCAAAAATTGCGGCTGATGATCCGAAGATCGGCGCGTATCTCA
>WNFC01014622.1_pt1 | contig 13558 bp, 16 predicted proteins | sample 5400541 | NCBI WGS metagenome assembly WNFC01 (sample SAMN13153342, study PRJNA577476) | soil metagenome | isolation source: 120 cm saprolite under Douglas fir tree site 2 hole 2 replicate 1 | place: USA:California | collected 2015-04-18
TCGATCAAAAGTGGGATCGCAAACAACATCGGTCCCTATATGCGCTGCTCAATCGGCATTGCGCCGAACCGCTATCTCGCAAAAGTCGGCACCGAGCTACAAAAGCCGGATGGGCTGGTGGTGCTGTGTGCGGCGGATTTGCCACAGAAGCTTTACAGCCTGAAACTACGAGATCTCCCGGGGGTCGGCGCCAATATCGAACACCGAATCCAGACGGCTGGCATTATGGACCTGCGGGGTCTGTTCGCACTCAATCCCCATCAAACACGCAAGATCTGGGGCAGCGTCTGGGGCGAAAAGGTGTGGTATCTGTTGCGCGGGATGGAATTGCCGGAAGAGATAATCGCCCGGCGCAGCGTCGGCCACAGCCATGTCATGGCGCCGGAACTGCGCGATCCGATCAAGGCCAAGGATGTTGCGCGGCGCCTGACGCTGAAGGCGGCCAGCCGCCTGCGACGCATGCAGTATTATGCGGGTGCCATGTCGTTTTCGGCCCGGCTGGAAAATGATAGGCACGTCCATGCCGAGGAACGCTTTTACCGGGCGCAGGACAATAAGACCTTCCTTGATCTCCTGAACAGGCTCTGGACTCAGGCGCTCAAACAAAGCCGTGATGTCAGGATCAGAAAAGTTTCGGTCACGCTTTCAGACCTGGTAGCGGCAACCAATCTACAGGCAGAGTTGTTCCCGGGCCTGCCGGACGCCGATCTGGCGGCGCGCGGTAAATCGGACACATTGTCCCGCGCTATGGACAAGATCAATCACCGCTTTGGGCGCGACAGCATCCATATTGGCATGACACCGTCACAGGGCCGGTCTTTCTCCGGCAGTAAAATCGCCTTCACCCGCATCCCGGATGTCGACGAGTTTTCGGAATAGGCGATTGTTAAGGTCTACTAGCCATCCGCATCGCTTCTGGTTTTCGACATCACATTTTTGCGTGAGAGCGGACGTGAGCGGATTCGGGTTTCGGCCGGCCAGCTGTCTCCGGGCAGCGGCAGCTTAAAACCACCCTCGCCTGACTGTTTACACTGCATAACCAGCGGTTATGCGGAGCAACGACCAATTGAAGTCCTACTTTAAGAACGGGCAAGGTAATCATTCAAAAGCCCGCCGACGCTAAGCGTCCGGCACGCTTAGAGCATCATTGTTATCGGCATGACGGCCGCGATCATCCATGCTAGTCAAAGCCGATTCGATCAGTGCCGCGACCGCGATGTTTCCGGAGCGCGCTTACCGGAGCACGCTTAGATGATGGCCGAAACTATCTCGAACGATCCAACGACAGCTGGAGACTGATCAATACCATGCCGCGCGCGGTCGTCGCGGGCGCTTTCAGTTTGTGAATTTCGCCGGACGGCGAGTAAAGTGGCCTCGGCCGGGGCTGGGAACTAGCGCGCGTGCGTTCCTCGAGCGGCACGCCCGCACGTTTTGCCGGCCGGCAACTCGGACGTCTGCTCGCTCACCCCGGCCATTTGACGCTGCTGGCCGAAGCATCGGAGAGCTGACCTGAATCAACCGCACTTTGCGGTCGCAGAACTCCCTTTACTCATCCAGCGAGAGTATGTACGAGATCCTACATTCACGCCTCGATCTAACGATCGGTGGCGAAACAAATTTTCTCTTAATTCATTGGTCTGGTGACACCATGAACACAGTCCAGGAAACCGCCAGGCAAAGCTTGCAGGAGATCGGGGAACACACGCGCTCGATGATCTCCGATCCCAAGGTGCTCCCATATTACGTGCTGGCAACGGGCGCGATCGCCGCGTCCATCGGGCTTTACTTCGCCGGCAGGAAACATGAGTCGTTGTTTTTTGCGCTTTGGCCTCCAACCATTCTCACGATGGCGATCCTGAGTCGGATGTCGCGAGGTTTCACCGAGCGCGTGTTGCAATAGTCATCTGACTTGTGTGCGATCAGAGACCCCGTCGCGGTTTCCGATGGTGGACGCGATTTTTCGCAGCGGCGCTCGACGTACTCTCTTGCAGGGCGCTTGGCGCGCGGCTGAAGGCGTTGTGGCTGCTCGGACGCGTTGAGCCGAGCTTGTGGTACCAGCAGGCCTGTCCGCGGGTCTCGGGCCACACCTCGCGCACTTCCTCCAGCCGGGTGGGAACGAGGCGCGGAATCGGGCTTCGAATGATGCCGACGTTGCCTCGTTGAAACGGTCGCTGAGCTGACCGAGATGGCTGTTTCGAAGCTCCACGTCTATTTGCGGCGGCCGCTCCGATCTCGTCCGTGGCCAGGACTATTTCATTAAGCGCAATTCCCCCGTCCGGCGCCGTCTCATGTTCACTCGCCGCGGCCTCCTCCGTCTTCAGCTCAATCAGTATCGAACGTTCCAGCTTCAGGCTCTTGAGCATGTCAGTATCCTGCGAACCGCGCTTTTCTTCGTTATTCTCACACTGATTCGTGATATCTTCCAAAAACGAGTAGAAGTGAGCTTAAATTCCGCCCAGGCGAACCGCCTCTGGATCAGACTCAAGCTTTTCTCCCCCCGTAGAGCCAACGCGAGCGCTCAGCCTGCCTCAGCGAGCGGTGCAGTCAATTTTGCATCGATATCTACATGAATCCATTACCGCCTGTCTCGACGCAGAGATGGCCTAACCTTCCAGTGGCGAAGTTGCAGAAGCCACATGCCTCGCCTTACCCCGCTCTCCGGTTCCCCGGGTATGAATGCGCGCCGGTTTCCGGTGCGATTACCGCCGCGCGCTCCTGGGCGCGCGGTAAATGGGTATTGAAGAGCAACGGAACAGAAAACTCACTTAAGCTTGAAAAGCCCTTCTTCATGGTGGCTTGGACGGAAGGAAGGCCTTGCGGAAACCGCTCAGCATTGGAGCCAAAATGTTCTTTGATCCACCTTGCATTAATTTCCGCTGCGGGTTTCGCGGGGCCGCGCTCTACTTCAACGTCGCCGAGCAACCTGCACGCCTCATGCTTGATGATCAGGCACTGCTTTCGGAATGGAAACCTTCCTACAAGCGCGGTTTCGCGATGCAGGCCCCTCTCGCGGTCGTAGGCTGCATATTCGGGCTAATCGCCTGGTGGCAGGCGAGAGAGTTAGGCTTTTTAGTCGGTGCCGTGTTGATGATAGCGAACTGGCCCTGGACACTGCTGGGCATCATGCCCACGAATAACGCCCTGATGGAGATCGATCCGGCGGATACAACTCCGAAACCAGGGCGCTGATAGTCAAATGGGGCACCCTTCACGCAGTTCGTTCAGCTCTCGGCACGCTCGCAACAATCGCGTTTCTTCTGGAGCTGCATTTCAAACTGAGACGCTACCGGTTTTTGACACAAATTGACTTTTCGCGGTTTTAGTCAAAAACACCCAATCGGATCAACTCGCTTTTCTTCTAATGGACCAGCATGGTATCGAGAAGACAGTGCATTTGCCCGGTGCAAGCTGCAAACCCAGAGGTCCCGCCATGCCAGAAAAAACGTACAAAATTATTGAAGTTGTCGGTGTATCTCATGAAAGCACGCATCATGCGATTCGCAATGCGCTAGCTAAGGCGGGCCAGACCCTCCGAAATCTGGACTGGTTTGAGGTCGATCAGATTCGGGGGGCGGTCAGGAACGGCCAGCCCGAATTCCAAGTGCAGGTGAGGATCGGGTTTCGGCTAGAAGACCGTGCCGCCGTCTGAGTTGCTCTATAATAACTGCAATCGCATTGCCCCTTCCGAGCAGCGACGCGGAGCTATGGCTTGGCGGACCCTTGGACTGGGCGTCATCCTTAACTAAGCAAAGCTATCCGCATACTCAACGGCCATTTACACCTTGCCGGAGTTCCTCCATCAGCTAACCACTTGTATCCAACGCCATCTTAGGAACGTCGTCGACCTTGTTTGATAGCCGAACGATGCTCCATTCAAGGGCGGTTAGCTTCTGCCCTGAGGGTTACAGACGTCTCACCAGTGGCACTTTCGATTGCGCTTGTAAGCGACTGAAGATGGATGCGAATCGAGACGAGGACTGCGTTGAGGCTAGCCTTCGCACGCTCTTCAGCAGCAGGCGAACGCTTTCGCTATCGAGGTCGAGTCCGTCAATTTCCTGGACCATATACAAACTCCCCGGTCTTCCTGATCTTGAATGCGGGCATGTAGTATCGGCCAGCGCGAGCGGGGCGCAGCCTCATAGTTGAGCTGCGTAGTATGCGACAGAATTATTGGTGCCACGGGTATTGCTGAGGAATCGGCACTTCCGCCCCTAGCAGGGTGCGGAAAAACTCCATCCGCGCGATGAGCTGACGCTGTGACGCACTGCTAGACTCACTGTAGCTCTATGACTTTGGGGTTAAAAATCCTTTTTCCGCAACCTGCTAGGCAACGAAGGGGGAACGGGTCGATCGTTTCCCCTGCGCTTTGGTTCGCGCCGCTCCAGATATCTGGCTTGTGTGGTACTGATTCCCATAAAGCTCGCTGCGCGCGAGCGGTTGCGCGGGAGGGAGTGGCACGCGAATCTGACAGTTACATTCGCTGTCCCGTCCCCAGCGGTCACCCATTTGAACCGTTCCTGGACACCACTGGCCGTGTCCCTGTCGAAGGATCCATATCCAGACCGGAGGTTCCGGCGTTAACCCGCTCGCGTCACTTGCTTGCATCAAAACCTCTCTCTCCACGTCGACTTCTGCGTGCCTTTTACAAGGCGCTTTCCAGCAAAGAAATCACTTGGTCTTCGGTAGCGACCTGCCCCGTTATGAGCGACGCTCGCCGCGCCGCGAAATGGCTTGCGACGACTCGCAGATACTCGTGATTGATACCGACGTCGCGAAATCTTTCTGGCAGGCCCAGCTCCGAAATTAGAGCGGTCAACTTCTCAGCTAGTCGATTCGACGCGTCACGGTCGGTTGTACCCGGCTGAGCTACCCGGAGTATACGGGCAATTTCTGCTTGGCGCGCCAGTACCGCGGGATCCCGCGCCGCCGTCCAACGTATGCAAGCCGGTAACGTCAGGCACGCCGAGACCCCATAGGGTAGGCGGCACAACGCCCCAAGCTCATACGCCAACGCATGGCTGGGGAGTGCCGGCGCCGTAGATTTGAGGGATTGAGTCCTCAGCGGCGAGTGGTCAGCCAGCCAGGCGCCGAGTTGGCAGCGCAGTCGGACTTCCAAATCGTCAGGAGCTCTCTTGCTGCTTGGCAAGTAGGTGAAAAGCGCCGTCAGGGCGGAGAGCTTGATGGCATCGCCGACAGCGTGAGCGGGAGAACCGCAGAGGACTTCCACTGCGTGGTCGATCGCCATAACTCCCGAGCTCAGCCACAGACGCATCGGTGTCGAGAGAGTAGCGCCCGGATCGTACAGAATGACGCGGCTGGCCACTGGCGAGCCAGTGTATGAACGCTTAACGCCTGCTTCGAAGTCGGTCGCACTAAAGCTGCGCGTATACTCTGAACCGGAAAGCGTTGTCGGGATGCTGATTTGCGGGATAAGTGTCGCTGCCAGAGCGCCGCGGCACTCCATGAATGATCCAAGGAGCTGCGAAGTGGTCAGACCGGCGGCCAGGCATGTACGGACAGCTTTCGCAGCGTCGATAGTGCTCCCGCCTCCAAGAGCAACTACCAGGTCGGCGTTGCAGTCGCGGGCGGCGGACGCCGCTTCAACTACCACGTCCAGAGGAACATGCTCGAATGCGGCGATAAAGCTTGCGGTGAGTCGCTTTCCAAGAATTCCGGCTACCCGCTGAAATGATGTCTGAGACTTCAGCGAGCGGGGGGCGAGTAAGAAAACCCGCTGTCCACAGAATCGCTCGACCTCCGATTCCAGATAGCCCTCTATCGAGTTTGCGCCATAGAGAATGCGCTCGACGGTAGGCAGGAACTGGATCAGCCCGGCAAATTCATGGTGGAGAGCTGTATCCACTAACCACTCACATTCTCTACGTAGGCCGCTTCGGCCCGCGCGTCGGCAGAGATAGGTCTTTCGGGCCGTCGCAGACGGGAAGTCGGCACGAATCTGGGACGATCGAGGCCCCTGCGGTTGATGTCACGCCGTTCAAGCCGCCTCATCGGCGCAGACACGAAGCCGACAGCGATTGGCGGACTGTTCTGATGCTGGCTTAATGAAAAAGATTGGAGCCTGACTTTCACAATGGGAAGGCCTCCAGCCGCTTCGACTCGCTGCACGATCCCGGGCCACCAGCGGCCTTTGCCAAAACGAACGATCCACACCCAGACGGCGGTATCTAGCTCTAGCTGCTTCACTTCCGTGGGTTCCATTGGTTGCCCGAGAATCGGCCTGTGTTCTCGATTGGAGCTTGTGCGTCAGAGGTCGAGCGCCGCAGCCAGCGTCGCTCGCTGGACTTCAAGTTCGCGTGGCAAATCCGCATCGATCCGGTCGAAGAACTCTTCCTGCGAGCGAAGCTCAACCGCCCATTCCTCACGTTTTATGGCGAGCGCCTCGTCAAGGCGCGCAGCCGTGATATCGAGCCCGGTGAGATCCAGATCACGCTTGCGGGGAACGAGCCCGACGGCGGATTGCTCCGCCCCCACGCGACCCTGGATACGCTCCACGATCCACTTGAGGATTCTCATGTTCTCGCCGTAGCCCGGCCACAGGAACGAGCCATCTCCATCCTTTCTGAACCAGTTGACCATGAAGATCTTGGGCGGGCGGACCAGCTTACTGCGCATCCCGAGCCAGTGACTGATGTAATCGGCGACGTTGTAGCCGCAGAAGGGGAGCATTGCCATCGGATCGCGGCGCACGATGCCGACCTGGCCAGTTGCTGCGGCGGTGGTCTCCGAGCCCATCGTCGCTCCGAGGTACACGCCATGTGCCCAGTCGAACGACTCAAGAACGAGTGGAACTGTAGTAGCGCGGCGCCCGCCGAAAATTATCGCCGAAATCGGCACTCCTCTAGGCTCGTCGGCCTCAGGTGTGTACGCCGGATTGTTGGTCATCGGGCAGGTGAAGCGGCTGTTGGGATGGGCGGCGGTTTGCCCCGACTTCTGATCCCACGGTCTTCCCTGCCAATCCAACATCCCAGCCGGCGCATCTGTCCCCATTCCTTCCCACCACACGTCGCCGTCACGGGTGAGCGCGACGTTGGTGAAGATTGTGTTGCTTCGGATCATCTCCGTCGCATTTGGATTCGAGCGAGCGCTGGTTCCGGGGGCGACTCCGAAATAGCCGGCCTCGGGATTGACGGCCCACATTCGTCCGTCCGGGCCGACCCGCATCCAGGCGATATCGTCACCGACCGTGAATACGCGCCATCCCTTGAAGGCGCTGGGCGGCGTCAGCATCGCCAGGTTGGTCTTGCCGCACGCGCTCGGAAAGGCGGCCGCAATGTAAGTGGTCTCCCCCTGCGGGCTCTCCAGTCCTAATATCAGCATGTGCTCGGCCAGCCAGCCTTGCTTGCGGCCGAGATAGCTGGCGATGCGCAGGCCAAAACACTTCTTACTCAACAGCGCATTGCCGCCGTAGTTGCTACCGACGGACCAAACCATATTGTCTTGCGGAAAGTGACATATCAGGCGCCTGCCAGCATCGCACTCCAGCGTGCAGTGCATGCCGCGCTGAAAATCATCAGTGGTACGCAGCAGGTCGGCTGCCAGGCTTCCCATCCGGGTCATAATGCGAAGGCTCAGCACGACGTAGAGGCTGTCGGTCAATTGCACTCCGGGCTTGGCCAGGGGAGACCCTACTGGACCAAGGACGTAAGGAACCGCGTACATCGTCCGGCCTCGGTACGCACCCGCGAGCCAAGCCCTAAGCCTTCGCTGCGTCTCACCGGGGTCCATCCAGTTGTTGGTGGGCCCTGCCTCATCTCGGCTCGGGGTGCACACGAAGGTGAGCTCCTCGGCGCGGGAGACGTCGCTCGGGTGGGATCGATGGAGGTAGCAACCGGGGCGCTTGCGCTGGTTGAGCGGCATCAGTATCCCGGCCGCAACCGCTTGCGCGGTCAGGCGCGCTCTCTCTTCTTCCGACCCATCGCACCAGATGAGGTTTCTGGCCTCGGTCAGCGTTGCCATCTCATTCACCCAAGCGGCCAAAGTCGAAGGAGCGCCGCGCGTGGTGCAACTCGCGACAGTCATGACGCCACCGATCTTTCTTTCCGCTCGGGAAACATGTCTTTCTCGACTGTGCGCAATACTTCGAAAATGGCTTCGGCCTGCGGCGCTTCGAGTAATGCTCGGGTCGCTTCCGCTCGCCCGAACATCTGCGACAGTTTCGCCAGCCACGGCAGATACAGCTCGTGGAACTTGAGGCCGAGAACGAAAAACAGATGCGTGGCCTTGTTGTCCAACGCGTCGAACTCCACTCCGCGGGCGGACCTTCCCAACACCATGAAGGGTTTCACCACCTGCTCCGGATGGCGATACATCGTATGCAAGAACGCAACGCCGTTGCCCACCGCACTCGGCATTATGTTTTCGCGTTCGATGAGCGCGTGGACGAACCAAGCCTGATCGCGAACCAAACCCAGCCGGTTGGCCAAACCGGCGAGCTCTTCAACCACACCCAGTTTCGTGGTGGCGGCGAGCTCCGGGATGATGTGGTTCGGCTGAAAACAGCTCTCCAGGGCCAGCATTCGCCTATGGGAGGACACTGTGCCTTTTACCTCAAAGCGGCGCGGGACGACTCCCAGCATCTGGTCGTCAAGCCAGGCGTCGATCATCGCTTTGCGAAAACGCCACTGGTTGCCGATTTTGACCCCGGGGACTTCCCCTTCGGACACGAGCTTAAGCAGTGTGCGCTCATTAATGCTTAGGTAGGCGGCCATCTCCTTCAGCGCCAGAAGCCTGTCATCAGAACGAGCGGGTTTGAATCTTCACCGCCGAGGAGAAGCAGGATCTTAGCCGTCGTGTTTTCCGAGAATCATGCCTGGACTATATCGATTTTTCCGCAGCCGACCTTCGCGAAGCGCGGTTCGAAGGGGTTTCGCTATATGGTTGTGACTTCTCCGGCGCGGATTTGAGAAGTACGGCTTTCTTGGATTGCGATCTCCGCTGCGCTCATTTCGCGCGGGCTGTCTTTGAGAACAACTCGTTCAAGCGAAGTTGGCTCACTGGAGCCGAGGACATCTCATATGCTGTGTTCGAATATATACGGGCGCGAGGGGGCCACTTCGCCTACTGCTAGCGAGACTTGGTGCATCGAATGAGCTGGGCAGGACCTAACAAAATTGGCGACTTCCTTAACAGCGTGGCGCGCAGCCCATGGAAACGTCCACCCGAAAAAGCCGGCGTGTACGTGGTATCCGAGAAACCATGGGAAGAGGTGCCCGCCACGGTGGATGGCGTGCTCTACGTTGGCCAGGCTGCCTATCTCCGATACCAGATCGGGCGATTGTTGTGCGACCTGCTCGGGTTTACCGGTGATAATCCGTCTGCCGAGGAGGCCTATCAACACAAGGGTGGCCACTCTCTATGGTCGCACTACTGTCTGCCAGGCCAAATCGAGCCTGCCAACCTATATCTCGGATGGTGCTCGGAGTGTTTATGCATCGCCTGTGCTGAAACGAAGCTGCTAGAGATGATGCGCACGGGGCCGCACCGCGTTACGATCTGCGCTGCCCACCGCCCGGTCCTCGACCTCCGGCAAAACTGCTGCGGCCTGATGCCCGCGGCCCTCAATTCCAATGGCCGTCATCGCTAAATCGAGCTTTACCGGCGGACGCCGGCCGTGCTTCTGCATGAATCCTGATGATTGAAACTTCGTTCCCCAGCACAGCTCACCCGAGTGGCTATTATCAACCGCGACACAGGGGGGGTTCATCAGGAGCTTCGCTGACGAGAACGGAAATACGCAGCCGCAACTAGCCCACACCCTCGGGATACGTGTGCTCATCCCCTATCTCGTGGCCACACTTGCCCCGGTGGCCGCCGCGTTCGCCCGCTACGAGCTGAACCCGATCTGGGGTAGTAAACTACCGTTCATCACGTTCTACCCAGCCGTCGCACTGGCGGCGTGGTTGGGCGGGGTCGGCCCCGGGCTGGTAGCGACTGCTGTCTCCGCCATTTGTGCACTCCTGTTCCTGCAGCCTCTCGGCTCGTTGCGGGTTAACGACTTGATTGGACTCACGCTCTTCGTCCTGGTCAACGTCCTCATCACTACCCTGAATGAGGCTCTGCATCGGGCGCGGCGCCGAGCCGAAATCGCGGCGACCGCCCATTGGCAGTCGGAGGAGCAGCTGCGGGGCGTCTTTACCTCAGCGACCGATGCGATCATCACCATCGACGCCGGACAGAAGATCACCCTGTTCAATGCGGGGGCTGAGGTGACCTTTGGATACCCAGCGGACGAGATGATCGGGCACAGACTAGACCGTCTTATTCCCGAGCGGTTCCGCGAGGTTCACCGTCAGCATGTGGATGCCTTTGGCGCAACGGGAATAAGTATGCGGGCGATGGGTGGCGAGCGTATCCTCACTGGGCTTCGACAGAACGGCGACGAGTTCCCGATGGAGGCTCGAATTTCGCAGGTGGAGATTGGAGGCCACAAGCTCTATACCGTCATCCTGCGAAATATCACTGATCGCAAGCGAGCAGAGGCGGAGCGAGAGGAGCTACTCGCGATCGCACAGCAGGCGCGGCGCGAACTCGAGGTGTCCAACCGCAGGAAGGACGAGTTTCTTGCCATGCTCGGCCACGAGCTGCGAAATCCGCTCTCCGCGATACGGAATGCGGTAGCGACCGCGAGCCTTGACGAGGCACGGCGGGGGCGGGCGCTGGAAATCGCCCGGCGCCAAGCCGACCAACTCGCGCGGTTGATCGACGATCTGCTGGACGTGGCCCGGATCACACAAGGACGCATCCTCCTGCGGAAGGAGCGCGCGTCTCTGGTGGACATCATCGAGCGGGCGGTCGAGAGTACCCGATCCTTTATCGACTCGCAGGGCTTGCGTCTGACCGCGTCACTGCCATCGGAGCCGATCCGAGTCGCGGCAGACCCGGCAGGCTTGGGCAGGTGTTCGTCAACCTGCTGTCGAATGCTGCTAAGTATACCGAGGCGGGCGGACGGATCGACGTAATCGCGGAGCGTCAAGACCAGGAGGTATTCGTCCGTATCCGAGATACCGGCATCGGGATCGCGCCCGAGATGCTCCCACGCATATGGGACCTATTCATGCAGGCGGATCCCGCGCCCGACCGCACACAGGGCGGTCTCGGGATCGGGCTTACGGTTGCGCGCCGGCTGGTCGAGCTGCACGGCGCGCGCATCGAGGCCCACAGCAAGGGGGTTGGGAAGGGCGCTGAGTTCGTGGTGATTCTTCCAGTGGCGCCGGTGACAAGCGAAGAAGCAGCCCCTGTCGCTCCACCCGTGCCCATCGCTCGGCCGGGCGCTCGCATTCTCGTGGTCGAGGACAACCCCGACACTGCAGAGAGTTTAATACTGCTTCTGGAGGTGCTCGGCCATCGCGTGCGCGCGGTCCACGACGGGATAGCGGCGATGGAGGCGGCGCGCGCTAACGTCCCGGACGTGATGCTTGTAGACATCGGGCTTCCGGGTATAGATGGCTATGAGGTCGCTCGGCGAATTCGTCGAGACCCTGAACTCAAGCATGTCGTGCTGGTTGCGCTCACAGGCTACGGTCGCGATGAGGACAAGCGACAAGCGATGGCGGCCGGCTTCGACTACCACCTCGTGAAGCCAGTCAACCTCGACGCGCTTCACGAGCTCGTGGCGCGGCTGGGGAACGATGAACCCAAAAAGCCGGCCTTCCTTCATTGAACCGCGTCCGCCAACCTTGCACGGGTAAGGTTAAATCCGACCGGAAGAATAGGGGAAGGCTCCCGCCTCAATGATAATCTCGGGAGAAGAAATTTTTTCGCGCGGGCTCAATAACCAATTGATCAGCGGTCGGTTGGCTTCGCCCTCGACCCTCGAAACTCGAGCAGACCGACTTCACGCTGCGCTCGCCGTAGTGCCTCAGGCCATCGATCGTGGCCTTGATCCAGCCGGGGCAGGGGACGCGGTCGCTGGGACGGCATTCGGGGAAGACGGTCGGGTACTGCGTTTCGAGGCGAGTGACGACCCTTTGGTTCAACTGATTGGCGTCGAGCGGACGGATGCCGTGGGTTTCGCGCCACTCGGCGCAGTAGGCGCGCACGGCGCGGTCCTGCTGCTGAACGGCAAAGACGCGCGGCAGTGCGCCATTCGCGATCGTGCTCGCCGTCAAGGCGAGGGCGAGAGCCATTATCGGGATGAGACGCCACTGCAATCCGGGATACCTCAGACTGCCAATTTAGACCGCAACGGGACAGAATCGGAATACCAGAATTTAGGGTACGGCCGTTTCTAAACGGAAGTTCCGGCAGGAACTTCCGTCTAAACGAGATCGTGTTCTTCCATCCCGCCAACTCGGTACCGTGATTTTCACAGACCTCGTGCCCAAGCTGTAACGATCATTAATCGGACGGATTCGAAATCAGCCGGCAAGACGACAATTCGGCTTCTTGCCAAGGCGGCGCTACGGAACCCGGCCCCCGCCTGTTTCAAACCTTCCTGCGATCTGTTGTGCGACACCAATCGCCGCGACGAGGTGCACACCCCGTGCGGAAATACAACTGGTTCACCTAAGGCTTCAACGTGCCCGATTTGAAGGACGCAGAACCGCTGCTCGAAGAGCTGCGCGGCACCTAGAATAACGTCTTATGTGGAGGGAATACCAACGGGCGAGCAACTGTCCGGACATTACGCCAAATTAGCGCCGAACATTCCAAGCCACTATTCGAGAGAGATCATTTTAGCCCTGCCCGCCCCGTCCCCACTTTATACTGCATAACTAGCGGTTATGCGGAGCAAAGCGTTTTCGTAAGTCCTACTTTAACACGGCAAATGATATTGAGCCGTACGACAAATGCGCAGGGTGGGGTGGCGGATCGCGGATTTAAGAGGCTCGCGACTTTCGTCACTGGCACGCTTCGCCCGACAGCAGGTTTGTGGTTTTGATGCTCGGGTCTGGCCCACTTGTGGAGTGAACCTGTTGGACTGGGCACGTATCAGCCCGGAGGTTGAAGTAGTTGCCGGGTGTGTCGTTTCTTTAATTGCACTGGCGGCAAGTAACCGAGCGCCGAGTGCAGTCGATGAACTCTGGAACCCGCTCAACGACCTCCCCAAAAGTCCGATATTCGTTGAGGTAGACGTGGTCGCACTTGAGCGTCTTCATGAAATTCTCGGCCTTGGCAGGCCACGGTCATCGAATGCGAACTGCTCGACCGCCGCCGCTTCAAGACGCAGGTCGAAGCCCGCATGGCGATCTTCGAATCATCGAGGGTTGGTACAATCCCCATCGCCGTCACCCCGCCCTCGACTACCATTCACCGATCAACTACGAAAGATTCATCCAACGCACAATCTAGCCGCAAGCCCAATACCGTCCACCGAAACGGGGCAGCTCCAGTTCCGCCGGAGACTCAAGGAGGCAGAGGAACGCGATGACACCCGGACACGATAAGATTCTCGAAACATTGAATGATGACCCTGTGCTTCACGCCGAATATTATGCGCCACTAACTCATAATGTGCTTGAGGGGGAACGTGCATTGATGTTCGCGGTCTTGGTTGATGCGCTGGATACTTACGTGAGGACGCGCAACGCGAAAGACC
>WNFC01015515.1_pt1 | contig 13558 bp, 13 predicted proteins | sample 5400541 | NCBI WGS metagenome assembly WNFC01 (sample SAMN13153342, study PRJNA577476) | soil metagenome | isolation source: 120 cm saprolite under Douglas fir tree site 2 hole 2 replicate 1 | place: USA:California | collected 2015-04-18
CGGGCCGGCCGGTCTATGCGGTGATCAAGAGTGTGTCGTTTGAGCGAAGCTAGACCATGGCCCGAACATCCGTAAGCACACAGCCTCACCCTGAGGAGCGCCCGCAGGGCGCGTCTCGAAGGGTGGGCAACAGACACACCGCGAGCCCACCCTTCGAGACGGCGCTACGCGCCTCCTCAGGGTGAGGCGCGTTTGTCGCAACAGAGCGTACCTTAGGAGACCCGCGATGCCGCGTCTTAGCATTCGCATCGATTTCGACCAGGAGGGCCGGCTCGGCCCCGGCAAGGTGGCGCTGCTCGAACGCATCGCCAGCGAGGGCTCGATCTCGGCCGCCGGCCGCTCGATGAACATGTCCTACAAGCGCGCCTGGGAGCTGGTGGCCGAGATCAACCAGAGCTTCACCGAGCCCTTGGTCTTCGCGCAGACCGGCGGCAAGACCGGCGGCGGCGCGGTGCTGACGCCGCGCGGCCTCGAGCTGATCCGCCATTACCGCGCCATCGAGCGCAAGGCGCTGTCGGCCACCGCCTCCCACCTCAAGGCGCTGCAGGCGATTTCCCGAAGCCGAGGGAAGAAATAACGCGCTATCCTTGGCGGGGGAGGAACCGCCATGGCGAGGATAAAAGTCCGCGGCATGATCCGCAGGGGCATGCCGAGCGTCGCGATCACCAAGGCCGAGTTCACCCGGCGCGCCCGCGAGAGGTTCGTCGACCCGGCCTTCGAGCCGCTGCAGGACGAGATCGGCAAGATCATCGCGGCGGCGTGGAACGGTTATCACGCCTATCGCAAGGCGCCGCGCACGAGGCGGGCGGGCGCGCGCTACACCGATCCCGATTACGAGCTCTCCATCGACTGGCTGAAGGCGCGTGACGCCATCGCCCGCGCCGAGCGGACGCAAAAGTCGACGGCATCACGCTCGCGTATCCTGCTGGTCAACGGTTCTTCGCGCAGCGACCAGACCTGCCCCGGCGAGATGTCGAAGACCTTCCGCCTGGTCGAGATCGCGCAGCGCCTGATCGAGCGCGAGCGCGGCTTCGAGACCGAGCTTTTGGACCTCAGCCTGCTCGCCTCGCAGTACGGCCGGCAGATCCTGCCCTGCAAGGCCTGCGTGTCGACGGCGCAGCCGCTCTGCCACTGGCCCTGCTCCTGCTACCCCAACCATGCGCTGGGCCAGGTCAACGACTGGATGGCCGAGATCTATCCCAAGTGGGCGGCGGCGCACGGCGTCATGATCGTGACACCGGTGAACTGGTATCAGGCGCCAACGGGGCTGAAGGCGATGATGGACCGCCTGGTGTGCGCCGACGGCGGCAACGCCGACCCGACCTCGACCGGCGGCAAGGATCCGCAGAAGGCCAAGGACCTGGAGATGAAGGGCTGGGACTATCCGCGTCACCTCGCCGGTCGGGCATTTGCCGTCGTCGTGCACGGCGATGCGGCGGGAGCCGAAACATTGCGCCGAATCCTCGTCGACTGGTTCAAGGACATGGGCCTGGTCTCGGCCGGCCATGCCGCCGAGCTCGACCGCTACGTGGGCTACTATGAGCCTTATGCGACAAGTCACGAGGCGCTCGACCATGACCGGGCTTTTCAGGAAGAAACGCGCAACGCCGCCCGCGCGCTGGTGCAGGCCGTGAGGCTGCTGCGCCGCGGCCGGCTTGCCCAGCCCGATGCGCGGTTGCGCGAAGTTCGACCCAAGTGAGGACGTGATGTCGCCCCTGCTGCTGCCCCTTGAGGGCGAGCTTATAGCCGGCTCGGGCAATCCGCGCTGGCGGCAGCCCGGGGACCTGGCGAACGCCCATTCGTTCCGCGCCGTGGCCTAGATGCCTTTTCCTCCCGCGCTCGCGCGGCAGGGCTATCGCATATGGTGATTTCCGTCGTCTCGACCGGAGCGCCCCTCGAATACCTCGGGGTAAACTCCACGCGCGGTGGAGAGACCTTCTTTCCACGATAAGCGGCCTATTGTTGACAGAAGGTCTCTCCACTCGGCCCTTCGGGTCTCGGTCGAGACGACGGAATTTCGCCGTCTGACGGGCCACCTCCCCACTTCGTGGGGAGGAATGAAATCGTCAAACCTGTTGCGGATCGGCGGATCTTGGCCCAGCGTTTGGACACCAAGAAACGCCCGAGGAAACCATGACCGCCCCATTCGACTTCGCGCCGTTGCTGGCGCCCGGCACGCCTGCGCCCGCCATCAAGTGGAACGGCTTCCCGAAGTACAATTTCATCGGCGGCCACAACGACGCCAAGCACGTGCCGGTCGACGCCCTGATCGCGGCGGCGACGTCGGTCCTGCGGCGCGAGGGCACCTCGCTGGCGACCTACGGGCTGAACAGCGGACCCCTCGGCTATCGGCCACTGCGCGAATTTTTGGCCGGCAAGCTCAAGGGCCATGCCGGCATCGACTGCTCGCCCGACGAGATCCTGATCACCTCGGGCTCGATGCAGGGCCTCGAGCTGGTGAACAGCCTGCTGCTCGCCAAGGGCGACACCATCCTGATCGAGCAGGAGACCTATGCCGGCGCGCTGACCAAGCTTGCCAAGCTCGGCGTCAACACGATCGGCATTCCACTCGATGAGGAAGGGCTGCGGCTCGATGCGCTGAAGGAAAAACTCGAAGAGCTGAAGAAAAATGGCATCAAGCCCAAGTACCTCTACACCATCCCGACGGTGCAGAATCCGACCGGCGCCATCATGGGCGAGGCGCGCCGAGCCGAGCTTCTGAAGATCGCCGCCGACTACGGCGTCATGATCTTCGAGGACGAGTGCTATTCCGACCTGATCTGGGACGGCAAGCGGCCGCGCTCGCTCTACGCTATGGCCAATGGCGAGGGCGTGATCCATATCGGCTCGTTCTCCAAGTCGATCGCGCCGGCACTGCGCGTCGGCTACATCGTCGCCAAGTGGGAGGTCCTCGCGCGCATCCTGGCGCTGAAGCAGGACGCGGGCTCGGGCGCGCTGGAGCAGATGGTGCTGGCCGAGTTCTGCAAGCAGCACTTCGCGGAGCACGTGCCGAGGCTTTCCAGGACGCTCGCGGCCAAGCTGCGGACCTTGCGCGAGGCGCTGGCCGAACAGTTCGGCACCGCCGCAGAATTCGGCGACCCGGCGGGCGGCATCTATCTCTGGATCAAGCTGCCCGACAACGTCGACACGGTGAAGCTCGCGCAGGCCGCACTTGCCGCCGGCGTGTCGCTCAATCCCGGCCCGGAATGGTCGACCAACAAGGACCATGCCCGCTGCCGGCTGCGCCTCTGCTTCGCCAATCCCGAGCCCGAGACCATCAAGCAGGGCGTCGCGGTGCTGGCCGAGGTCTGCCGCCGCGAGTTCGGCGTGCCGCTGCGCAGCTCCAATGTGGAGAAAACTTCCTCATCCTGAGGAGCGGCCCGTAGGGCCGCATCTCGAAGGATGGGAGCCAGGCGTGCTGTTGCCCACCCTTCGAGACGCCGCGCTCCGCGCGGCTCCTCAGGGTGAGGTTCATTCCGCGATCACCATCCACAGCACGCCGAACTTGTCGGTCACCATGCCGAAGCGTGAGGCGAAGAAAGTCTTGCCGAGCGGCGCCTGGACCTGCCCGCCCTTGCCCACGGCGTTGAACAGCTTGTCGGCCTCGGCGTCGTTGGCCGCGTTGATCGAGAGCGCAAAGCCCTGGAAGGACGGCTTGCCGGCGCAATGGCCGTCGGACGCCATGATCTGCGTGTCGCCGACCTTGAACGCGGCGTGCATCACCTTGTTCTCGGAGCCGGGCGGCACCATGCCGGGCTGGGGTTTCTCGGGGCTTTCGCTGAAGCGCATCATCATGTCGACCTTGGCGCCGATCGCGCCCTTGTAGAATTCGAGCGCTTCCTCGCACCTGCCGTCGAAGAACACGTAAGGCTGCACGTTCATGACATTCTCCTTTCAGTCGTCGATCGATTGGTAGGCCGAAGTCCAGAAATCGGTGAAGACGCGCGGCGGCTGCGGCGACTCCATCATGCGCTGGGTCATCAGGATGCCGACCATGTCCTCGGCCGGATCGAGATGGCCCGATGTGCCGTAGCCGCCGTCCCAGCCGTAGCGGCCCAGCGTGGTACTGAGATCGGTGCGCCGCGTGACGACGGCACCACCCATCCCCCAACTAGCGCCGTGGCCGAAGAAAAGTTCCGTGCCCTGGCGCTGTTCCGGCGTGAGCTGGTCCGACATCATCAGCTCGACGGCAGGCCGCGACAGGATGCGCTCGCGGCCGTGCAGCCCCCTGTTCAGCATCATGCGGCAGAAGGCAAGATAGTCGTCGACGGTCGAGACCAGGCCCGAGCCGCCGGCCGCGAAGGACGGCGGCTCGCTCCAGCGACTGTTGCGGGCATCGTCAAAGAAGGTGAGCTCCTTCTTCTGCGGGTCCATCATGTAGGCGCTGGCCAGCCGGCCGAGCTTGCCTGCCGGCACCTGGAAGCCGGTGTCGGGCATGCCGAGCGGCTCGAACAGATGGTCGTGCAGGAAGTCGCCGAAAGACTGGCCCGAAACGCGCGATCAGCACGCCTAAAACGTCGGCGCCGGTGTGATAGAGCCAGCGTTCGCCGGGCTGATGGACGAGCGGCAGGCTGCCCAGCCGCTTCATGAAGTCGTCGGCCGAGAAATCGGGTTGAAACGGACCGGGCGCGAGACCGGCATCGGCGATCGCCTTCTGGATCGGATGCTTGGCCGGCCAGACCATCACCGCACCCAGCCCGAAGGTGAAGGTCAGAAGATCGCGCACGCTGATCGGCCGCTTCGCCGGCACCGTATCGTCGACCGGCCCTTCGAGGCCTTTGAGCACCCGGCGGTTGGCCAGTTCGGGCAGAAGATCGTCGACCGCATCGTCGAGCCGGAGCTTGCACTGCTCGACCAGGATCAGGGTCGCCGCCGCCGTGATCGGCTTGGTCATGGAGGCGATGCGGAAGATCGTGTCGCGCCGCATCGGGGTGTCGCTTTCGAACGCCTGCCGGCCGATCGCCTCGACGTGCGTCTCGCCGCGCCGGCTCACCAGCGCCACCAGGCCGGGCATGGCGCCGCGCGATACGTGTGCGGCGAGGGCGTCGTGCAGGCGCGCCGATCGCGTCTTGCTCATGGCGCTGCTCCCTCCGTCGCAATGAAGTCGAGGCGCGCGGCGTCGGTTTCGAACGCGGTATGGCGCAGCGTGAGCCGCGTGCGGTTGCCTAAATCGGCGAAGGTCACCGTCACCAAGGTCTCCGAATCGATGACTCCGGCGCTCTCGGTCTTATAAGTAAAGACGAGCCGTTCGGGTGCCGTGACCTCGCGATAAACACCCCACTTGGTGACGACGGTCCCGTCGGGCGCGCGCATGCGGCGGCGCCAGACGCCGCCCGGACGCACATCCATGTCGCAGGACAGCGGCGTGCAGTCATGGGGCGCCCACCAGCGGGAGGCCTGCCGGGCGTCGGTCCAGGCGGCGAATACGCGCTCGCGCGGCGCGGCGATGTCGCGTGTGATGACGAGCTCGTCCGCGACCGACCTGGCAACAACGTTCATGGGTTCCTCTGGAATTCGGCATCGACCACGATATCGATCGCATCGCCAAAAAGCGGCAGCAGGCCGAAATCGACGGGATTGATGCGGGTGCGGGCGTTCATGCCCATGCGCGGCTGCCCGGCGAAGCCCTTGCCGGCGCCGACCAGCTCGACATCGAAGGTGACCGGACGGGTCTTGCCCATCAGGCTGAGCTGGCCGTCGACCTTGCCGCCGCGCGAGCTGGTTTGACGGAACGCCGTCGAGACGAACGTCGCTTGCGGGAAAGCCTTCGATTTCAGGAATTCATCACCCGCGAGCTGCTCACCGAAACCTTTCACGTTGGACGTGATCGACGCCGTCTCGACCGTGGCCGACAGCGAGCCGCTGGCGGTGTTGGCGGGATCCCAGGCAAGCGTCGCGCTGAGGCGCTCGAAACGGAAGATGCTGTAGGAGTAGCCGAGGTGCGACACGCGCGCGATGACCGAGGCGTGGTCGGGGTCGAGCGCGTAGGTGCCGGCGGTCGCCTGCTTGTAGTCGGGCTCGCCCATGTACACGCCCGGCGGCAGGCCAGGCGGCGGAGCGGACTGGGCCAGGCCGGCGGAAGGGGCCGCCGCCAGGAGCAACAGCATCAGCTTCACGCGAGAGGCGCTCACCGCGCCGGGACGTTTCCGGTCGCTCATCGTTTACTCCGTCGATTGCATTACTGCTTTTCGGCCGCAACCTTGAGGTCGGCGAGGCCTGCCTCGAAGTCCTTGCCGATCATGGTGTCCATGTCGAAGAAGAGGCCTATCACTTTCGTGGCGAACGCGCTGGGACCATAGATTGCCCAGGTGGCCAACGTCGTGTCGCCTTTGGGCTCCAGGGTGAACTCGGCCATGTTGTGCGCCTCGAACGGCTTGATGAAATCGAGCTTGATCAGGACCTTGTTCGGCTGAGTGGCCTCGAGGATCTCCATGCGTCCCTGGCCGACATTCTTGTTGCCCTCCCATTCGTAGGTGGCGCCCTTGCCGGCCGTGATGGGACCGAACGACCGCTTCATCGCCGGGTCCTTCTTCTCATAGGGCGACCAGCCGGCCCATGCCTTGAGGTCGTCGATCAGCGGGAAGATCTTCTGCGCCGGCGCCTTGATGCTGGCCGAGCGCTGGACGCGGAAGGAATCCGGCCGGGTCGAGGCATAGATCAGGATGCCGGCGATCACGACCAGGACGACCACGACGATGACGGCGAGGATTTTTAGCATGCGGGGGCCTGCGCGATATTACTTAACCGTGAAGTTAAGTATTAAGAAGGACAGCCGATCCTGTCAACTATTCCGCAAATCGCATTTGCCAAAGACAAACTCAGCTCAGTCACAAATTCGCCTCACCCTTAACAGCAGGGCTGTCGCGTATGGCAATTTCCGTCGTCTCGACCGAGGGCCGCAGGCCCGAGCGGAGAGACCCTGTCTCCACAATAGGCCGCTTATTGTGGAGACAAGGTCTCTCCGCTCCGCGCTTCGCGCTCCGGTCGAGACGACGGAAATCGCTATACGATCAGGGCGAGGTGTTCGGCTATTTCGGCGCATGTGCTAGTCACGAAAGCATCATGATGGACATCCGCGCCGGCCGTCCGGCCACTCTCGCGTCGAACGGCATGGTGACGTGCCCGCATGCCTTGGCCTCGCAGGCCGGCGCGGACATGCTGCGCGAGGGCGGCTCGGCGATCGATGCCGCCGTCGCCGCCAGCGCCGCCCTCTCGGTCCTCTATCCGCACATGACGGGTATCGGCGGCGATGCCTTCTGGCTGATCCATGACGCAAGCACCCGGACCGTGCGCTATATCGATGGCGGCGGCCGGGCCACCTCGCGCGGCACCGTCGAGGCCTTCGCACGACGCGGGCTGGGCGAAGTGCCCTATCGCGGCGTGCTGCCCGGCACGCTGACGGTACCCGGCGCGGTCGCGAGCTGGGGCATGGCGCATGCGGCCTATGGGCGGCTGCCGCTCAAGCGCTGTCTCGAAAGCGCGATCGGCTATGCCAGCGGCGGCTTCCCGGTGACGGCGCGGCTCGCCCGTTGGCGCGAGCTCGCACGCGCGGAGCTGGCGAAAAGTCCCGAAGCGGCCGCCATCTTCCTCCAGGAGGGGCCAACGCTCACCAACCCCGATCTCGCACGCACGCTGGAAGCCATCGCCAGCGACGGCTGGTACGGCTTCTATGACGGCGAGGTCGCGCGCGAGCTGGTGCGCTATTCCGACGCCAACGACGGCTTCTTCACGCCGGACGATCTTTTGGCGCAGGCGGCGCGCTGGGGCGAGCCAATCAAGGGCACCTATCGCGGTGTCACGATCTACGAGACCCCGGCGCCGACCCAGGGCTTCGCGGTGCTCGAGATGCTGAACCTGCTCGAGCCTCTCGAATTGCATCGCAAGCCGTTCCCCGGACCGGATTCAGTGCATCTGATGGTACAGGCCAAGCAGATCGCCTATCACGACCGCGACCGCCATCTCGCCGATCCACGCTTCGCGGACGTGCCCATGGAGCGGCTGATCTCCCGGAAATATGCCGACGAACGGCGCGCGCTGATGGATCCGGCCCGCGCCCTTCCGTGGGACCGCATCCCGTCCTACGGCAGCCTGACGGGCGATACGGTCTACATCGCCGCCGTCGATCGCCAAGGCAACGCAGCATCGTTGGTCCACTCGGTCTATGGCAGCTTCGGCGCGGCGGTGGTCGCGGGGCGCACCGGCGTGGTGCTGCAGAACCGTGCCGCCTATTTCTCGCTCGATCCGAAGAGTCCGAACCGGGTCGAGCCGGGCAAGACGCCGTTGCATACCCTGATCGCCTCGCTCGCCTTTCGGAACGACAGGCTGTGGGGCGTGCTGGGCTGCATGGGCGCCGATGGCCAGCCGCAGATCCACATGCAGGCCTACAGCGCCATGATCGACCACGGGCTCGACATCCAGCAGGCGCTGGACATGCCGCGCTTCCTGTCCGGCCGTTTCGCCATCGGCGAGGCGCGCGACACCTTGCATATCGAAGGCCGTTTCCCGCCCGAGACCATCGCCGAGCTGGAGCGACGCGGTCACACGATCGATCGCTGGGGCGATTTTAACGAACTGGCCGGCCATGCCCACGGCATCACCGTCGATCCCGTGACCGGCCAGTTGGCCGGCGGCGCCGATCCGCGCAGCGACGGCGAGGCGGTGTCGTCATCCTGAGCGAAGCGAAGGATCTCATGCCCGTGGCAAGCGGCGATGAGATTCTTCGCTTCGCTCCAGGGCGGGGGTTACCCCGCCCGAGATGACAGGGAGAAACCCTCATAGCCGTTCTTCACCACCGCCTCGCAGCGTTCGATGTAGGCCGGGAAGCCGCCGATATAGGGCATGAACACGCGCGGCTTGCCGGGGATGTTGGCGCCGACGTACCACGAGCTGCAGGTCGAGCGCAGCGTGCCGCCGGCCGCCTCGCCGACATGGCCGACCCATGCCTCCTCGGCCTCGCGGCTGGGCTCGATCAAGATGGCGCCGCGCGAGCGCATGTGCTCGATGCACTCGGCGATCCATTCGACGTGCTGCTCGATCGACGGCAGCATGTTGGTCAGCACCGACGGGCTGCCCGGGCCGGTGATGGTGAAGAGGTTGGGGAAGCCCGCCATGGTGAGGCCGAGATAGGCCTTGGGCCCCTCCTTCCACTTGTCCTGCAGCGAGCGGCCAGCGCGGCCACGAATGTCGACCCTGAGCAGCGCGCCGGTCATGGCGTCGAAGCCGGTAGCGAGCACCAGACAGTCGAACGAGTAGTCCTTGCCCTTGGCGCGCAGCCCATTGGCCGTGATGCGCTCGATCGGTTGGTCGCTCACATCGACCAGGGTGACATGCGGCTGGTTGAAGGTCGCCCAATAACCGGTATCGACGCAGAGCCGCTTGCAGCCGATGACGTTCGTCGGAGTGAGCTTTTCGGCGAGCTCGGGATCCTTCACCACGTCGCGGATCTTGGCGCGCACGAAGTCCGCCGCCGTCCGGTTCGACTCGGCGTTCAGCAGCAGGTCGGAGAACGAGCCCATGAAGCCCAGACCGCCGTAGTTCCAGCGCTCCTCGAAGAGGCGTCGGCGCTCGGCCTCGTCGGTCTCGATCGCCGAGGCGGGATTGAAGGCGAAGTCGATGCCCGCCGGCATTTTCCTGGCACGGCGGCGCATCGCCTCGTAGTTCGCCTTGACGTCGCTGACATAGGCCGGTTCGAGCGGCTTGTTGTGCGCCGGCACCATGTAGTTGGCGGTGCGCTGGAACACGGTGAGGTGCTTGGCCTGCTGGGCGATGATCGGGATCGACTGGATCGCCGACGAGCCGGTGCCGATCACACCCACCGTCTTGGCCGAAAAGTCGACGCCTTCATGCGGCCAGTTGCCGGTGTGATAGCTCGGGCCCTTGAAATCCTCCAGGCCGGGAATCGTGGGCGTGTTGGGCGACGACAGGCAACCCATCGCCGTGATGACGAAGCGGGCGGTGACGCGATCGCCTTTGTCTGTCTCGACCGTCCAGGCATGCGCTTTCTCGTCGAACCGGGCCTTGGTGACCTTGGTCTCGAACTGGATGTCGCGGCGGAGGTCGAAGCGATCGGCGACGTGGTTGGCATAGCGCAGGATCTCGGGCTGGGTGGCGTAGCGCTCCGTCCATTCCCATTCCTGCTGCAGCTCGGGCGAGAACTGGTAGGAATATTGGACGCTTTCGACGTCGCAGCGTGCGCCGGGATAGCGGTTCCAATACCAGGTGCCGCCGACGCCCTTGCCGGACTCGAACCCCCGTACCCTGAAACTCTTCCGTCGCAGGCGGTGCAGCATGTACATGCCGCCGAACCCGGCGCCGATGACCACCGCATCGAAATCGAGCGACATACTTCCTCCGGACCGAAGCGAATTCTGGCGATCTTTAGTGCGACAGAGCAGGTGACCGCGCAAGCCTTCCTGTGTCACCTCTTGTCGCGGAGAGACCGCACAATGGCTGACACCGACTATCCGGCAAGCTGGTATGCCGCCACGCGAGATTCGAGTCCTGATCGTGCGCCACTTTCGGGCAGGGCCGAGGCGGATGTCGCGGTCGTGGGCGGCGGTTTCGCCGGCCTGCACACGGCGCGGCTGCTGGCGATGCGCGGCCGCAGGGTCGTGCTCGTCGAGCGTCGGCGCATCGGCTGGGGCGCCTCCGGCCGCAACGGCGGCTTTGTCGGCGCGGGCTTCGCCGCACGGTCGGGGGCGCTCATAGACAAATTGGGACTCGATCACGCGCGCAGGCTCTACGCCCAGTCGCAGCGCGGCGTGGCGATCGTGCGCGCCGCCATCGACGAACTGGGCCGGCCCGATATCCGCATGGCCCCGATCCTCATGGGTACTGGCAAGCTCACGGTCTCACGCAGCGATCAAGGCACAGGCTTCGCCGATCGCACGCGCGCGCTCGCGGTCAAGCTCGGCGCCAGCTTCGAACCGTGGGATACCGCGCGCGTGCGCGCCTTGATCGACAGCGAGCGCTATCACCAGGCGATTCACGATCCGCAATCGTTTCACATCCATCCGCTCAATCTTGCGCTGGCCCTCGTCGGCGACATCGAACGACTGGGCGGCGCGGTGCACGAGCGTACCGAGGCGACCGGGCTGGAGCGGCAGGGCGCTGCCTGGCGCCTGCGTCTGTCGAACCGCGAGTCGGGTGGCGAGATCGCGGCGCCGCACATCGTGCTGGCGGGCAATGCCGATCTCGGCCGGGTGCAGCCGCGCATCGCCCGCGCCGTCCTGCCGGTGGCGACCTACGTCGCCGTGACGGCGAAGATCGGGCCCAAGCTTGCCGAGGTTCTTCGCTGGACCGGCGCGATCTCCGACACGCGCCGCGCCGGCGACTACTATCGCATCGTCGACGGCGACCGGCTGCTGTGGGGCGGCCGCATCACCACCGACACGCGCGAGCCGCCACGGCTGCACGAGATGATGCGGAGCGACATCCTCGCGGTCTATCCAACGCTCCGCCACGTCAGGGTCGCCTATGCCTGGCCCGGCATCATGGGCTATGCGCCGCACCTGATGCCCCAGGTCGGCGAGATCGAACGCGGGCTCTGGGTGTGCTCGGCCTTCGGCGGCCACGGGCTTGCCCAGACGGCGGCGGGTGCCGATGTTCTAGCCGCCGCTATCGTCGGCGAAGACGACCGTTATAAGCTGTTTCAGCCCTTCGGCACGGGATGGGCCGGCGGCCCGCTGGGACGCATCGCCACGCAACTGGTCTATTGGAAACTGCAGGCCAGCGACTGGTGGGACGAGAAGCGGCAGGCAGAGAACGCGGAGAAGCTCAGGACATGACGAAATCCACGATCGGCGATTCGCCCAAGCGACGGGAGGATGCGCGCTTCATCACCGGCGGCGGCGCCTATCTCGACGATCTGCCATTCGATCGGCTGGCGCACGCCGTCGTGCTGCGCTCGCCGCATGCCCATGCGTGGATTCATGCCGTCAAGGTCGACGCCGCCAGACGCGCGCCGGGCGTGCTGGCGGTCCTCACGGCGGTCGATGCGGCCGCCGACGGGCTGGGCCCGCTCCGCCCCTATGCCGAGGCCAACGTGCAGACCGGCGAGCCGTTCACCTTCGCGCTCCAGCCGTTGATGGCCGGCCGCAAGGCGCGCTTTGCCGGCGAGCCGGTGGCGCTGGTCGTCGCCGAGACCCATGGCCAGGCGCTCGACGCATCGGAGCTGATCGCGGTCGACTACGAGCCCCTGGCCGCCGTCACTTCGGGTGAGGCGGCGCGGGCGCAAGGGGCACCGCTCATCGCCGACGAAGTGCCGGGCAATGTCTGCATCGACTGGCATACCGGCGATGCCGCCGGCGCCGACAAGGCCTTTGCCCAGGCCGCGCACATCGTCAGCCTCAAGCTCGACAACCATCGCATCGTCACCAACCCGATGGAGCCGCGCGGCTGCATCGGGCAGTTCGACCCGGCCAGCAACCGCTACACGCTCCATGCCTCGAGCCAGAACATCCACATCAACCGCAACCATGTGGCGCGCGCGCTGGGCGTCGAGCCGAAGGACGTGCGCTTCATCGCGCCCGACGTCGGCGGCGGCTTCGGCGCCAAGAACTTCGCCTATGCAGAACATGCGTTGATCCTGTGGGCCGCCAGGCGCACCGGCCAGTCAGTGAAATGGATCGCCAGCCGCAGCGAAGTGTTTTTAGCCGACCACGCCGCACGTGACATGCAAGCCGAGGCCTCGCTGGCGCTCGACGGCGCCGGCAAGTTCCTGGCGCTCAAGGTCGCCAGCATCGCCAATCTCGGCGCCTATATGGCGGGCGCCGGCGGCGGCGTGCAGACCTACCAGTACGTCCATCTGCAGGGCACGGTGTACCGCATCCCCGCGATCGCGCTCCACATCGTGGCCGTCCTCACCAACACCGCACCGATCGGCGTCACGCGCGGACCCGGTTTCGCCGAGACGGTGAACATCCTGGAACGCCTGATCGATGCCGCGGCACAACGGCATGGTTTCGACCGCGCCCGGCTGCGACGGATCAACATGGTGCCGGCCGACGCCATGCCGATGACCAACAGCTTCGGCTTCGAGGTCGACAGCGGCACCTTCGCCGAGACCTTCGATCACGCGCTGATCCGGGCCGACTTGAAAGGCTTCGCCGAACGGCGCCGGCAAAGCGAGGCGCTGGGCAGGCTGCGCGGGTTGGGCTTCGCCTACCACATCAAGGGAACCGGCGGCTCGCCGGACGAGAATGTCGACATCCGCTTCGAGCCCGACGGCACGGTGTCGCTGATCACCGGCACGCAGCATATCGGCCAGGGCCACGAGACGACGTTCCCGCAGATCCTCGCCCATCGGCTGGGCGTGGCCAACGAACGCATCCGGCTGCGCCAGGGCGACACCGACCTGATCGTCGCGGGAGGAGGCCACGGCAGCTCGCGCGCGACCTACATGGGCGGCACCGCGATGTGGCGCGCCTCGGACGAGATCATCGCCAAGGGCACGGCCCTCGCCGCCGATGCGCTGGAGGCCGCCGAGGCCGACATCCGCTTCGAGGACGGACGCTTCGTCGTGTCGGGCACCGACCGCGCCATCGGCCTGCTCGAGATC
>WNFC01009446.1_pt1 | contig 13553 bp, 16 predicted proteins | sample 5400541 | NCBI WGS metagenome assembly WNFC01 (sample SAMN13153342, study PRJNA577476) | soil metagenome | isolation source: 120 cm saprolite under Douglas fir tree site 2 hole 2 replicate 1 | place: USA:California | collected 2015-04-18
ACTTCTGACCTCCATTCGAGAGAGCGGGCGGTTGATCGGCATAGCTTCCGGAAATCTTGAAACTGTGGGTTGGCACAAGATCGAGGCTGCCGGTCTGGGCGAATTCTTTACTTTCGGATGCTTCAGTGATCGCTGCGAAAGCCGCCCCGGAATTTTTAGGAATGCTCTCGAACGCGTGAGCCGCCAACTCGGCCCGCAAGCACACACTTGCTTCATCGGGGACACACCCTCCGACGTTGAGGCCGCCAGAGAAGTCGGAGCATGCATTCTCGCGGTCGCGACCGGAATCTTCAGCTTCGACGAGCTGAACGCTTGCTCGCCGGACTTGTGTGTTTCACATTGCGGAGAGTTCTTCCAGGACTGACGGTTCTCAGCAGTTCTTGGATCTTTCTTTTATTTCGCGATGGCAAATATTCCAGCGCGGCCTTTGCTAGCGCGACGTATACCTGCTGCGCGGCAGGCACTTTCGCCAGTACCCTCAAATGCCGGCTAATTGTTTCTATGTCCCCGCGCACGATCGGGCCGCTGAATGACCTGGCCGGGCCTAATTTCGCATAGTTCGCCAGCGTTTGCCGGATGATCGGCAGCATGCGGCGACGGGCCGCCGTAGATATTCCTGCCAGCGAAGCAACCGCTTCAGAAGACGCGAGCAGAGAAACCAGCAGCGGGCAGACGACCGTTGAGAATGCGTGATATGCAACCTTGTCTTGCTTGCGAAGGCGAACCGCGTTGCCTCCCAAATCGCGAATGATCTTACGCGCCATGCGTATGGCACGCGCATCACCTTCGATTGCGAAGGTAACGCCCCGAAGTTCCGGCACCGAGCCTCTCACAAATGTCATCAGCGGATGCACGGAAGCCACGGCGGTTCCTTTCTCACGCAATACCTCCAGGGCATCGCTCGGAAGAACACCGCTGGAATGAAAGGCAGCTCTCCCTTTCCAGTCCTTATCAGAGAGCTGAATCGCGGCCTTCGAGACCTCCGAATCGGGCACACAGAACCAGATCAGATCAGCTCGAATAGGCGCGGCACCGGCCGTCCAAGCCCGCGTCCCCAGCCTCCATGCCAATTGCTGAGCAACGGCCAACGAAAGCCGGTTATCGCGAGAGACCACTTCCCGAATTGAGTAACCGGCACTCCCGAGGCTGGTCGCCAGCGCAGACCCCAAGCGCCCGGCTCCGACTATCGCAATCGACGGCCGCTGCATCGCCGGGAGCATAGCAGGGGCAGTGCATAAAAGCGACATCCTTCCGGTCCAGCAATCCCTCGAGCAATCCCGCTCCCTTATATTGTCTGTATGTCAAAATCAACATCGTCCCAAAAAGCCCGAGTGTTGTCATCGCGTGAATCCTATCGGGGCCCAGTGTTCTGGGTAACGACTGATGATGTCGTCGAGCCCACCGGAGTCCGAGTCCGCCGCGATGTTGTCCGACACTCCGGATCGGTCGTGGTGCTTGCAGTAGAGAAAGGCGCAAGTGGTCCTCGTGTTCTGCTGGAAAAACAATACCGCCACGCTGCTGGACAGTTCCTTTACGAGCTCCCCGCTGGACGGATCGATGAAGGCGAAAACGAGCTCACTGCTGCCAAGCGCGAGCTGCTGGAAGAAACCGGCTACTCCGCAGGGAGGTGGAAGCGCATTCTTCGGTTCTGGGCCAGCCCTGGATTTGTGGCCGAGGCCATGTCGCTCTACTTGGCCCAGGATCTCCGCCCAGGCGTCGCCCAGCCGGAAGGCGATGAAGCCATTGATTTTCAGCTTATGCCGTTGAAAAAAGCTGTGGCCATGGTGCTGGATGGCGCCATCCAAGATGCGAAGACTATTGCTGGTGTGCTCTGGTTGGACCGGCAGAGCAGGCCTATGTCGCGCAAGACGTAAGTCTCTCTCCTGTCTTGACAGCCCCGGTAAGTAGAAGCAAAATGGCGCCAAATCGGCTTGTGTGCGGTAGAGCACGCTTCCGGGAAGGAGATGTACGTGGACCGCATGAAAGGTACTGTGAAGTGGTTCAACAACGCGAAAGGATATGGTTTTATCGGACGCGAGGACGGGCCTGACGTGTTCGTTCATTACAGCGCGATATCGAGTGAAGGCTACAAGAGCCTGCAGGAAGGTGATCCCGTCGAATTCGAGATCGTGCAGGGCCAAAAAGGACCGCAAGCCGCCAACGTAAGCAAGGCATCGTAAGAAATTCTCCTGCCAACGAATCCGACGCTCGGCTGCAGCGCAGAAGAGTACCCACCGATAGCATTCCGTCTAAGCGCGACCTTCCTCTGTGACGCCAGATTGTTTAAGCTTTCCTTGTGGACAACAAGTCCATCGCCGGGATTCTCTACGAAACTGCTGACCTACTGGAAATTGATGGCCAGGACTCGTTTCGTATCCGATCCTACCGGAACGCCGCGGAGGCCATCGAGGCCGTGCCGCAACAGATTTCAGAACTGATCAACGAGCCCAAGCAGGTGCTTGCGATCCCGGGCATCGGCAAGGGCATGCTCAACAATTTAAAAGAAATGTTGAGCGAAGGCCGGCTCACACTCCATGCCGACCTGCTGAAGAAGTACAAGCCTTCCATGCTGCAACTGCTCAAAGTCCAGGGTCTCGGGCCAAAGACCATCAGCCTGATATGGAGCGCCTACCAGGTCTGCGATTTGGAAGGAGTGGCGCAACTCGCGCGTGAAGGCAAGATTCGTATTCTGCCTCGGATGGGCGAAAAGCACGAACAGAAACTGCTCAAGGCGATTGAAGATTATCGCAGAATCGCTGGCCGTTTCCTGCTGGACACCGCGGAAACACAGGCAGAAAAGATTATTGAGCATCTGCGAGATTATCCCGGCGTGGACAAGGCAACGCCAGCGGGATCTCTACGCCGGGGCCGCGAAACTGTCGGAGATCTCGACATCCTGGTCACCGGGCCGGCATGTTGCGACGACGCGGAGCGACAGAAGCTGATCGAGCACATCATCAAGCTGCCCGGGCTGATGGAGATTCTGGCTCGGGGCGAAAATAAGGTCAGCTTCCGGCTGCGCGGCGGCATGCAGGTCGATGTCCGATTTCTTCCGCCGGAGTCCTTCGGCGCGGCCATGCAGTACTTCACTGGATCGAAGGCCCACAACGTATCGCTTCGTCAGCGTGCTTTGAAGATGGGCTACACACTCAATGAGTACAGTCTTGCCAAAGTCGAAAACCAGCAGGTCGTCGCTGCGAAATCGGAAGAGGAGATCTATGCCGCGCTGAAGCTCGACTACATTCCTCCCGAGCTGCGGGAGAACACTGGTGAGATTGATGCCGCCGAGAGGCACGCGCTGCCGGACTTGATTACTCAGCAGGACCTGCAGGGCGACGTGCACATGCACACGGTTGAGACCGATGGGCGCAACAGCATCGAGGAAATGGCGCTGGCAGCGCGCGACCGCGGCTACAAATACATGGCGATCACCGATCATTCCAAGAACCTGGCCTTCGCCAACGGCCTCGATGACAAGCGTGCCCTGGAACATGTCCTGCGAATTCACGAGGCGGATAAGTCAGTAGATGCCATCCGGATTTTCGCTGGAATTGAAGTAGACATCCTCGCCGACGGCGCGCTCGACCTTTCTGATTCGGTGCTTGAACAGATGAACCTGGTCATCGCTAGTGTTCATTCCCACTTCAACCAGACTGCCGAGGAAATGACCGCGCGTCTGCTAAAGGCAATTGGGAACCCGAACGTCTCGATCATTGGACATCCCACCGGCCGGCTTCTCCTTCGCCGTGACGCTTACGGATTCGATCTCGACGCAGTTCTCGAGGCCGCCGCCCGCCACAAAGTCGCCATGGAGCTGAACGCCTATCCTGACCGGCTCGATCTTTGCGACCGGCACCTAAGGCTGGCCAAGCAACATGGGGTAAAGATCGTGATCAATACTGACTCACACCACACTTCGCACATGGAGAAGATCCGTTTTGGAGTGCTTCAGGCGCGCCGGGCATGGCTTACCCCGAAAGATGTGCTCAATACGCTGCCGGTGGAGAAGTTTGCTCAGGCAATGAAGCACGCCTGGCCAGCGGCCGAAGTTTGAGGCTCGCGAGTACAATCTTCTGAGTAGGAGCGCCCTATGTCGAGTCCATCCTCCACGCCTCCACCGCCTGCTCCGGAACCACCTTCTACTCCGAATGAGCAGACCGACTTCAATATTGGAGAGGAGTATGGTACAGCGCGTAAGAGCCTTCCTCCCGCAGGCATTGTTGCCATCTGTTTGGTGGTCGTGGTGGCGATCGCGGCGCTCTGGGCCCTAACGCACCGCGCCCATGCTCAGGCGACGGGCGCGATTGATGACGTTGTTTCGGTTCCCATTCCCGGTGAGGACATGGTCATGGTGGCGCTAAACGTCTCGATCCAAAATGGCGGAGAGAAGCCCTCCTGGATTCATACAATCCAGGTTACGACCGAGGCAGGAGGCAACACATTCACCGACGACGCCGCACCTGCGGTCGATGTGCAGCGATATTTTCAGGCCTTTCCGGACCTCAAGCAGCACGCGCTGAATGTTTTGACGACGGAAGCCAGAATGAACCCTGGGAGCAAGATCGCCGGGACGATTGTGGTCAGTTTTCCGGTCAAGGCAGACGTGTTCGCTGCACGCAAATCGCTGACGGTCACGATTACGCCGTATGATGAGCTGCCTCTGGTACTGAAGAAATAGCGGCTAATGCTTCTGAAGATATTTTCGGCGTACCGGATGATTGCGAGCGCTGGGATTTAGTTCGTCATATTTGAGACAGCTGATCGAGCCGTCCACTTCCAGCACCCCGAGCGCAACATCGTGGTAGCTGTTGATTCCGTGCTCGCGTAATGCCCTTTCCAGTTCGTCCATGCTGACACGTTCTTTGGACATATGCGCAGTGATCACCTCTCCATTGTGAACCAGCAGAGTTGGCTGCCCCTCAACCGCTTTGCGAAAGCGGCGATTAGTCCCCGAGAGTTCGGCGATTAGATAATTCATAATCAGCAGCGTGATGGCGGCCGCGATCCCACCGATCAGCGACGTGTCCGGACCAGTCATCGCATTCTGCACCGAGTTCGAGATCAGCAGCAGTAAGGTCAGATCGAACGGCGTCATCTGTCCGACTTCGCGCTTGCCGCTTAACCGCACTCCCACGAGCACGACCAGGTAGATAACAGTCGTCCTCAAGACGATTTCAACGATGACGTGGGTTCCAGGAAACATGTCCGAGCCCTCAGGTGCAGGTAGTCTGAACGATTTGTGCCGAATGGGCAACCGCGCAACCTGACGCGCTATGGTAGCTTTAAATGGTAATATATATGGTAAAATGGCATTATGATTACCACAACCCGCATCGACAAAGCAGGGCGCATAGTCCTGCCTAAGCCAGTAAGGGATGAGTTGCAGCTAGCGCCTGGTGATTCCCTGGAAGTGGAGAGCTCTGAAGACCGGGTCATACTGCGCCCGGCACGAGGCAGCGGACGTATGCGCAAGGAACGTGGGATGTGGGTTTTTGATTCAGGAGAGCCGCTCAGCGCGGATGTTGTAAACAAAACCCTGCGCCGAGTCCGCGATGAGCGCGATCGCCGTAATCGGTAAGTCCCAGTGAAATATTTCTTCGACACGTCCGTTCTGGTGGCCGCTGTTTCGGTGCTGCACGTCCACCACCGACCCAGCCAGGCGGCTTATCTGGCGGCTGACAAGAATACTTCGAGTTGCGCAGCACACAGCCTGGCTGAAGTTTACGCTGTGCTGACCCGGCTTCCTGGAAAACAGCGGTTAAGTTGCGATCAAGCATTGTTGTTTGTTGACGATATTCGGGAGCGATTTACGACCATTGCACTCGACGAAGCGGAATATTGGTCTGCCATCACAGCCGCCGCTTCCGAGGGTGTTATCGGGGGCACTGTTTACGATGCCCTGATGGCCCGTTGTGCGCTCAAAGGTAAGGCTACGGTCCTTTACACCTGGAACTTGGACCATTTTCGTCGTCTCGGACCAGAGGTCGCGAAACGGGTACGCACGCCGTAAATGGAAGTCGTGGACGTTGCCCCGGTTCACAGCTCAACCTTCCTTAGCCGCAGTGAGTTCGTAATTACGGAGACTGAGCTCAAGCTCATCGCCGCCGCCGCAAGGATTGGACTGAGAAGCAATCCGAAAAATGGGTAGAGCACACCTGCTGCGATCGGAACTCCGACGGAGTTGTAGATGAAAGCGAAGAAAAGATTCTGCCGAATATTTTTCATGGTCGCGCGGCTTAGCTTCCGGGCACGAACAATGCCCGCCAGATCGCCCTTCACCAAAGTGATTCCTGCGCTCTCGATAGCGACGTCGGTACCTGTACCCATGGCGATGCCTACGTTTGCCTGCGCGAGTGCGGGAGCATCATTGATCCCGTCACCGGCCATGGCGACGATGCGACCTGCTTTCTGAAGGCGCGAGACGGTCTCAGATTTTTTGTCGGGCAAAACCTCCGCCTCGAACTCCTCGATTCCGAGTTCCCGGGCGACTGCAGCCGCGGTAGCTCGGCTGTCACCAGTAAGCATTACGATACGCAGACCCTCTTTTCTAAGCTCGGTCACGGCTGACGGTGTGGACCCCTTCACTGGGTCAGCAATCCCCAGCAGAGCTGCCGCTTGCCCTTCAATGCCAACGAAAACTACCGTTTGTCTGCGGGAACGAAGCTCTTCCGCTTTCTGCGGAAGACTGTCCAGCGAGACTCCCCTTTCGGAAAAGAGCTTCTCGTTCCCTGCAATCGCGAGGCTCCCGCCGACCCGCCCTGTGATCCCCCGCCCGGAGTAGGAATGAAAATCGCCGACCTTGGCCAGAACCACACTACGCGCTTGGGCTGCGGCCAGAATTGCCGAGGCCAGCGGATGCTCACTTCCCTGCTCAAGAGATGCCACAATGCGCAGAATTTCCAGCTCAGAAATGCCAGGGCTTGGCACCACGGAGACAACTCGCGGCCTCCCTTCGGTCAATGTTCCAGTTTTGTCGACAACTAAAGTATCCACCTTCTCCAGCGTCTCGAGCGCCTCAGCATTCTTGATCAGCACACCCGAATGAGCACCGCGGCCGGTGCCAACCATGATCGCCATCGGTGTCGCCAGTCCAAGTGCACACGGACAGGCAATGATCAAGACCGCCACCGCATTCACAATCGCGTGCGCGAAGCGCGGCTCTGGACCGAAAACGGCCCAGAGAACAAATGTCAGGACAGAGATCGCAATCACCGCGGGCACGAACCATCCTGCAACTTTGTCGGCCAACTTCTGGATGGGTGCTCGGCTGCGCTGTGCCTGGCTAACCATTTTCACAATCTGCGCCAACAACGTCTCACTGCCCACACGTTCGGCTCGCATGATGAACGATCCCGAAGAGTTCACCGTGGCACCGATCACCCGGCTGCCTGCCGTCTTCTCGACCGGAACCGATTCGCCAGTGATCATGGACTCATCGACCGAACTGTGTCCTTCGAGAACGACGCCGTCTACCGGAACCTTTTCTCCGGGACGCACTCGCAGACGGTCTCCCACCATCACCTGATCCAAGGGAATGTCTTGTTCTTTTTCGTTACCATTGCGCAATACACGCGCAGTTCTCGGAGCCAAATTTAGCAGAGCGCGAATTGCTGCTCCCGTCCGGCTGCGCGCGCGCAGTTCGAGTACTTGGCCTAGCAGCACCAGAGTGACAATTGCTGCCGCCGCCTCAAAATAAACTGCCGGTCGGCCGCTCATCTCGCGAAATGACGCGGGAAAGATCCCCGGCATCAGTGTGGCGACCAGACTGTACACGTAAGCCACGCCGGTGCCCATTGCGATCAGCGTGAACATGTTCGTGGAACGGTTCACAACTGAAGCCCATCCGCGCTGAAAGAACGGCCACCCGCCCCATAGGACAACGGGGCTTGCCAGCAACAGTTCGATCCACGAAAGCCATCCGCCCGGCAGCGCGTGTTGCACCGGCATTCCCGGCAACATGTCCGCCATCGCGATTCCCAGTAATGGGACCGTCAGAATCGCGCTGACCCAAAGTCTCCGGGACATGTCGCGCAGCTCGGGATTCTCTTCGTCGGTTACGGTGATCGTCCGCGGTTCGAGCGCCATTCCGCAGATGCGGCAATTCCCCGGCGCCTGACGGACGATCTCCGGATGCATCGGGCAGGTATATTCGATCCGAGTCGCAGCCACGGGCGTTTCGGGCTCGAGCGCCATGCCGCAGCTCGGACACGGCCCAGGCTTCGACTGGCGGACCTCGGGGCACATAGGGCAGACGTAATTGATTGACCTGTGATCCTGGGAAGTCAGAGCGGATTCCGCGATTTTTTTCGGCGGCGGGGCCCCTCCGAGTGTCACCAGAGCCGGGCCAGCAGTCCTTGGCTGCAAATATTCCTGTGGACGTGCCTGGAACTTCTGAGCGCATCCTGAACAACAAAAGTAATAGGTCTCCCCGGCGTGCTCGGCCTTGGCAATCGCTTTCGCCGGATCAACCATCATTCCGCACACGGGATCTTTTTTCAGCATGGGCTGCGGCACAGTGGTCATGGTCTCAAAGTCATAGATTCGAGAAAACTCGGCACGATTCGGCGCTCCGGTCTACAAGTCACGACTCAAATGAAGACGCCGCTGCAGTGCTGTCTTTGTGTGTTGGCTCTTAGTGGTTAATGATTCCTGTCGTGTATCTTAACTGTGGAGGAACTTATCCCAAAATGACGCAGATGGAAGTTGCCTATCACTACCGAACCCCACCGAGCGAAGCCGCAGTGCGCGCTGTGGATAATGTGCGTGAAGTTTACGGAATTCGCCGGGTACGCTTCGACGAAAAGGATCAGATCGTGCGAGTGGAATACGACGCTTCGCGTTTCAAAGAACCAGTGGTTGCGAATTTGTTACGGAAGGCTGGGTTGGATGTCGCAGAGAGGCTAGTGTTGGCTTGATCCGACCGGGGAGGGCTTCGGAAAATGCAAGGGGCGCCCAAGAAAACCTCTGGCCGAAGTTATTCTCAAGTGCGCCCCGTTGCGCGCCACTTCGTCTGCTAGCAAGATAGCATCCTTGTGGCCAAATGCAAGTGGTTGAAAACAGTAAATTCGAAAAAACGTCTCTCGGTAGGAATTGCCAAGCAGTCGGAAAGAATTACTGGGGTGCTCCCGCTTGCAGGAACCAGACCCTTGGCTGTTGAAAAATCAGGCAGAACCACGCTTGTTACTAAAGTAATGCTGGCGACCCCGGAGGGAGTCGAACCCCCAACCCTCAGATCCGAAGTCTGATGCTCTATCCAATTGAGCTACGGGGCCGCAGAAGGTAAGGATAACATCGGCATTCGGAAGTGAGCGAAAATCATAGGGCTGGATGCATCCGAACCAAGGTCTGTATGCAGTGCATTCGCAATTCCTCTACAGGGGACGCTGGATGGAGGCGCGGCCACCCTGCAGGGTATTGTTTGCGTAGCGGAGTCGCTGTCATGAACTCAATTTTCGGGAAGTTTTGGGATGCCGCTCATCGCATGGTTGACAGCTTCATCGGGCGACTGCCTGCCCTAATAGTTGCGGCAATCGTCTTCGTTCTGTTTTATGGTCTCAGCCTATTTTTAACTCGCGTTGTTCGTCGAGCTACTCGGCGGCGCCAGAACCTGGGCGTCGTGTTCGCTCGGGTGGCCGGAGGGCTCACGATCCTGGTCGGTTTTTTGGTAAGTTTCTCGATCGTCGCTCCTTCGTTTCAGGCGGCAGATCTGATCAAGATTTTGGGCATTAGCGGCGTCGCCATTGGATTTGCGTTTCAAAACATCCTGCAGAATTTTCTTGCCGGCTTACTATTGCTGTGGACGGAGCCCTTTCGAGTGGGAGATGAAATTAAGTTGGACACCTTTGAAGGAACGGTGGAAGAGATTCAAACCCGCGCCACGGTCATCAAGACTTACGACGAACGGCAAGTGGTTATTCCCAACGCCGATTTGTTCACTCGCTCGGTCATCGTAAACACAGCATTTCATGCCCGGCGTTGGGAATATGACCTCACGCTGAAAAGTGTTCAGGACTTGGCTGAGATCAAATCCCGGGTCGTCAGGACCGTACGAGCGGTACCCGGAGTCTTATCCGAGCCTGTCCCAGAAGCTCTGGTCGTGAAACTAGATTCGGACACTGTAACAGTGCGGGTCTTGTGGTGGACAAACGCCGCACGCCAGCATCAAATGCTTGGCTCTTACGATACGGTTTTGACGGCCATTTCAGAAGCACTTAGCCATTCTGGAATGAGCGAGGAATGCCGCGCAGCTTAACCGAACGGTCCCTGAAAAAAGCGACATTCAGGTTGCGAGAGCTGGTCGTTGGTCTATCTCTGGTTAATCGGTCCATCTCCTCTTCGATCCACCATCTTTGCCCTCTGCCGCTCCATCACAGACTTCCAAAGTGTCGTCCACTGGGCGAAGGCCACGCTTTCAGAACCATCTTCTAGATTTGCAAGCGGAGGTTCAGCTGGTTCGGTCGAGTCAGCAAGGCTTCGAGAAGGATGGCGCCGAGTACGGCTGTGGCGATTCTTGGCTTGCGCGGACATGGGAATGGTAAAAGCAGCTTAGGTGGAATGGCAATAACTCTTCAATCAGGGCAGAACAGTAGAGCGCGAGATTTTTCCGCGCAATCAGCTCAGGTTGTCGGTTGTTGGGTTATGGTTCGGCGTACGCCGCTGCGGGCGTGTGGTACAGCCAGCGTCGGTCCGCGCTTTACTTTCCTATTGAGACTTGTGCGTTGGCCACTACCTGCCAACGGCCATCTCGCTTCTGGAAAACATGCAGGCTGCGATGTGACTCAGTGACTTCTTGGCCATTCTGAACTTATATTCGTCTGCTATGTAGGAAGCATTCTGCACCCCGGAACTGGTAGCTACGTTGTCGGCAATCAGCTGCTTCTTGTCTTGCGCTTCGCCTTTGGTACCAACAGCGATTAAGTTGTCGCCGTAAATTTTGTCCAGTTTGGCCGTGTCGGTCCCGGAATTGCCCCACTCCTTGTCAAGCGAGATCAGAGTTTGTTGCAGGTCTTTAGGTACATCCTTGGCTTGGACGCTCTCGACGAGCGCCACAGCGGTACACAGCAGAGTAATCGCGAGAATGCGCTTCATAGGTCCTCCTTAACCGCAATTTCCTTTTGAACTCGAAAAACGGCACCATTGTACGCGCATCTCGCCGGTTCGACGACAATCTCCAATCGCGAGGGTGCCCCATTTCTCGCGTCTTTTGCGAGAAGTGGGGCTTTTCAGTCAGACGCCACGGACCTTCATTCTCCAGGACCGTCCAGTCATGGCCCTAACCAGTCCAGCCTCACCGTACGCGTGGGCACGAAAGCTGCTCCAGGGCCACTGCTCTGGCGTCTCAACCAGACCGCGCCTGACCGGATTACGATGAATGTAGCGCAGCTTGTCCTTGCTCCAAACATTGAAGTCGTAAAAGCGGCGCTGCCAGACATGAGCATGCGTAGTCTCTTCCTGCTGTCGGCTGTGAGTTCGATTGAGCACACGCCGCGCAAAGCCGATCTTCAAGGCCTGCATCACGACCTGTCAGGATCTCCGTGACTTTTTCTTCCCGCGCTGGCGTTTTGCAACGCTGTTCTCAATCAGAAATTCCTTGCCGCACTTCGGGCATTCGCGCCTAGCGAGCAGGATTACTTCCATAGGCGAGTTGAAGATGAGCGCTGTGTGGCAGTACGGGCAGACGACCCGGTGCTCGTGGAATACAAGTTTGGTGGCGGGTTTCACCGACCCGATATTCTACTGCGGTGTTTCGTTTTTAGGAGTATGCTCTCGCTAATGTTTTGACGTAAGGAGCTGCTGATCCCCCTTACGTCAGACTGCGCCCGCTTCGATCTCGAAAACGGTAATACTATGAAAGCCCGAGAAGCGTGCGCAGAATCGCCGCATCAAGCTGCTGTCAGATACACCCACGATGGCAGACCGATGATCTTTGGTCAACCACACGGAAGAGCGTTCCTTCAAACATCCTCTGAGACGGGGAGGCCGGTTTTTCAGGAAGTGAAACGGAAATACGTTGAAAATGTCCTGAACTATAGCGATTGGAAGCCGTGGACCGGACGCGTAAGGCTCGAAGACATCCTCCCAGAATAAAAAGTGTCGCCGGTAGCAAACTGGTAGCACGGTTGGATTGTTTTGGGATGCAAGTCGCTGAAACCCTTGTAAAATGGTGCGCCCTGAGAGATTCGAACTCCCGACCTTCTGGTTCGTAGCCGTTGCCGCGCGAAGAATCAACCACTTGCGACCAAGTGCTACGAATTGTGACCAATTGTCACAGAAGGCGCGCCAGTAAAGGGTTTCCGAGCAACCGCCAGCGCGTCAGGAACAATCCGTCACACTCGGTAGAGTTTGGTGGTGGGCACAAAACTGGGCACAGTCTCAGCCTCAATTGTCCGCCCGATTGTCCAGGGGCATGCCGGGGCTGGGTGCAATCGTGAACGTACTTGCCCGCGTTCAGAAAAAATTTAGAAAAAAATTGTCCCAGCGTGGCGCCGGGCGCGACCCGCCCTCGGTTGGCTCAGATCACTATCACGACCGTCACGATGGTCGCGCAGACTTGCCCCGGATTGAAATTGACGTTCACGGTCTGGTTCACCGGAAACAAGCTGGTTTGGTCGCCACAGAAACCGATGGTGAATGGCGCTCCGCTTTGCAGGAAAGTCACGAACGTGACTTGAACGTTTCCATTCATGTCACCGAGCTGCACGAGGCTGACGGTTCCTTGGAATGTGGAGGTGCCGAAACTGGCGCGAACGAAAACATCTCCGCAGGCAGTCGCATACAGGAGCGACAGAGCGGTGAGAATGGTAAGAAGGAGGCGCGACACAACTCACCCCCACCAGAAAAGTCTACACCTGAATGCTTGGGGGCAGTGATTCCATCAATGCGATGGTCGCGACCGATAAACTGCTGTTCGAGATGGCGAGTCAGTGGAGGGGCTGAATTCAGCTCTGCTGACGTTTTGAAGGGCAGTGTTAAGGCTTCGTGGGCTGTTTAATAAGCATCCAACCGACTAGACTGAAAACGAATTGCCATGCCTGAGAGCCCCATTATCCCATCGTCCCCTCGCTGGCGCTTTCAAACGGCGATGATTCTGGCCGTGGCAGCGGATGCCCTTCAAATTTTCGGATTGCCATTTTTTGTTGAAGGCGCAGTCTCCCCAGCCGATGACTTGCTTGATCTGGGAGTCGCACTCATCTTGGTACGTTTGCTGGGCTGGCACTGGGAGTTCTTGCCAGCCTTCGCTGCCGAACTTGTGCCGGGTGTCGATCTGGTTCCGTTCTGGACGTTTGCGGTTGCTAATGTCTATCGCAAGTGGAAGCAAACAGCAATCACCGAAGAAGAAACTTGCCATCATCGAATAGTCGAAGGCGAGTACAAATCTTCTTAGACCGCGCGGCACGTAGTGCTGACCGTGGTGAAAATGTCGATGAGTGTAATCGCCTGTTTTCAACAACTACGCTACAAATCGCGCCGTTCTCGTCGGGCCGATCTTGATTGACGGTCAATTGCCTCCAGCGTATGATCGCACCTCCTGTCGGACAGTCTTTCCCGCCGCA
>WNFC01023732.1_pt1 | contig 13553 bp, 14 predicted proteins | sample 5400541 | NCBI WGS metagenome assembly WNFC01 (sample SAMN13153342, study PRJNA577476) | soil metagenome | isolation source: 120 cm saprolite under Douglas fir tree site 2 hole 2 replicate 1 | place: USA:California | collected 2015-04-18
TGGACCGAGCTTGGCGGCGTTTACGTGTCGGACGCGGACTTCGCGGTCTTTCAAAAGGACGTGGCCGGCGGGGTTCGCCTGAATGCGATAGTCCGCAAACAGCCGCTCTGGGCCGAGGTCGACCTCAACGCGCCCGGCCACCATCCCGGCGAGAACGGCTTCTAGTCGACGCTATTTCAGCGTGACGGTCGCCTGCGAGTTGCTGGAGATGGCATTCCAGTAGCCGAGCCCGAAGAAGAGGGTGTACTTCCCGGCCGCCGCGTCGGCCGGCACCAGGAAGACCATCTGGAAGGTGACAGCGCCCCCGGGTGGGATCAATCCCACAGGTCCGCAGTTCAGCGCGTAGAGGTGTTTGCCTCCCAGGGGCAGGCCGCCCTTTTGAGGGTCGCCGGGGATCAATTCCTCCTCGTAAGTGGGGCAGAGCGCGCTCAGGTCGAGGGCTTGGGGGTGATCGTTGGTCAGCGTCACTCGATAAGGGAGCGCAGCTCCGACTCGGCCGGTGCTCGGCACCGACATCGAGATCGCCGGCAGTGGCGGCGGCGGGCTGGGCTGGATGGGGACGTATGGCCCTTCGAAGCTGCCCACCCCTAGCCCCGAGCACAGATAAGCAGCCGGTTGGGTTGGGATCGCCACTGTGAGAATCCCGCCGGCCGGGATCGCGATCTGGGCTTTGGCCGGCACCACCGGCTGAAAACCGGAAGGGCAGGCTTCGGGCTGCGTCACCCAATCGATCGTTAGATCGGCCTGGCCCACCTTGAGGCCAAGTCCCGGCGTGGGCGCCGGGCCAGGCTCGATCAAGGCGGGACCGGGTTGGGGGGTGGGCCCGAAGGGCGGCAGCTGCCGGAAGGCGATGGCATGGCCGCTGGAGTCGAGGAGGCCAACCGCGGGCGTTCCGTCGAGGAAGCAGACGCCCCCACTCACGCCCGCCAATCTGATGCCGATGAAGATGTGGCCGCCCGCTCCGTTCTGCGCGATCACCACACCGCTGAGGTCGGCGGCCTGGCAGGGCGGGGTTCCGGGCGGAAGCGGCGCCGGTCCCATCGTGGGCGAAGGTGGCGTCAGATTGGGGGTCAGCGGACTCCAGGGGATCACCCCCGGGATCGGGCCCGACGCCCCTTCAGGCGGGACAGGATGAGGAGAGTTCTCGCAACCCGCCAGCAGGATCAAGACGGAGAGCGCCAGCAATGCCCTTGCCATCACTGGTGAATACGTTTCCAATGAGTGACGCGTTACGCGGCGGGCTTCCTCTTCGCCGGTTTCCTGGCCTTCGACTCCTCGAGGCTCTTTCGAAAGCCCTTGAGCCGCGCCTTGCCGAGGTTGCTCTTCATCACCCACGAGATATCTGGATCGGACGAACGCAGCCACTTCACGAAGAGCGGTCGGGCCGCCGCCGGGTTGGCCGCGGCCGCCACGCTCCAGCAGTAGCCCATCGCCTGCCGCAGCACCCGGAAGGCTTCGTGCTTCCGTTCGCGTGTCGCCGCCATCGATCGCGTGATGTGGTCGAGGACGGCAAGCACGCGGCTGGCCTCGTCGGGCCGTTTGAGCAGGGCGGGCTCGCAAAGGGCGGCGGCAGCCGCGCGCTGCACGAACGGACCCTCCTTGGACCAGGGCTCCATCTCGCCGATGAGCTGCGGCATGCTCGTGCGGCCCAGGCGCTGCAGCGCGATGGCCACCCCCTCGCGCACTCGCCACCTGGGGTCCGCGGCCAGCTCCTTCAGCCATCCCAGCACCGCTTCGCCGTCGGTGGCGGCGAGCCGGCCCAGGCCGGCTGTCCCGCACAGGGCGAGGAACTCGTCGCTCGAGGCGGACAGCCGCCAGAGCAGGTCCGCGTCCGCCTCCTCGCCGACCGCCTCCACCAGCTCGAGGTTGGCCCGGGGCCCGGGGAGGCCGGAGTTGGCCTTCAAGTAAGGCTCCCATTCGCCACGGCGTTTCTTCAGCTCGTCCCGGTAGTGCTGCACGCGTCCGGCCATATACGCAGCCGATCCTATAGCGCCGGGTGAATAATTCGCGCCGTGGCAGCGGCGTATCGAAGGAGAGTGGGCTGATGTTCTCGAAGATCCTCGTCGCGGTCGGCGGCCCAGACGATGCCGCTGAGCTGGTGCCGGTGGTGACCGGGCTGGCCAAGGCGTTCGGCTCGAAGGTGCTGGTGGTGCACATGCGGGAGCGGGTTGTCACAGCCGCGGCAACGATCCAGAAGGAGACGATCCCGGAAGCGTTTCGATTCGGCGAGCACATCGCCGCGAGCCTGGTCGAGGCGGGCGTGGACGCTTCGGCCGACATCCGCGGTCATCGCCCCAACCAGCTGGCGACGTTCATCCTCGACGAGGCCAAGAAATTTCGCGCCGACCTCATCATCGTCGGCGCGCACCACGGCCACGGGATGCACGACCGGATATTCGGCGATATCGGCAAGACTCTCGCGCACGGCGCCAGGTGCCCGCTCCTTTTGATGCCCAGTGGCCCTGGCTAGGGTGGCCACGACCGCCGTCAGGGGGGCCGCAATGCGGCGCGGAGTTCGCCTGGAGGCGTTCACCGTCGCGTGGATGACCGCCGAGGCGGTGCTGGCCATCGGCGCCGGCATCATGGCAAGGAGCGTCCTGCTCACCGCCTTCGGGTTCGATTCGGTGATCGAGCTTCTGAGTGGGGTCGTCCTCTTACGACGGCTCACATTCGAGGCGCGCGGGCAATCGCCCGAGCGGATCGAGTCCATGGAGCGCTCGACCACCCGTGTCTCAGGCATCCTCCTGGTCGTTCTGTGCATGTACGTCATCGTCTCGTCGGGCGCGGGCCTGGTCGCCGGATTGAAACCCGCGGGCTCGGTTCTTGGCATCGCCGTCGCGGCCGCGGCTCTGGTCGTCATGCCGTTGCTGGCGCTGGCCAAGAGCCGCGCCAACAGGCAGATCGGCAGCGCATCGCTCCGCGCCGACATCGCGGAAACGATCACATGCGCCTACATGGCGGCGGTGACGCTTGCCGGCATCGCCCTGAGCTCATGGCTGGGACTGTGGTGGCTCCAGTACATCGCCGCCATCGCGCTGCTGATCTGGCTCGTTCCGGAAACCCGCGAGGCGCTCGAGGCCGGCGGCGGGCACGTTGAACACCATTCAACTGATTAGAGGAGGGCATTCGATGGCGGACAAAACCGAGACCGACGAGGCACCCCACCGACGGGATTCGGACCGGGCTCAGAGCAGCGCGGCGCTGCACGTCCCGAGGCTGGTGCAGAGCCGCGAGGTCCACGCCGACGTCCACGGCTCGAGCGCCGTTGGGCAGTTCAACAGCCGGCTGGCGGTGCTGATCACGACGAGCGTCGGGACGATGTGGGCGGCGTACGTATTCGCGCTCCTGGCGCTGATCTCACTACCGCAGGCGCTGCTCGCATTCATGCGTGGCGACACGGTTACAGGCGTCTCGTGGTTGAGCCAGTCGTTCCTCCAGTTGGTGCTGCTGCCCATCATCCTGGTGGGCCAGAACGTGATCTCCGCGAGCCAGGACGCGAGGGCCGAGGCCGACCACGAGACGCTGGTGGCGCTGCACACCATGAACGTGCGCCAGCTGCAGATGCTCGAACAGCAGGAGAAGATCCTCGAGATACTCCGGCACAAGCGCGACATCTGAAGGGGCGCGGGATAATGGCTTCGATAGGTCTGGAGCGCGCGGCAACAGCCGCCGCGCAGGTCGGGATGGAGGACCGCTTTCGGCGGTGAACTGATGAGCGACAAGCACGAACACTCGGACGGCCGGCCGTCAGCGGACGCGTCTTCGTCCGGCGGCGCTGCGCACAAAGAGAAGCGCAGGGTCATGGTCACGCAGCTGCTGCGCAGCCCGGTCGTCAACCCGGCCGGCGAAGAGCTCGGCCGGCTCGAAGACCTCATCGTCAAGCTGGACGGCGGCGGCTACCCGCCCGTGACCGGGATCAAGGTCCGCATGGGCGGCCGCGAGGTCTTCGTCAGCTTGAAGAGCGTCGAAAAGCTCGCGCCGGGCGAGGTGCGCCTCAACACTCCGACGCTTGACACAGGCGGCTTCCAGAGACGCCCCGGAGAGGTGCTGCTGGCGGCTGACGTGCTGGGCCGGCACGCGGTCGACGTGGTGCGCGGCCGCATCGTGCAGGCGCATGACCTCGTGCTCGCGCATACGGACGACGGCTGGCGCCTCATGGGGGTCGACCGCAGCCCGCGCGCGATGCTGCGCCGTCTTGTCCCTCGCCGCGGACGGCCCGACCTGCGCAAGCACGCGCTCCTAGACTGGAAAGATCTGCAGCCGTTCGTCGGGCACGTCCCGACGGCCAAGCTGCTGATGCCGCTGCAGCGGCTGCGCCGGCTCCACCCGGCCCAGATCGCCGACATCGTCGAGGGCGCGACGCATGAAGAGGGCGAAGAGATCCTGGACGCGGTCGAAAGCGACGTGGAGCTCACGGCCGACGTGTTCGAGGAGATGGACACCGAGCACCAGGTCGAGTTCCTCAGGTCGCTCTCGAACGAGGAGGCCGCCCAGGTCCTCGAACGCATGGCCCCCGATGATGCCGCCGACCTCCTAAACGAGTTCGACCAGGATCGGCGGAAACCGGTCTTCGACCTCATGTCGCCGCAGTCCCAGCACAAGCTCCGCAAGCTGCTGCAGTACCACCCGAGCACGGCGGGCGGGATGATGAGCCCTGACTTCGTGTGGGTCGCGCGGGGCGCGACGGTCGCCATGGCGCTCGAGGCGGTGCGCATCGACGACAAGGCTCCCCACCAGCTGCTCAACACCGTCTTCGTCACCGAACAGGACGGCAAGCTGCTCGGCAGCGTCAGCACCGCCGACCTGCTCCGAACCGAAGCCAACCGAAAGGTGGAGGAGCTGGAGCTGGTCAACTGCAGGGTGACGACAGGCGCAGACGTCACCGACGTGACCCTCACCATGGCCGACTACAACCTGGTCGCGCTGGCCGTCACGGATGCAGCCGGCAACCTGCTCGGCGCCGTCACCGCCGATGACGTGATCGAGGCCATCGTGCCGGAAGAGTGGCGCGCCCGCGTCGAAGCCAGCACGGGCGTATAGACAGTGCCCGGCGAGCGCGAGCCGGTGAAGGACGACTCGCAGCTCAAGCCGACGTCAGCGGTCCTGGACGAGGCACACCTCGGCGACATCCATGGCGCCTTCGGCACCATCCGGGTCAGCGACATGGCTCCCCGCCGCACCTGGCGGCGGCGCCTCCTGACCCTGGCCGCGATCGTCGGCCCGGGCCTCATCGTCATGGTGGGCGACAACGACGCCGGCGGCGTCTCCACGTATGCGCAGGCCGGTCAGAACTTCGGCTACTCGCTGCTGTGGACCCTCGTCCTGCTGGTGCCAGTCCTCATCGTCAACCAGGAGATGGTCGTCCGCCTGGGAGCGGTGACCGGTGTTGGCTACGCCAGGTTGATCTCCGAGCGTTTCGGACGCTCTTGGGGTTGGTATTCGGTCGGGAACCTCTTCCTGCTGAACCTTCTAACCATCAGCACTGAGTTCATGGGCGTCACGCTGGCTGCGGAGTACTTCGGCTTCAACAGGTACGTGGTCGTTCCCATCGCGGCGATCGTTTTGATCGCGATCACGCTGAGCGGGAACTTCCGAAGCTGGGAAAGAGCGATGTTCTTCTTCCTCTTCGCGAGCCTGCTGGTGATCCCGCTGGCTCTATTGAGTCACCCAAGCCCAGGCTCCGTGCTCAAGGGTTTTCTGATGCCGGGAGTACAAGGAGGCTTCACCTCGAACGCAGCCCTGCTGATCATCGCCATCGTCGGCACCACGGTGGCGCCTTGGCAGATGTTCTTTCAGCAGTCGAATGTCGTCGACAAACGCATCACCCCGCGGTGGCTCGACTACGAGAAGGCCGACACCGCGCTGGGTGCCGTCGTGGTCGTGATCGGAGCCGCCGCGATCATGATGGCGACCGCCTCGGCATTCGCGGGCACTGCCGACTTCGGTCGCTTCACCGACGCATACGGCGTTGCGCGCGGGCTGCACGTCCACATCGCTCCAGTCGTCGCCGCGATCTTTGCGCTGCTCCTCCTCGACGCATCGATCGTGGGCGCGTCGGCGGTGACACTCACAACCTCGTACGCGTTCGGAGACATGTTCGGGCTCGGCTTCTCGCTTCACCGCGGATTCCGCGAAGCCAAGCTCTTCTATGGCTTCTATGCGGTGATGGTGGTAGTTGCAGCCGCCATCGTCTTGATCCCGCACGCGCCATTGGGGCTGATCACGACCGCGGTGCAAGCGCTGGCAGGACTTCTGCTGCCCAGCACCACGGTGTTCGCGGTCCTCCTGTGCAACGACCGGGCCGTCCTCGGCCCGTGGGTCAATCGGCCGTGGCTGAACGTCCTGGCCGCGACCATCGTCGGGGTGCTGCTGATGCTGTCGCTCATCCTCGTCATCTCGACGGTCGTGCCCGCGATTGATGTCACAAGGCTGCTGAAGGTGTTGGCGCCGCTGACGCTGATCGTGATCGTCATCAGCGCGATGGCGATTTGGTGGAGGTCCAGAACCGCTGAGAAGATCGCGCCCGCGTCGCGTGCCGAGCGGGAAAGCTGGCGGACGCCGCCGCTGGCTTTGCTGGAGCGTCCGAGATCGGCGTCGGTCCGGAAAGCCGCAATGCTCTTGCTCGGCGGCTACGTCGCTCTCGCCGTTATCCTGCTCGTCGTAAAGGCGGTGCAGATCGCGTTGCTGCGCGGCTGATTCGCAGTCGTTAACAGCTCGCTTACAAAGATGTACTGGCCTTCGCGCTAGACTGTCAGCCCGTGCCGCTCGGTATTCAGCCGGGCCGCCGCGCTAGAGCTTCGCGCAGGCGCCTGAGTATCACCCGAACCGCCGTCCTCGCAGTCTTCGCCGTGGGCCTCTCGGCGATGGCGGGCAGCCTGGCGTACTTCCTCCCAGTCCTTTGGCTCAGCCGCAGGGCGCATTCACAGTGCTGCTGCTCGGGTCGGACGACGACTCGAAGTTCTCCTCCGAACACGTGCTCACACAGTCGATGATCCTGGTCAGGGTCGTGCCCTCGACCCATTCGGTGACGATGCTCTCGATTCCGCGCGACCTCTATGTCCCGCTGTCGACCGGCGGCTACGGAAAGATCGACGGCGCGTATTCATACGGCCGGGCGGGCGCCGCCATCGCCACCGTTCAGAACGACTTCGGAGTCCACATCAACGACTACATCTGGATCGGCCTGCTCGGGCTGATCAAGCTCATCGATGCGCTCGGCGGCATCGATGTGGTGACGAGCAACCCGGTGATCGACGACTACTACCCGCAGGACCTTTTCACGCGCGATCCCTATGAGTACCAGCGGGTCGCCGTCCTGGCCGGCCCGCAGCACCTCGATGGGATCCATGCCATGGAGTACGTCCGCTCTCGACACGGCGACCTGCAGAGCGACATCGGCCGCTCCAAGCGGCAGCAGCAGGTGCTGCTGGCCATCCGTCAGAAGTCGAAGCAGATGTCTGCATCCGACGTGCCCAGCATTGCCGCGGCACTGGGCGGCGAGATCAAGACCAACATCGGCCTCGATCGAATCGCCACGCTGCTCCCGGTCGCGTCGAGCTTCGACAACCCCGATTCGATCAACACGCTGGTCATGCTTCCCCCGCTGTGGCACGGGGGCTGCCCCGGCGGGGGCCTTTGCCCGAACTGGGGCGAAATCCTCGCGTTGGTGCGCCAGTACTTCCCATGATCGCGAGATTCGTCCTGGGGGTCGCGCTGTGCGCGCTGATGCTCGTCTCGAGCTTTGCGACCTACATGTACCTCGGCGGACGCCAGTCGAAGATCGCGACGCCGGCTCAAAAGCCGACGGCATCGATACCCAAAGCGCGGGCGTCGTCGCTCACGGGCAAGCTCTACCTGACCCAGAACGGCGCCCTTTACAGCTACAGCGTCGGGCGGTTCCACCAGCTCACCGCTGAGGACGGCTGGACCCAGCCCTCGCTGTACCCGAACGGCAACTACCTGCTCATGGTCAGGCAGAACAACCTCTTCTCCGATGTGTACATCGTCGGGTTGTACGGCCAGGTCGTCCGGCAGGTCACGAACAACACCGCCTCGCCTCGCGACCCGGACACCGGCGACCGGCACTGGTCGTTCTATCCTCGCCTAAGCCCCGACGGCAACACGCTGTGGATGAGCTACGACTCGCCGAAGGGCGGGTACGACGTCCCGTTCTCGATCTGGGCGATGCCGATCAACGGATCCATCAGCCGGGCCAAGCTGTGGACCAACGCGCACGACTACACAGGCGGCGACATGGAGCCGATACCGCTGCCCACGGGCGGGATCATCTACACGAAATACAACTACGGGCCCGACGGCAACCTGATCGGCCAGCTCTGGCACACGACCCGAGCCACTCCCTACGGCAACGAAGGCACGCCGCTCACGGCGCCGGGGGACGACTGCCAGGAGCCGGCCCTGTCACCTGACGGCCGCCAGGTGGCGATGATCTGCACCTACGAAAGGCAGATCTCGCGGCTCGAGGTCGCCTCGTGGAACGGCTCGAGCCTTGGACCCCGCCGAGACGTGGTCGACCAGCAGGTCGTGGCCCAGCCGACATGGGCGCCCGACGGCTCTGGCATCGCGTTCCTGTCGCCGGGCGGGCCCGACGCCCTCTTCCAGCTCTGGTTCATCGCCAAGGACGCGTACAACCCTCCGGCTCCGAGCCCGACGCCGGTCCCGACACCGACCCCAGGCGGCCCGTACAGCGGGACCCTGCCCAGCCCCACGCCCGCGCCTGCGGTGCCGGCGCCCGTGATCAAGCCGATCCAGATCACCACCAACGACGGTTTCGACGCGACCTCGCCGATGGCCTGGGCACCATAGGAATTCGCGGGGGGGACAGATGTCCCCCGCCGCGGACCCTCCCCTCTCCTCGGCGACGCTGGGAGGCGCCTGGTAGTTGCAGCGCTTGGGGGCCGGCCGGAATAAATCCGGCCTAAAGCTCCACATCGCTCCGAATTCAGGCCGGAACTGCGCACTTGAGGTCCGGCTGCGTGCCCGTGACCAGGATGGGCTCGGCATTCGCCGCCAGCGCCTGGGCCGGCGTGATGAACCCCTCGGAAGTCATCGATGCCAGCACCTCGCCGCGCCGGTGCTCGGCGGCTTCCGGGTCGACCGTCGGGTCGTAGAGCGACGGCGCCTGCGTGACACCGGCCAGCAGCGCGTACTGGCCGAGCGTGAGGTGCTGCAGAGACGCCTGGAAGTAGGCGCAGGCGGCGGCGGTCACGCCGCGGCCAGGACGGCGTCGACCATCTTGTTGTACCCGCGGTCGGAGCCGCCGAGATAGACGTCCTTGACCAGCTGCTCCGTGATCGTCGACCCGCCCTGACAGAGGCAGCGATTCGTCGCGTCGTATAAAAGGGCGCGCGCGAGGCCGATGGAGTCGATCCCGTGGTGCGTGTAGAACCGCTCGTCCTCGGTTGCCACGACAGCCTTGGCAAGGATGTCGGGGACCTCACCCGGGCCCAGCAGGGGCACTCCGTACGAGTGGGTGAGGTCGGTGACCCGGGCCTGGATGTCGTTTCCTGAGGGGGTCGACACCCAGAGCGTGGCCGCGCTAGGGCCGAGCACGACGGCCACGGCCACGATGGCCAGCGCCAGCCGCCGCGCCCCCACCGGCACCTTACTCATGCCGAGGCGACCACTCTGCTGTCAACGACCGTCCATCCATCGCCGTTACGCGACGCGGGGATAAGCGGGAGTGGGGGCGCAGGTTCCGTGACAGAATTCCGTCCGCAAGCAGTGTCCAGATGACGATCCGGTGGAAGGTCGCTCTCGTGGAAGATGACCGACGCCTTGCGCGCGCCGTCTCGGCGGGCCTGGGCGACGAGGGGTACACCGTCCGCTCGGTCGACTCGGCGGACCGGGGCCTGCAGCTCGTCCGTCACTGGAATCCGGATGTCGTCCTCCTCGACCTGATGCTTCCCGACAACGACGGCCCGGAGCTCTTCCAGGCTTTTCGTGCCGAAACCGACGCCGCCCTGGTTGGGATCAGCGCCAAATCGTCCGTCAGCGACCGCATCGCCGGCTTGAAGCTGGGCGCCGACGATTATGTCGCCAAGCCCTTCGCGCTCGAGGAGCTGATGGCCCGGGTCGAGGCGGTCATCCGCCGGCACCGCGGCAGCGGCGGCGCGCGGCTGGTGGTCGGCGACGTCTCCCTCGACCTGAGCGAGGGCACCGCCGTGCGCGGCGGCCGGGCGCTCGGGCTGACGGGCATCGAGTTCCGGATCCTGGCCGCGCTCATGCGCAACCGCGGCCGCCTCGTGACCTATGCCCAGCTCAGCGAGGCGGTGTGGGCGCAGGACGCCGGGCCGGAGTCCAACTCGCTCGAGGTGCATGTGTCGCGCATTCGTCAGAAGCTCGAGGCTGGGGGTGAGCCACGGCTCGTAAACACCGTTCGTGGGATCGGTTACAGGTTCACCCTGGAGGACTGAAATGAGGCTCAGCAGGATACTGCCGGCGGCCGCGATCGCCGTGGCGCTCTCGTTGATGAGCGAGGCGACCGCATCGGCGCATGTCGTCTGGTGCATGTACGACCCGCCCGTCCAGGTGGTGACGCCGGGCGGGCAATACCTGACCGTGAACAACACCATCTACCTGCCGCCCACCGAGCGCCATGTCACGTCGCACTTCCCGGCGACGGCGACGGCGACGAACGACGGCCACGGGGGGACCCTGATCACTGTTCGTGTCCAGGTCGCGTCCGGAGTTTCTTCGGCGCAGGTGGTGTCGTCGGTGCAGCGCTACCAGGTCAATTCCAGCGCGGGCGGCACGGGGGGCACGGTGGTCTCCCTGGATCTGGACGTGCCCGCAGCCTGAGGGCGAGCTTGCGGCCGGGTTTCCGAGCGCTCAGCCCAAAGCTTCGGGCGGTGGTCGTGGGGGTGCCCGCCGTGGGCATCATCCTGGCCGCGGTCGCGGCACGCGGCGGCGTGGTCGCAGCGGATCCATGGCGTTGGGCGCTCATCCCGGCCTGTGTTGCAGCGCTGGTGCTGACCGAGAGGTTTCCCGTCAAGATCGGGCCCGAGCAGAAGGTCAACCTGGGAGCGCTGCCAGGACTCGTAGCCGTTCTGCTGCTGCCTCCCGCGGTGGGCCCGGCCACGGCTGCCGCCGGCGTGCTCGCCGGCAACCTGGTCGTGCGGCGGACGTGGTGGGAAGGCGCCTACAACGCAGGCGACGTGCTCGCTTCGGGCGCGGTCGCGGCGGCGATCGGGACGGTCGGGCGCGACACGGATGCCTTGATGGACGCGCGCGTCATAGCGGCAGCGCTCGCGTACACGATCGGCAACCTGACTCTGGCCGTGCTGCCCGCGGCGGTGCATACGGGGCGGCCGTACCTTGCGCTGCTCAAGCAGGCGACTTCAGCATCGTGGACCGCCTCGGTCACGCTGGCGGCCTGTGCGGTGGGCGTGGCCCTGCTGGCAGTCGAAGCGCCGGTCGCGGCGCCCCTGCCGCTCATCGTCCTGCCGCTCATCTACAGGATGAACCTTGCGATCCAGGCGCAGGGCAAGGCCAACGAGCAGCTCGCGGGGGTGCTGGCCGCCCAGCGCAGGTTCCTGACCGACGTTTCGCACCAGGTGGCCACACCGCTCGCGACGATCATGACCAACCTCTCAATTCTTCGCCGCTCGCAGCGCGGCGCGGGCCGCACGCAGGAGGCGATCGCCGACAGCGTGGCCGAGGCGGAACGCATGAAGAGGATGCTGGCGCGCCTTCGCGCGCTCGCGCATGCCGACGAGGACGTCCCGCTGCGTCGCGAGCTTGTGGACCTCGCCGAGCTCACGGCCGACGTCGTGCACGCTTACGCGGCGCAGGCGGGCGCGTCAGGAGTCGGTTTCGTCACTGAGGTCCGCGCGCCCGCGCGGATCAGCGCCGACAAGGACCTCCTGCGGGAAGCGGTCGGGAACCTGGTCGACAACGCGGTGCGCGTGAGCCCGCCTGGCGAGGCGGTGACGCTGCGGGTGGGCGCCGGCACGGTGGGCCCATCGATCGACGTCATCGACCACGGCCCCGGCATCGACGACGAGCGGTTGAAGATCCTTTTCGACCGGTTCCAGCGCAGCGACTCCGGCAGCGGCCTCGGCCTGGCGATCGCGCGCCGCGTGGTGGAGCGCCACGGCGGCACGATCCGCGTGCAGACCAAGCCCGGGTCGGGCAGCACGTTCACGATCGAGCTGCCGCACGGGTGACCCCACAAGGGGGGTGCTAGCGGAGGAGGCCGCCCTGCCAGGGCTGGCCGGCCACCGCGATAAGGCCGCACACCCAGTGGAACACCTGCGCGCCGTTGCCTCCGCCCTGGACGGTCATGCTCGCCATCACCACCGATCCGGTGAACTGCGGGCTCGAGTTGCCGTCGCTGACATACGCCGACTGAGGCAGGTAGATGATCCCGCTCATGTCGGTGCCCGCCGCCGGCCCAACTGTGACGCCTCCTGTATAGCCGGAGGGCCCGTCGCCGCCGTAGATCACGAAGTTGTGCGTGCCGGCCGGGTCACGCAGCCCGGTGTATGCAGGCGCATAGAGGTCGTCCAGCCCGTTGAGCACGGCCTGGGTGATGTCCAGCGCACCGGTGTCCGAGCTGTCGAGAATGATCGCGACCGCGTTGGCGCCTTCCGAGGTGCCCGACGCTGTGTGGACGGTGTTGGTGATCGAGCCGAGGGCGAGGTTGGGCGAGTTCACGATCTTGTAGAGCCCGCCGTCCATGAAGCCGCCGCTGGGAGCGAACCCGTCGTAGATGCCCGGCATCCAGTTGCCCGAGGCGTCCTTGGCCATGGCGGGCGTGGTGTACCACGGCGCCGTCGGCGCGAGTAGAGGCGAAGCGTTGTCGTAATTCAGTGGAGGCGCCACGTTCGGAGTGTTCAACACCGGGTTGCCGTCGGTTGGGTGGTAGTTGAGGCTGTTCGAGCCACCTCCGTTGTCGACCTGGTTGGCGAGAGGACCAGGGCAGAGCTGGCCGTCGTAGTTGGTTTGCTGTGAAGGGATGCCGGTCGAGTGCGGTCCGTTGTTGGCGCCGAAGCTGCCGTACGCATAGGCCGGCCCGCCAACAGTCTGAAAGGCGGCGCCGCCGCCGTTGATCATCGCGTCGCCGCTGATCGCCGCGACCGCGTAGTCGGCGCCGTTGAACTCAGGGCCCGGCTTGGTCGCGCGCGCCGAAGCCGCGGTCTTCAGCAGTGAGAAGCCGACCATGCGCGCGAAGATGCTCGGCTGCTGGTGCTGCAGCAGCACGTCCAGCACGCTCGGGTAGTTCAGGATCCCCCCGACTCGGTATGTGTCCACCAGCTGGATGGAGTAGCCGGCCACCGCATAGGTCCCTTGCGGGCATGACGCCAATCCCGTGCACGCTCCCACCGGGAGGGCGAAGTGCAGGGACGGCGCGAGGTACAGCATCGCAACGTAGTTGGCGCGGGCGGGGCCGGCGGGCCCGAATGAGCGCGCCCCGGCAAGGGCCGCCGCATCCGCATATGCCTGCAAATTGCGGCGATCGGACATCGCGAGCCCGACGTCGAAAACCATTGTGCCGAGGATGGTCAGCGCGACGAGCATCGCGCCCGCGA
>WNFC01005803.1_pt1 | contig 13549 bp, 13 predicted proteins | sample 5400541 | NCBI WGS metagenome assembly WNFC01 (sample SAMN13153342, study PRJNA577476) | soil metagenome | isolation source: 120 cm saprolite under Douglas fir tree site 2 hole 2 replicate 1 | place: USA:California | collected 2015-04-18
CTCAGGGCCCCGACTGTCCCTACCACGAGGAGGCCCTCCCGTTGCTCACATCGAGAAAAGGGGAGATCACTCGGAGCCACAAGGTTCAATTCCATGGTGATGATGCATCCCTTGTGTTTGGCTTCGCTCGCTTTATTGAAGCCGCGCTGCTGGCCGGGAATGCGGTTATCGTGGTCGTGACTGAGTCCCACCAGAAGAGTCTTCTTCAGACATTACAGGGACATGGAGTGAATATTTCCGCCGCCATTGAAGAGGGCCGCTATCTCCCGTTGGATGTTGCCGAGACCCTTTCAACCTTCATGGTGAATGACCTGCCTGACCCGGTTCGATTCCTGAAGGTCGCGGCCAATCGGGTCGCCGCGGCGGCGAAAGCGGCAAAGGGGGAGCCTCCGCGGGTTGCAGCCTGCGGTGAATGTGCCCCTGTTTTGTGGGCGCAAGGTAAGCCAGACGCGGCAATTCAGCTTGAACACCTATGGGACGAGATAGCCAAGGCATGCGACGTGGATATTCTGTGTGGGTATGTGTTGAAAACGTCTCAGCGTGAGCAGGGAAGCCACATCCAGGACAGAATCAGTGCGGAGCACTCAGCCGTTTGGTCCCAGTGAACGGGCTATCAAGCAGTCTTAAATTACGCCGCATCATCTTCCTCCAGTAAACGCAACTGGTCCTCTGGAATAGTGAATTCCGTAAAGCCGCACTCGAAGCAGACGACGAGCTTTGGGAATATCAACACGGCAGGTTTGTCCAGACCTCGCCGGCCGGGGAAATGGATGTTTATCTCTGCGCCAAACTCTGTTTGGGGTTCCGCGCCACACGATCTACATTTCATAACTGTTTTCTCGGCAGTTTAGAGTCGCCTATTGATTGATGTTTTTCTGCCAACCACAGCCCACTGAAGGGCCAAGGTAGGCCAAGAATATACTTGCCCGAGATCGGCTTCAAGGCGTGGAACCCCAATCAATACTGGTATTGGGCATGTAACCTTGCCGTCGGTGTCGCGGATCACCGACGGCGGTGAGGCTGGTAATTAACAAGTCTTGATATGTCGCAGCTATTTGGTATTGCTAACGCAGACAAGTTCCTGCCCAATTGCCGTCGGCAGGGTGTCAGGAGGCCGTACGCAGGGAATTGCTTCCCGAACTGAAAGGCACACAAGCGTGGATCGTAGTACCACCTCTGGGTTGCGATTCGATTGACAACGTTCCCTTGAGCAGTTTCAGCCGCTCTTCCATGCTGATGAGGCCAAGCCCCTGGCTCTCCTTGACCGCGGCGCGATCAAAGCCCGCGCCGGAGTCGCCAACCGTGAGATGAACCTCATCCCCCGTTCCCCACAATCGCACTTCGAAGTGCCGCACCCCACTGTGTTTGGCTGAATTGTGCAGGGCCTCTTGCAGGACTCGGAAGAGGCAAAGAGAAACGTCCGCCGGCACGAGGCTTGGCAAATCGTCGGTTTTGAAGCTAATCTCCACCTTCTGCTGCTCGCCGAACTCTTTGCAGAATCCACGCATGGTTGCCACTATGCCTAGATATTCGAGTCTTGACGAGTGCAACTCGTGCGACATGATTTGGACATCGGAGGCTATCTCACTGGCCCGCTTCTGTAGGTCGCCCATACGGCTAAGGACTCCAGGCAAGGTGTTAGGGTCTTGGCGGAGTTGTTCTAACTCGACGGCCAACAGTGCGAGGCGTTGACCGATGTCGTCGTGAAGCTCTCTCGCGATCCGGGTACGTTCCTGCTCCTGTACGTCAATCAACCTGCGGCTCACACTGGCGAGCGCCGCTTCCGCCAGCTTGCGTTGCGTGATATCGATGAACGCGACCACAGCCCCGACCGCCCGTTCCCCTCTTCGCTGTGGATACGACCAATATTCAGCGGGGAAACTTGTTCCGTTCGCCCTCCACAGCACCTCGTCGTCCGCGTGAACTCCTTCCCCAGTTTGTGTTACCCGGTGGACCCGACACTCCTCCACCGGGAACAATGTCCCGTCCGCACGAGTGTGATGTAACAGATTATGCATATTCTTGCCGAGCACTTCGTCAACGTGCTCGTATCCCAAAGTGCGGAGGCAGGCTGGGTTGCAGAACGTGCATCGGTGTTCGAGGTCAATTCCATAGATGGCCTCGGCGGTTGAGTCGAGAAGCAGACGAAGTTTGTCCTCGCTCTCGCGCAGTGCCTCTTCCGCCCGTTTGCGTTCGCTGATGTCCGCCATCATTCCTATCATCCGCAGCAGCTTTCCTTGCTCGTCGAAGAAGCCTCGCGCGCTTTTCTCCAGCCAAACCACCGAACCATCGGGACGCAACACGCGATAGCTAATCTGGACGGTCGGGTTCTCGCAAGTAACTTGGTCAACCGAACCGGCAACCCATGCACGGTCGTCTGGATGAACACTGGCCAATAGTTGCTGACGGGTAAGCTGCTTCACCTGGTCGCCGACACCGAGGACGTTTGCGAATTCTCCCGATCGCATGACCTGGTCAGTTGCAACGTCCCACTCGTAGGCATACATTCTTCCGGCTTGACCTGCCAGACGAAACCGTTCTTCGCTCTTTTGCAGTGCCTCTTCCGCCCGCTTGCGGTCGGTGATGTCCTGCACAATACAAACGGCTCGATCGATGCCGGTGGTACCTTCGATGGGAAAGTACGATACGAATACGTCCCTCTCGCCAAGCTGCGGATACGTATATTTCATCTCGTATCTCACGACTCTGCCTCGGAAACACTCATCCAATTTTTCCTTGACGTCCGCCTCAAACACGCCCTTGTTCAATACTTCCTGGGTTAAATGCCCCACGACTTGCTCCTTCGTCATATTCCGAAAGTTCAGAAACTTACGATTCGCGATCAGGTAGCGGTAGTCTCGGTCAACAACCGCGATCATCTCTTCGGAACCTTCGACGGCCTTCTCGTATTCTCGCAGCCTCTCCTCCGCTCGCTTGCGCTCGGTGATGTCCGCTACCATGCCTACTATGCGCAGCATTCTGCCTTGCTCGTCGAAGTGCGCACGACTGTTTCTTTCAACCCAGATCACAATACCGTCGGGACGTACCATGCGATAGCTGATTTGAAGGTAAGGCTCCTCAGGACTAAGTTCCGCAACCGCCGCCTTAAGTCTTTCTCGGTCGTCGCGGTGAACCATAGCCAATATTTCCCGACCAGGAACCTGCGCCGCCTCATCGGTCCCGAGAATCTGGGCGAACTCCCCCGAGCGCACGATCACATCGGTGGCGGCATCCCACTCATAGGCGAACATCTTTCCCGCCTGAGCCGCGAGACGAAGCCGTTCTTCGCTCTCGCGGAGTGCCTCCTCCGCCAACTTGCGCTCGGTAACATCGACACCGACCCCGATGTAACCGACAAAAGAGCTTTCCTCATTAAATCTGGGCACTCCAATGTCGATAACCCATCGATAGTCTCCGTCGTGGCGTCGAAGCCGATACTCCATCCTGAACTCTTCACGACGATCAAAGGCCTGCGTGTACGTGTCCAGGCATCTCTGCAAATCGTCGGGATGAACCCCTTCCGCCCATCCGTTCCCGAGTTCGGAGTCCACGGATCGCCCGGTGAAGACCAGCCATGGCTTATTGAAGTACGTGCACAGCTTGTCGACACCGGACATCCAGATCAGTACAGGCGCGCTATCCGCGACCAAGCGAAAACGCTGGTCGCTCTCTTGCACCGCCTCGTCCGCTCGCTTTCGTTCAGTAATGTCCACCGCCATTCCTAGCATCCGCTCGGCATCGCCATCAGCGCCGTAATGGAACGTTCCCGTGGCCGCGACCCAGCGCACAGTCCCGTCAAGCCTGACGACGCGGAACTCCGCCACGTACGGTTTCCGATTTTGCCTGGCATCGGCGACGGCTTTCGCAACCACCTGTCGGTCTTCCGGGTGTACGTAACGGAAAAAATCCTCGACTTGCCCGACGAAATTATCGGACGGAATTCCAAACATGGTCCGCAGGTCCCCAAACCAGGTATCTCGTCCGCTCTTAATGTCCCATTCCCACCCCACGGCCTTGCCCGCTTCCAGCGCCAAACGAAGCCGGTCTTCGCTTCGGGCGACCTCTGTTTCTGCGAGCTTGTGGGCCGTGATGTCTTCCACGAAGGCAAAGACCAGAGGGGATCCTCCATCGCCATTCTTCAAAAGAGAGACATTCAGGCGTCCCCAAAGCTGAGCCCCATCTTTTCTCAAGTAGCGCTTTTCCAGCGAGTAATGGTCGATGATGCCCGCACGGAGCTGCTGAAAATGGGCCCAATCCTCCTCGGAATCTTCCGGACTAGCAAATTGGGAACAACTCATTCCGCAGAGTTCGTCCTCACGGTATCCCAGCATGGAGCAAAGCGCTGGGTTGGCAAGCAAGAGATTTCCCTCGAGATCTTCAACTGCGATCCCCAATGACGATTGCTCGAAGAGATAGCGGAAACGACGTTCACTTTCCACGGTCAACGCTGGTAGAGACATGAGGACTCCGAAGACCTTCAAAACCTACAGGCCGATCCTATAGCTGCACAAAAGATCTAACCTTGGAGCCATCCTAATGCGGTTTTCGCATGCACGGCATCAGAATATCGAGCAGAATGCTCCTCTTTCTGTCGAAGGGAGTATATACCGGAAAAATGTCAACTGCCATCCACATCTCTCAAGGCTGAACTCTAAAATGTTCTTACGCACTGAGCATTTCTAGAATAATGATGTCCTGCACTGTATGTTCTTACAGTCTCTTCATCATGGCCTCCCGCGTAAACTCCAAATAATTGAGTGTCTCTTTGTCAGGTCACCACGTTGTCGGGTCACCACGGTTATGGGGCCTTCTTCTGACCTGGCGATTTCACCAATTCGGCAACTCAAGTGGAATCCAGGCTGATTGGCTGAACAGGAAGGTTGACCATGAAGAATCTGTCAAAGGTTTCGCGGCGTGAGTTCGTGACACTGGCAGCAACGGGATTCAGTCTGGCTAATCCCAAGGGGATGTTTGCCCTGGCCCAAAAGGCAGCGGTGAACAAACCCCGGTCACCCATCAGCGCTGACGAAGCGCTGCACGAACTTCTCGATGGCAATGGGCGTTTCGTGAAAGGACAACCTGCGAGTCCGCGGCGCAGTCCCGAAGATTTTCGCGGAGTCGCAGAAGCCCAGTATCCCGAGGCGGTTGTCGTCAGCTGTGCGGATTCCCGAGTGGCGCCGGAGATCTTGTTTGATGTGGGCGTCGGCGACATCTTTGTCGTACGTGTAGCCGGCAATGTGGTAAACGGCGCGGGCGTGACCGTCAAGGGTAGCATTGAGTACGCGGTCGCTGAACTGAATGTGCCCCTTATAGTGGTCCTGGGTCACAGCGGCTGCGGCGCGGTCAAGGCTGCCATGACGCACATTGATGCGAGGGATTCGCTACCGGGAGCGATCAATGGCCTGGTGGAACTTATCAAGCCCGCCGTCGCTGAGAGTAAGGGGGCACCTGGCGACGCGCTGGAAAACGCGATTCGGAAGAATGTGGAGATTGGCGTTAATCGGCTCAAGGAACTTCAGCCGATCCTGGCGCCGCGGGTCAAAGACGGCAAGCTGAAGGTGGTGGGTGCTGTGTACGATCTGCGCACGGGGGCCGTGACGCTGGTGGAGCGTTAGGAGACGATGGCAGATCGAGTCGCTTACCCATCTCTCTGAGCTCTTATTTCGGTTTCGAAGGCGCGATTTGACCTTCTTTCGCCTTAGCCGAATGCAATGACTTTCGCGTTATTTCGAAATCTCAAGCCGACCGCGCATAGGACGGCCTCTCAGCTTCTTGACGCCCGGCCGCTTGCATGCGCGCTCTTCTGCTTGCAACCTCTGCCGGCCAGCGGGCGCGGTTGATGCTGCCAAGGGGTGTGCTGTCAGGCGTCGAGTTCCCGGTGACGTCGATATAGGTCGCTTCGGCGACATCCGGCTGCAGCTGCGACTTCGCAAGCAGAGTAAGCCGTGCGACCGTGTGGAAAGGTGCTTCCGCTTCTTTCCACAGGACGCTGGCGTTTTCGATCCAGAAGTTGGCGTCCCGATGTTTGCCCCAATAGGTCATCCTGGCGGTGTCGAGAAACTGGACTCCAAAGTCGAAGCTGCTCATCTTGCTATCTTCCTGAATGTGTCGGATCAGTTCGTCCTGCAGGCCGTTCGGGTTTCTCCTTTGTAGCGGACTCGCCGGATTGTCCGGTGACGGTGTGGCCGAATGCTTCACGACGTCAACCGGTCCGTAACGAAACGGTACGTTGCTCTCATAGCGCAGTTGCTGATACGGTTTGATTTTCTGGTGCAACTGAAATTGGACCAAGGTGAGCGTCCTCAACAGTCTCAACTTGTCCTTGAACGGCAGCGACCACAGACCGACGGCCGGGTTCGATGCCGTAAGTACCCTGGAAATCGCCACAAATCCAGCTGCGTCGTTTATAGGCAGAGTCTTCGTGTTCTGCATTGAGAAGTCCTGCCGCCCAACACTCGAGTGGGGAACAACCGCGCCACCACATGTCAGGTCAACTGAGAAAGACAACGATCGGACGTCCGGCTTGAAATCAGAGTTCTTATTCGGATCCGCGTTCCCAAAGCGCACAATCGCGGGATATATGCTGGGCTTGGCGAACATTCCCTTCGCCAGCCGCGCCGCGAGTTCCCGATCGCGACCAACGGTCACGTCAAAAACTTCAAATTGTGCACGCACGCTGACGCCCTTTACGTGAGTTCCACGGCCGAGCGCCCGCTTCTGTTTGGCGGCGGCATTCGACTGCATCAGCAAGCTTCTCTCGATGATCTCGTCGATCTCAACCTTTTCCCGCGCGGAGCTGCGCTCCGCGTCGCTGCCGGTCACTCCGAACCATCTGGTCAGGAATAGCATCGGGATCAACCCTCCTTGAACTCATCACAGCTCGGAAATAAATTTGATCGCGGTGATGCTCGGCAGAAAGCAATAAGCGGCGGCTTTCGTCTTTATGAAGCTGGAAAATCCTGTGATCGTGATCGGGGGCGCGCCGTTTCCCTGCGGAATTACGAAAATGCTTTCTGCTGGGTCCTGAGTGCCAATCATGGGATCCTTCGACTTAGGGTCCAGCCTGACCGCCCCGGCGAATTCACTGTCATTGACCCAATGCCCCAGCACGAACTCATATTGGTTCTCGATGCTTGAGTTGATGAAATAGCCGAGGAGCCCGCGCTCGATGCCGTCGTAAGGTTGCTTCGGATCGTAGTTCGGCCCGTAGGGCATGCCACGACGGATCAGCCGGTGCGTATTATTGCTGCCGCCGGGTTCGCCCTGTCCTGTGACTGGCTGGCCTCGCGGATTGATGCGACGCATGTGCGCGCCCACCGGACAGCGCAGTCCCTTGGGATCGCCTGACCCGTCCGGGTTCACGTATTCGTAGTTGTTCATCTGCTCGGGTGGGATCCCGCCCGCAGGATTATCCGTTTCTGGCGACAATGCCAGTGGAACGCCGTTGCGCCACCGTCCGCAGATCTTGGCGGCATGCAGTTCGGGATCTATTTTGTCCTTGTTCGACTGCAGGTGATTCTCGAATCCGACAACGTCGGTTTCGATCATCTTGAAGACCGCAAAGCTGCCGTTCAGGCCGAGCTCTCGAGGCTCCGGCACGAAGTAATTCTCGGCTTCGTCCTGCAAAACGAACAGCCATGGTTCGCAGGGCTGCTGACGGTCCGGCGTATATCGCTCGGGACCGCCGCGAATGGTAGTCATGCTGATGCCGTCGGTGTAACCGAAAGGGACTTTGGAACAGAATGTGGGCTTGCCATCCTGCATTTCTGTCCAAGCGATCCCGTCGATACGCCAGGTCTCGTGGAATGCGCCGCCTGCGGCAAACAGCACCGATAGCCGCTCGCTATAGCTCTTCATCGCCCCTGGACTAAGTGCGTGCAACGTAACCATGACGTGATCGACTCCACTCTTGAAGGCACCGAGCCAGTTCTCCGGCGCACTTGGTCCGGTGTCACCCACCAACGCGGCGCGTTCTGCCGCACCTGCGATGAACGCTCCGAATGATTTGAATGAGATCGTGGGTACGCGATCTTTGATCTCTAACGCGATCATCCCGGGCCAGGTAATTCCGACGTTAAGGCAATAGTCAGGCTTGCGGCGTGGGACATCAGCGGGATTGTCTCCGGGGCCCGGCGCGAACCCCACATGCCAGTCTTCCGCAGTGGTGATCTGTGGCGCGTCAGACTCATCTCCGCTGACCAGTCGGCCGAGTGCCTTGCGTGCCTCCGCGGGGACGCCCACCGTCAGTAAGAAATGCCGCACCATCGGCATCCGGTAGCCGCGGAGGATGAATCCCTGGATATCACCAAGGTCGAGTGTGGCTTTTGGACCGCGTCCCGAATGAACATCAGACCCAGGGCTCTCGTGCCCATTTCCACCGAACAGACGATGGAAGAATTCCCCAAGTCCTTTTGTCTGTGGCGCGTGTACCTTGGTGTCCTGGCTCATGCGTATCTCCTACCTGATCGGACTCGTGACCACGCAGCCGAGCCTGATTAGGAGCTGCCATCGGCGATCAAATTGATCGGCTCACGCTTGATTCCTTTCATTCACTCGCAGAACTTCCAAGACTTCTCCCCACTCAACTACTTCCTCCAGATCTTCCCCGCGCAATCGCATTCGGACAAACATCTGGGCCGTTTCTATGTCGTCAGCGCATTTATCCAGCAACGCAATGGCTCGAACTACCGCGTTGGGAAAGCGAGCGTCAATCAGTAAATCGGACCCACCATCAGAGCTACCCAATGATGTAGAGTCCGCCATCCGCCGACGGCGGCCCACGGTCTTCGTATTTGCTTCAGAATGGATATCAAGCACGCAATCTCATCCCCTTCCCGGCCAGACGCCGGACGCCCCCCATCTCTGTCGTCCGTGATAGGTGCGCCGTTGTCCCCGCCATTGCGAGTCTCCCATTTGATCCTCACTGGTGACTACGCGGCCGTCGCGCCGGAGCCTGGTTGTGACTTGCTATCGGCGATCAGGGCATGGATGTCCTGAACACTCAGGCCCGGATATGCCTGGTAGAACCCGATTGGAGCGCGGTTCGCCCCCGCCGCGAAGTCAATGAACTCCTGAAGGTATTTCCTGCAGGGCGAGGGGGGTGCGCCCTTAGTGAACTTGAAGAGAAGATCGAAGACTTGTCCGATGTTCTTGGTGAAATCGGAAATGTACTTGTCGAAAGAGCCGTCATACACCGTGAAAAACCCTATTTGGTTGTCCTCAAGCGGCACGAACTGCGCGAAATGGGGTGTGCCGACTTTATCCAGGTCTGTGGTTGTCCCGTGTCCCCTGGCGCGCAGGATCAGTTGTACTTCGATGAAGGCAATTCTTGACTTCATGGGCAGGATCACCAGGAACAGATTCTGTCCGCCGACACCGCTGACGCCTGCGGCGGAGGCTAAGGCCTTAATTTCCTTGGCGGTCACGTCTGGGTAGGCGGTATAGAGGTTCACCGGATGGAGAAGATGCCCCGCGGTCCATTCGACGAAGGCCTCCGCGTTGTCGGCGACCGGAGTGGGCGGCGGACCTGCGACATGTTGGAAAATCGCATCGAACACCGGCCCCGCGCTCTTAGCCAGAGCTGACATAAGAGGCCCGAATTCGCCATCGAAGTCGCCAAGAAACAGCAGAGTCTTTTCGCTCAGAACCGTGAAGCGCGAGTAATGAATCGTACCGACCGCATCCTCCGCCTTGAACAGCTCTGGCATTAGCGGTGGAAGTTGCTCCGCCACCGCCTTCGCGTCTGCGGGCGTCTTCAAAGGAAAGCTGAGAGTAAAGTGATTCTGGCTCATATAACCTCCTTTACCACCTGGCTTCATAACCTTCGAGGTCGTCTCCCCGTGATGATTATGGGATCATCCCGCATTGGATCAGTTTGTCAACGACCTGATCCGCGACAATGCTGACGAATTCGTGGCGCATTGCCGGATCGGTACGCAGCATCTCCATGGCTTTCTGCTCCCCTTCCGAAGGCGGCTTTTTCACGGCTTTCTGCTCCATCAACTGCTGGCAACTGGACGACTGGTACTTCGCAACGACCTTGTTGGCGACAGCGTCGAGCACCGGATGTTGAGCAGTGGCAACAGTCACGTAAAGCAGCGCGATCACCAATGCGAATAGGTAAGAAGGTTTGATCATGATTTGCTCCTCGTATCGTTTTCACGACAAGCCTGCCCCGATCCAATATCTAGAGGGAAGATGCATAGCAATGCCAAGCACTTCTCGTCCTCTAAATACGATTCACTTCGGCCATTGCTTGAACATCTTCGTGACGGCCTTTTGCACCATCTGCTGATTCTTACTGCCGTTGTTGTCGAGGGTGTTTTGAGCAATCCCACGCCAGATCAAACTCTGAGTCTTCGCGTCATCCAGGTCAACGACCAACGTTCCCACAACATTTTGCTCTGGCGTGATGCTGCCCATGCCGCCGCCGAACCCCCGCATACCCATCGCACTATAGGAGGTCTGCTCTTTCAGCCCGCCACTGGCGGTGACGAGCACGTCGGGATTCTTGTCTGCCTCCACCTTCTGCCACCCCTTGCCCTGCAGCGCCGTGTCGATATTCTGTGTCGCTACCTGCGCCAATATCGAATTCTGGACCTTGTTGGCGTTGTCGGGACCCCAGGCGTAGGTGTGATACTGAGTGAAACTCTGGCTGTGGTTGTAGTTGACTGAAACTTGTTGCCCGACGGCAATCGTGGATGCAATGCACACCAGCATCGCGCACAACGCAAATCTTGTTTTCATGATCGTCCTCCTTTTCGGTTCTTGATACACATTCTCTGACTTCAACTCTGGTGAGGTCCTCTCGGGAGCGCGAGAGCTAACGAAATGCCAACCCCACCAAGCCAGGGTCTCCTCTCTTTGGCGGTGATTGCGCAGCTCATCGCGAAAGTTAAGCTCCAAATCGGATACTAGCTACTGTCAGAAAAGACAGTCCGAGACAAGGCTTGGTTGGCACCGAAGGAAACGGGAAGAAATGGGGAAGAAATGGGAAAGATGCGAGAGTAGGTGAAGTCGCACCGGCACGTCTGAGTTTGCGGGCCTGTCACCTTTGACAGTTGTCGCGTAAGTGCCAGCTTCGTAGTATTCGGGCTAATCACCTCGAACGTGCTGGTCCTCTGGGCGGGCGAACGCATGAAACAAGAAGCGAATCAAGACACAAACCTCACAGTCCCTCTCGACACCAGATCGCTCTGTGTGGATTGTGATCGCTGTGAGCACGGTTTCGGAGCCGTGGCGGTCGTCTTCCGCCCGTGGCCTCTCTCGCTCGCCAGTCAAAGTGGAGGCCAGGCCAACCAATGACCGAAGCCGCTGAGGCCGCGGCTTTCGGTCCCACCTTCGTTAAGCCCTGCCCGCTATTAGGGGCTGACAGTGTGCTTGTTTGCGTCTCCCAACTACCCACGGCGATTCGCCGTTGCCCGGCCGCCCTAGCCGCCTGGTCTTTGGCTTCCACCCGGGCTTCAACCCAAAACGACTATGAGCACGAGGGAGTAAGCTGCTGCTGCCAGCACAAAAGGCCAGAAGCGTCCGCCGCGTCCCTCAGGCAATTCGACCACCAGGGTGTTCATAATTACTCCGCCGCAGACGAACCCTGTGATCCTGGCTAGCCACTGCTCTGGTATCGAGGTAAGGATTCCGGCGAACCAGCCTGCCAAGACGGCTAAGGCAAGTATCCATCGCCCGCGGCTTTCGTACGAACCATAGTGCTCCCCTGCGAGCGAGCGGTCCACCAGGAGCAAATGAAACGCCATTGCCAGAGTGTAGAGCACCAGGGATGGACCGCCATTCCAGACGCTGTGGACAAGGAGATAGGCAATAAGACTGCTGTATCCGGCAAACGCCGTGATTCGGAACGTGGAGAAAACGCGGCTGGGTTCGCCTTCCGCCGAAGCCGATACAGCCACCAAATACTCCAACCCATAGAAGAGCACAAATCCCAGCAGGGCGGCGAGATAAACAGCTTGCTCCGGGAAAAGCGCCGCGCCCTGGTGAGCGCCCGCTGAGAATCTCGCTTGCCTTTCGGAAATTTCCGGCAGAAGGTCGATGAAGACCGTAGCTACAGAGACGCCGCCGGCAATGGAAACCCACCACCGCCGGTGTGATCTGGCACGCAGCCTACCACCGAAGACATAGACGCTGGCCAGCAGCAGCGCCGCTGCAAAGGTGTATGGGACAGGCAAAATATGTCACTTGTAACTGCGCGTTCCTTTTTGATCGCACTCGTCGCCTAAAACGGCCCGTGGCGCAGCAGAATACCGTAAAACGTGACCAATCCAATCAGGATGACAGCCATCGCTACCACGAAGGAGATGGACAACGTATGCCGCTTCTGGGACGCCCCGATTTCCTTCAGAAAATTCCGGTGCTGCCAGGCTGCGGCCGATAGTGCTAGAGTGCCCAGAGCAACCAGGCTCAGTCCCAGATTGCGCGGCGCTTGCGGGCGCTGGATGTTGCCCGCAGCAATTTCTTCGGCCTGATACTGAAAGAACTTGTAGATGCTGAACCCGAATCCGATCATCGAAATGGCAGTTCGGATCCATGCCATCAGCGTTCTTTCGGCTGCGATCACCGTGCGCTGGATGGCCAGATCGGTTCGCTCTTCGGCAAGAACCGTCCCCCTATCTTTTGGCGCTGTTTCAACAGGGCCCATGGGACCGCTCCTCAGAAGAAGTGCGCGATATGGCAATGCGGAAATTAGACTTCAACTGTTAAACTCAAGCGGCAATACCGCCGGCTGGTTTTGTTGACGCCGCACGTTTCTTTCTAGCCAGACGTGTGATCAGCCCGCGCAGAATCAGGTAGGGCAGGATCGCCAGGATGAAGGCAACGATGATCATTTCGCCCGGATAAATAAAGTGCAAGACGATGATCTGGTACACGGCGTCCAGAGCCAGCGCGAGCATGAAGACCCTGCCGACACTCTTCCACCCGTCCTTGATCATGGCGTCGCGTTGTCCGTGATCCCAGAGGAGGGCCCAGAAATACGGCGGTTTGCCCGCCCTGGCATCTGCCAGACCCGAGCGAATCGCGAAGAACGCCGCCATGCACGGCTGGAGAACCAGTCTGAACTTCATCGGTCCGCTGACCCTGGCAACCAACTGACTTCCTATGCGCACAAACATGTCGTCCATAACATTCCCTTCTCTTGTAATGAGTTCAAATGGCGACCGAACCAGCACCGACCGCCTGTCCTTTTCAGAACCCGTTCACGCGGCCACACCCGGACCGGCAGCAGCCCCTTTCAGCGGTACGATCTGCGGCCAGTGTTCCCGGACAGCAAACACGCGGAAAGTGAACGCAACCAGCACCGCGATCAGCGTCACCGGAAAGAAGGTGAGGCTCTTCATTTCCTGCACCGCGAGGACCGAGTAGACCCCGGCCGCCAGCACCGACGCCGTGACGAGTTGCTGCGACGGCTTCACGATTTCCGGCGTCACCCCTGAGAAGAGGTCGATGAGCACCCCGCCCGCGTTTGTGGCTATCACTCCGACGACGATCGCGGCGAAGATCCCAAGGTGGTGCTCGAGCGCCTTATGCGCGCCCAGGA
>WNFC01009904.1_pt1 | contig 13549 bp, 21 predicted proteins | sample 5400541 | NCBI WGS metagenome assembly WNFC01 (sample SAMN13153342, study PRJNA577476) | soil metagenome | isolation source: 120 cm saprolite under Douglas fir tree site 2 hole 2 replicate 1 | place: USA:California | collected 2015-04-18
AAAACACAGCCCTACACACTTTACCTGATGTGATCCGCATCAAGCGCTGCGTCACAAGATAAGATCCCTCTATACTGTTATTTGGGCCAACTCACCATGCCTCAGTCCAATCGTCTGACGAGGGGAAATGAAACATTTATTTGCGTGGGCTCCCCGACACAAAGAGGAGCGGAAGAACACACCCATGCGAGGAGCGCAAGGCTCAAGATCGGCTGCGTGTCTTTCCGTCCACCAAAGAGAATACCAGCGACGACCCAACAGATCGCGTTGGCGAGGAGCTCGCACCCAACGAGCACAAACGAACGCCCAAAAAGCGTCAGACGCCTTTGACGTAAAAAGCGCAGAGGAGCGCGCCAACTAGCTGGGTGGATCATCACCGGCGATTTTATGCCAGGGAGAGCAGCTGGGCTGATAGTCGTCGGAGGGGAGACTTTGGTTTAGTTTATTGGTGGAGTTTCAGGTTGATTGACGCGTGATAGGGGTTTCCCCGCTAGTGGATGCCGTAAGGCCCCTTCTTCGTGTGAGTCTACTCGTGTGCTTCGTCTACCGAATTTGGTCGCTGGCGCCGTAAATCTGCCATACGCGGTAAGCATAAGTTGGATTACTTTCAGCGTCTCTGCGGCGCCGCTTTACGGTATGGGGTAGGTAAAGGCGTCTCCGCACCAGCCTATGAGCTCTAAGCGGCACCGTCTTCTCATCACCCTCTAACCCCTCTTACAGGGGAACTTCCGGAGACCTCGGACATACGCGTGTGGAAAGAAACATAGGAAGCTCGAGGATTTGCTTGGTGGTAGCTTGGTGCTCGTGGACGTGCAACACGGTGTGAAAGCTCGGTGGTGCAATTTCCGAATGGGCTCCGAAGCGAAGGATGCGAACAACTTTTTTTTTGCTGGCGCGACTCGTGGACGAACGACGTGTGAGTCCGGATGGGAAACATTCTTACGGATTCAGTCGAGAAGCGTGATGTGTCTCCAGACTCCAGCTAGCGCGCACCCGATTGTCTTCTCGGGTGAGATTGGATTCAAATGCGTGAATGTGTGAATGTGTGGTCGCATGTTCGATCGGTGAGCTAAATTACTCTGGAGCAAGTGCTGGTGCTGGTGCTATTTGTACTGAGATTGCAATGGAAGAATCATTTATGAAATTGATCTTGTGAGGGATGCAGCAACTCGGTCGAGTAGCAACAGGATTTTGGATGTATGTACTGCTCAATAAATCCGATGAATTTATGTATTTATGGTGCGTACTGCATAAGTACTAGCGGCGTAGTGTTCGGTCGTAGGCCGTATTTCGTCGGGTTGACCGAGCGGAGTAATCATCTGGACGGACTTCGGAGGTTTCCCCGCTAGAACAGATCCCGTTTTGAAGTTTAATACTGCGGGCAGACTGCGAGAGAGATAGAATGGAGGGGAGGGGTAATCGGTCGAGCCGTATATTTGGGCCTATTTGGGGATGGTTCACATTGGCCTCGGTCGAGGCGTGCCTTGTCCGCCCTCCGCCCGTGCCCCGTGCGTGTGCCCCGCTTGCTTGTAAGGTTAGGTTAGATAACGGCATCTTATACCCTCCTCCTTCCCCTTCCCCTTCTCCTCTCTTGCCCCCTCGCCCCTCTGTCTCCCACTCATACAAGTACCGTCTTCCCCCCTTTCCACCACCTCCTTTCCCCTCCGCCCAAGGCTGCCTTTCATCCCACTGTACTCGTTGTTCGTATTCCTCCGACGCTTCCCCGCCTTTCATCGCGTCACCCATTCCAATTACCCCAGTCCTGTAGCTTTCCTTTCCTTGTCCTAATATCCTCCTCGAGCCTCTCCCCTCCTCGCAATACCGTGCTCATATCATCGAGGTCATCGCACCTCTCCGACTCCACTATCCGATCTGGTTCGAAACTTCTTGCTTTGTACATTGCCCGAGACGACAAATCTCAGTGTCTCAAATTCATCCTTTTGGTCTTCAAATTGTTTGGTTTTCTCGGTGGGTGGGGCCCTTGAAGCAAGGTACGTAACACCATCCTACGTAGATAAGATCTGGTGTTTCTCATGATTACGTTTTGAATCCAAAGTAAAGTGAACACCATACTGAACACCCTCCTTCCAATAGTCCCCTTCTACCGAGCGCACCTTCGCTCCCATAGTTACACTCATAACTGCGCCCGGATTGCTCCATCTCTCTATGTCATATTGCCGTTATGACATCCCCTTCTCTCAAAATCGACACTTCTGTCGCACAAGTCCCACAACCATCTTATGCTGAGACTAAAAACGGAGGTCATGCCTCCAGCTCAGCCCGCTCATTTCCCGACCAGTCTCCCCTCGAACCCTCATCCTCGCCCGCTACTTCCCCTCTCACTATGCTATCTGTCACAACTTCTTCGCCCAATGCATCGACATCTTCTCTTCTCCTCCCGCAAGCATCGTCCCTGGAGTCGGAGACCACCGTCGACACATACATCTCTGCAGATCTGATGTCCCATGAGCTGCCTCAGCCGGAATACGTCCTTGCTATGCACGACTACATTCCCGAGCAGCATAACGCTACCTGTCTCGCTTTCCGCGCCGGGCAAGTGATCCGAGTCCTCAATCGCGACCCGAGCGGTTGGTGGGATGGCGAATTGGAAGGAAGCCGAGGCTGGTTCCCTAGTAACTACGTTAACGGCGATCTCGCGCTTTTGGCAGAGGAGCATCTACCTCGATCTGGCTCGGTTCGTAACATTTATTTATCTTATTTTATTTATTTATTTTTGTTTGGTAATTGAACTCACCTATGTCTTGTAGCGGAAGCGAATACGACCTTCACCATCCCGTTCGCCTACCTCATCCAGTTCCACCGCTAGCGTCCATTCATCGAGGCAGAATCCCTTCTATCGAGATGATAATTGCCCTACTCCAATGATCCCATTACTTCATGCGCTGTCGTTGCTGCAGAATGCTGTTCGATCCAACCGAATAGCACATTTCCAGCCTTCTGTGGCGTGCATCATCTCATGCGTCCGCTCTGTCCTCACAGCAGTTGGGTGCTTATCGCGTGATGCGCCTCTGCTACAGCAGTTCCCATCTCTTGCCCAGGAACGTAAACGAGTTTTGTCCGACCTTGCCGCCATCGTTAACCAGGCCAAAGCCGCATCCGACGAGGACCTTAGCGAAGACGAACGGGGGATGCGAGTGGAAAAGATGGTGCGGCTCGGAGGACAGGTCTTCTCACGAGTTCGACGTTTCTTGGCAGTTGCCGTTCGATGTGGCGTCAAGGTCCCCGACAAGCGCGTCTCGATCGAATATCCCCCTATGCTTTTAGAGTCATTATCAACTCAGGCACAGGAGGGGTTCTTGTCCAGGGGTTCTCTGATTAGTAGTTCGACAGCCGAGAGCGAGGATGAAACCCTCAGAGTATCGTCACGGCAGACTAAAAATGCCGTTTCTCTTCCCCCGCGAGCTAGAGCCCACGACCGCCTCGCTACCCCTCGCGCAGCTGCTAGGGCAAAAAGTATGGGAGACTTACGAGCCGGTCGCAAAACCCCACTGGATACAGACCCACACCTAGCCCGAAATACTCCCCAGCTTCAGAACCCGCATGCCCTCGCTCCTGCAGAATCGCGTCTTAACAGTTCCAAACACAAGCATGGCCATTCTGTCAGCAGCATATCTACATCCTCATCTTTCACTTCTGCGGATTCGGTCATCAGTCCCGTATCTCCCCCGTTTCCTTCCGGTCCTTCCACATATGAAGAGTTAATGGAAGCTCTCCGACGCACGCATGATCAATACCTATCCACGATTGCGGCCTTCATCGGACACGCACACGTACATTCACGGTCTTCCCACGCGGCAAGTACTGGCCACATGTATGAGCTCATACGGGAGATCGTGGAAATTGTGTGCAAGCTTTTGGTCGTGGTGGAGGCTGTCCTCCAACATCCAACCGTTCCCATTCACAAGGCCGCCAATCTTAAATTAGCCAAGGATGGCCTGTATAACGTGACTAGCGGCCTCGCGGAGTCCGTGCGCCTTTTGACAGGCAGTCTTCCTCCCGATATGACGGAGGAGCAAGAAAAAATGGCTTTGATCCGCTCCGCAACCGACGCACTCAAGGCGGGATCGGACTGCGTAGCAGCGGTGAAGATGTGTCTGAGTCGTTCGTCGGGCGAACAGCCTTTCATTATTGAACGACCAGGTGCCCTTGGCGAGTATTCTGCTCCCTCGCATTCTACCGACCAGGCTGTCCGTCCGCGGGTTCAGAGGGCGGTTAGTTTGAGTGGAATACACCAAATTGCGGTTGTGGATGATATGTCTACCGAAGAAAGTGAGGGCACTACGCTAGCTCATTACGGTGCCGATCGAAGTTCTTCTCATCGAAGTGAGGAGAGTACTTCAGAAGAATCGGAGTGTCAGGGATTCCTGGTGCGTTCCTCATTACTGTTGATGACAACGACATCGTTTAACGATCTCTTAGACCTCACCCGTTGAGGCCGGGTCACCTTCGCCTGTTTCCACAGCACAAACCATTGATGCGGGCATAACGTGGGATGACAACCAAGGCGAAGACAAGACTGCACAAGAAAAGATGCTCCATGGCAACCTCCCAACAATTCCTGTGGCGAGCGTACCTGACCAATTATCGCTGGACTCTGATTCATGGTTACAAGCTCACGATTATCCACCAGAAGATGTTTCATACAATTCAGACGGCCAACTCGTCGGTGCTACCCTTCGAGCTTTAGTGGAGAAGATGACACCCCCCAATTCGATCGTGGATCCCGCCTTCTCTTCCATATTTTTCCTCACTTTCAGACTTTTTACGTCGTCTGCTCATCTGTTGCAAGCCATTATCGATCGCTACAACTTGGTGCCCCCTCCTGGGCTCTCCGAAGAGCGGACGTATATTTGGCAGCAGCGCAATGGGATTCCCGTCCGGCTGCGTATCTCTAACCTCATCAAGACATGGCTGGAACAATACTGGCGGCCTACCACCGACAATTTCGTCTTGCAAGCATTGCTCGACTTCAACCGTGATGCGTTGGCGCTCATGTTTCCGGGTCCCTCTCACCGCATCCATGAGATCGTACTCACACGCAAGCGCGAAGGAGCACAGGCCTCCCCTCCGACTCCACGGCCAGACCTTGCCCGCGACCCTTCGATAGCATTTACACCCCGAATCATCCAATCACCATTCGAGATACCACGTCCGATCATAACCAAGACACTCTTTTCTCATTTGCGGAATCGCAACTTTGCATCAGTCTCCATTACTGACTTTGACTCCCTCGAGCTGGCACGGCAATTGACGATCATGGAATGTAACCTCTTCTGCGCGATCCAGTCGGAAGAGATTTTGGAGGGCGGACAGGAAGGCTCCAAACCTCCTGTCAATGTACGTGCGGTTACGAGCCTCAGCACTGTCATCACCGGTTGGGTCGCGGAGAGCATCTTGAACGAGGCTGATATTAGGAGACGCACTTCCCTGGTCAAGTTTTTCATCAAGCTAGCTGATGTGAGTTCCTGGTGATGTTTGACATTCACCTCGTTGACATTTAACGGCGTAGCGCTGCATGATGTTGCACAACTTCGCGACGTCACGCTCCATTCTTGCGGCGCTCGACTCTTCGACCATTTCTCGGCTGCAACAGACGTGGCTGGTACGTTTCCTTTTCTTTTTTGGTCTATAATGGTCTTACGTATCGTCTTTTGGTTCTGTAGGGCGTGTCTCAGAAGCAGAAGTTGCAGCTTGACAGTGTTCGCAAGCTCGCTGATCACGCGCGAAACTACCACGAGTACCGCTCGCGCTTGCGGGAGACAGTTCCTCCAGCTGTTCCATTTTTGGGTGCGTCTTCTAGGATGGTGGTGGTGCCAACGGTTGTATTGATCCGTCTCAATTAGGCCTGTACCTGACCGATATAACGTTCTGCCGGCAAGGAAATCCGTCGCATAGGGCGTCTCCCTTGGCCGCTGAGAAGAAGCTGATTAATTTTAGCAAATATCACAAGATGGCCCGGATTGTCCAAGGTAACGGCATCGCCCTTTTGGAGAAGCGAAGCGCTGATCTGAGATGTCGTTAGATATTCAACGTTTCCAAGTCCACTACACCCTGAAGGAGATCCAGGAAATCCAAGACTTCCTAAAAGATGCGTTTGAGAAATCCAAGCATCACGGTGATCTTCAGGATCTGTACCGTCGCAGGTACGGGCGTCTGGGTTGTACGTCAAAGCAATTGCTGATTGGAACGCTTTCTAGTTTGCTTGTCGAACCTAAGCAGGCTGCGGATGCTCCGCCTTCGGGGGATGTGCGCCAACTTTTCCCATGGACAAACCGTTCTCATGCTAGTCATCCTGTGCAAGTCTCATGATTCATTCCGACCTCACCTTTGAGCCGTGTGTTACCCCTCCCATCATTAGCCGCTCCCCTCCCTACCTTTGATGCTCTTAATTCTTTGCATTTTTCTCATCTGACCCCGGATTATTTTGTCATGCAATCTCCCCTGGAACAATTGTAGATCGACATGTCCTATCTTAACTGCATCTTTATCATTCGTCACTACTTCATTAGCATTGTCACTTTACCCATCCATCATGCATTACCATGATATCCATGCCAATCTGTCTGTACCTGTGCCCACTCGGGGACGTCTGTCATGCTGAATGATAGGTTTTACCAAACTCTAATGGTCCCCCACATGAACGGTCGCAGGCGGATGGTCGTACTTGGTGACGTAGAACCCAATACGATCCAAGCCTTTCTTGTAAGACAGTCCGTCGTTCCCTCGAGTAGTCGGCAAGGAAGGATACGTCTCCGGCCTTACGGAGGGGCCGAAGTCATAGACGAATGGCCGACTCTGCGTCGCACCAAACAGGCGGGAGCTCTCCAGTATGATTGAATATACCGGCGAAACGTCATTGCCGGGTGCGTGCACGCTCCAGCCGCGGGTGGCTGCACGCACGTCCCAGAAAGCCACGACGGAGTGGCGCGCGGAGCCCGCGGCTATATGTGCACCTCCGCCACCGCCACAGGCGACGGCGTAGATGGGCTCGAAGGACCATGGATCCGCAAAGGTGAGCGAGGGGGCGTGGGACGCGCGCATGTCGTGGACGCGCACGAGGCCGTCGTACCAGCCCGAGACGATGACCTGGTCGGAGGCACCCCACGGGGACGCGGGCGGTGCGGCGGCTATTCCGTACACGGCGGTGGGGCGGTCGAGGTCGGCGTCGGTCTGGAGCTCGGACGCACGGAGCGTCGCGGTGGGCGTCTGGGAGATGGACGCGGGCGTGATGGCGTGGATGGTGAGGGGAGTGTCGGAGGAGGTGCCAAAGGCGGCGAAGGGGGCAGAGGCAGAGGTGGTGGAGAGAAGGGCTGACCAGGCACGGGTGTCGAGATCGATCATGTGCGGGACGGAAGGAATGGGGGAGGAGAAGTCGAGAAGACCGGCTTTGCCGTTGGTCGAGATGGACAAGAGGCTGTCGCCGGATACGGAGAGGGCTTCGATGAGCTCGCCATTATGATAGTGGAAGGAGGTCCGGGATGAGGCGTCGGCTATGGGAAGATCGACTTGACCGGCGTTACAGGGAGGGATCCGGAGGCGCTCGAGTTCTCCGTTCTCAAACCCAATAAAGAGCGTGCGGTCGGAGCCGCCGTCCGGGGCACAAGCGAGGCTCGTTATGTCTCCCTTGGGCGCGTCTTGCAGGTCGAGTTGGTAGGACGCCTCAAATGAGACCAAGGGTGTAGCGCCCTCCTTCTCGGAGGGTGTAAATGCGTACGAGTACAGCGTGTGGCCGGCGGCGACGAACAGACGCGATTCGTTTATCGCAAGGAGGGGCTGGAGCTTGCCTTTCCACGGCCGGGAGAGCGGACGGGCTACAAAGCGCTGCTTCTCCCAGGATCTGTCGGACAGCGTGTGGTACTTGATTTGGGACAGCGGACGCCAGAGCGAGAGGCTCTTCGCCAGGCTCTTGGACGGCCTAGGGAGGGCCCGGAGGATGTTCCTCCCGCCAAATTCGTGCACCTGAAGGAGCGTGAGCCGGTCGGGACCACGCGCGGGAGACGGGATGGACGGGACGAGTTCTTACGAGTTCATGAAGCTTATGACACACAACTGTCAGAGAGAGAAGGTCATTGACGGAGAGATGGCCTATGATGAGAATGAGGATGTCGCATGGCAAGGAAAGGAAGTAGAGCATGGTTACTTGCGTGCCCCGCAAACGCAAAGCTCGCCTCCTCTGCTATTTATGAGTTTATGAATTAGAGCACCGGCCCGGCTATTCCGATATCCGCCTTACTCCGTGCAAACCGCCCCTTCGCATCTTTTCATTTGCCTCTTCCCTCGTTCTCGAGAGCATGCGCAGAGATGTGCGCATATTACTAGTCGGTGACGGTGAATTTAACCTTATCCTTCTCCTCCTAGCCAAACTTAAATTCGCATCGCACTTCCCAGAGGGTGTCGGTAAAAGCACCATTGTCACCTCCCTCATCAAAGAGGCGTTCGTACCCCATGTCGGTCCCTATACCACGCATCAAGCACAACCCTCGTTTTTTTTTCTGATTCACGAACATTCTTTCACTCCCACAGGTGCAGCATGTCGTCCCTGAGGTAACCATATCCCCTGAGGTGACCTCCGAAAACGTAACCACCTACATCGTAGACTCCGGAGGCAAGTTTTCCGAGCGAACCGTGTCCTCTCTCCGCATCGATAACCCATTCCGTCCTTTGCAGCCGGTCCAGACGATAAGCGCTATCTAGAACTCGAAATCCGCAAGGCCCACGTCATTTGCGTCGTCTACGCAATCGACAACTCGAACTCTTTTAATCGAATCCCCGTTTATTGGCTACCTTATTTCCGCCAGCTTGGCATTAATGTCCGTTGCGTGCATCGCCCTTCGCGTTTGCTTTCCGTGTTGACCTATCCTTAGGTCCCCGTCATCCTGGTAGGGAACAAGATAGATCTACGCGGCGGTGAAGTGACAAATGAGGCATTGGAGCATGAAATCAGGCCAATCATGGCCGAGTTCAAGGTGCCTCACGCACTTCATCTTCCTGTCGGTTTGTTCTTACTCGTAGAATGGCCCATAGGAAGTAGAGACGTGCGTAGAATGCTCCGCAAAGATACCTCTGAACGTCTCAGAGGTGTTCTACTTCGCCCAGAAGGCTGTCCTCCACCCAACGGCTCCCTTGTACGACTCGAAAAAGCAGGTCTGCAAGCGTTCTATCCCGCGCGCTCTACGGAGCATGGGTCTAACTTTGCTTGTTAGGCGCTCAAGCCGGCATGCATAGAAGCGCTCAGTCGAATATTCAAGCTTTGCGATACCAATAAAGACGGAGTGCTTGACAATGCAGAACTCAACGAGTTCCAGGTTCGCCCTTCTCCCGCGACATTGGCGTATCTTATCAGATGTGACAGCGTAAATGTTTCGATGCGCCGTTGCAATTGCAAGAGCTGGAAGGTATCAAGGTTATGGTTCGGGGATATAACCGTGATGCCGTCCGTGACAATGGCCTGACCGAAGCGGGGTTTCTTCTTCTCCACACTATCTTCATCCAGCGAGGACGTTTAGAGACCACATGGACCGTCCTCAGAAAGTATGGCTACGCAGAAGACCTCCGATTAACGGAAGCATTCCTCTTACCGCAGTGCGCTTAACAGTTATCTTAACCCACATAATTGATCCGATGAGATTTCACAGGTTTGATGTACCCTCCGATTGCTCGGTCGAGTTGAGCCCTTTAGGATACCAATTCTTTACGGATATTTTCGAAGTTTTCGATAAGGTATTTATTTTCTCTGATGCAGCACTCCTCGCTAGATTGACAACCTACTGCCAGGACCAGGATGGTGCTTTGAACAACGATGAACTCGAGGATTTATTCAGCACCGCACCGCCAGGCATTCCTTGGCGAGATCAGAAGTTTCCTGGCTTGGATGACGGGGGGCCTGTTACCCTGCAAGCCTGGCTAGCGCGATGGAGGTGGGTTTAATGGTTCACACCGTTGGTTGAGTGTCTCCTGAGCCGCTTCGAGTATGATCACCCTGCTGGAGCACCGGACTACCCTCACCTACCTTGCCTACTTGGGATATCCTGACGAACCGCGTACTGGCGCTCTCCTCATTACCCGTCCTAGGAAGTACGACCGTCGGAGGGGAGATTCCTCCCGCAACGTATTCCTGTGCTACGTCTGCGGGGCCGCAGGCTCAGGCAAAACTTCCTTACTGCGATCGTTCGCGGGAAAACAGTTCGACGACACGTATGTGCCAACGGAAAAGGTTCTCAGTGTAGTCAACTCTGTGGACATTCACGGATCTGAGAAATATCTAGTGGTAGGTTGCGTATGTCGTAAAGTGTTTCTTCCTTGACACCCATTTCCTAGTTACAAGAATTTGGTTCAAAATACGAGCCAGAAGTGCTTCGAAATTCCAAGAAGACAGACCTGGCTGATGTTATTGTCTACGTGCACGACTCGAGCGACACAAATTCATTCTCTTACATCAGTAATTTACGAGTGAGTGCCTCAGCGCGATCCGCCTGTCATCGACGACCCTGACTTTAGGTAAGCAACAATACAGTCTTGACCATATCCCTACGCTCTTCGTTGCGACAAAGTCCCGTATGTGAAAAGTGGTCACCGCCCAGACCGTTCAGCTGACGTGCCGCATGCCTGTCGTGCAGAAATTCTTCTATCCCTGGAGGCGCCGAGCGAAGCGTGTCACCCGCGGCGCGTTTACGCACCTACATCGTGTTTTCGGCGCTTGTGGGAAGTTTTTCAGCAGGGGTTTTAGTGGCGTATCGAACGTTTGTTCGGCCAGGGACGGTTGGAGGGCAATGGATATGGTGGCTTCTGGGTGTGGCCGACGCGGCGTGCACTTAGGCGATTGCCTTGAGGGGGTCAAAGGGCTCAGGCTCATGCAACGAGGTCGAGAATACGTTCGTCAGTCTTTAAAGCCCGTCAACTACAACCAAAAGTAAAAGTGATCAACAACCCAAGACAAACAGCTTCCCCCTCTACACATCGTCATCATGGATGCTGATATGGACTTCGAACAAGGTGGTTCCGCCAATGCCCTCGCAATCTTTCAAGAGGAGTACAATGCCCAGCAGCGTCCTCCACCATCCATCGAACATGACCGCAAGATGCTGTATGTCGATCTTTTCGTCGCGGCCCCTCTGTCTACTTTGCTTACGCTTCAATCGGACTACGACACTCTGCAGCGATCTCGTCTTTATCCAAGACTGCACCGGCAGCCAGGGGTCCTACATCTCCTCCGCGACGAAGAACATCCAGCTCATCTGCGAGAACATCTACCAATCGGGCAAGCTGCAGGCCCGCGAGGACCTGCGCGTCGGCCTCGTCGCCTTTCGCGATCACCCGCCCCAGGACCACACCTACGTGACGCGCAACTTTGGCTTTTCGTCGGACATTGACAAGGTCCACCGCGACCTCTCGAGCTTGTACGCCTCGGGCGGCGGCGACGGTCCCGAGGCGGTCACCGCTGGCCTCGCGGAGGCGCTGAAGATGGACTGGAGGGAGCAGGCGAGCAAGATGATCGTGCTCATCGCCGACGCACCACCGCACGGCGTTGGCGAATACGCAGATGGTGAGTTTGCTTGTTCTCCCCCCCCCCCCCCCCCCCTTTTTTTTGCGCGAATGCCTCTTCGCGTGGAGACGTACATACATACATACATCATCCTCCATTTGGAAATCAGGATTCGACGATGGGTCCCCCGACGGCAATGACCCTCTCGTTCTCGCTCGGCAGATGGCCGCTCGTGGAATCACTCTGGTACGTGTCCTCGTTCTCGCGGTATCAAAAAATAACCGTTTTTTTTCCCCCTTGCTGACGTGTGTCCGCCCCGCAGTTTTTTGTAGCATGCGAGCCAGCGCTGAGCAGCTACTCCGTACGTCCTCTCTGGATGACATGCCCATCCGCTTTCACACGTATCTTGACGTTGTCCCAGTTTGCGACGGACTTTTACAAGGCGCTCGTCAACACCACCTCCGGTATCATGCTTCCCTTGACGACGGCGGACCTCCTCGCGCACGCTATCGTTGGCCTCGTGCTCGAGAACCTCGACATGGAGCGCCTCGTGCGCGAGGTGGGCCAGGCCGTCGCGCAACGGATCTTGGGAAATCACGAAAGCGTGGACGACGTCGCGCGCGAACTGCACGAGAAGCTGCTCTTACGAAACGAGAGCACGAAGAAGGTCGTCATCGAGAGCATCTACAAGGACTCGGAAGAGGCGAGGCACAACGTCGAGGTCTTCTCCCGCGCGTCCAACCTCACAGAAGCACGGCCGCATCTGCGAAAGGTGTGTTTTACTCCTAGGCAGCTCACTCATTCTCAGCACGCAGACTAATCTCACCCCCTCATTTATTCATTTATTTTTTTTCTTCTTTTCCTTCGGATTTTGTAGATCAACGGGACCCGTTTCACGGACAAGTACATGCAAGTGCGGATGCTCAGCGCGAGGGGCTCGTACGGCTACCCGCCGGCCTTCCCTCCGCGCCCGTCGGATTCTCGATCGCCGCTCTCGAGCAGCTTCACGGCGTCGTCGCCGCCGCGCAAGGTAGTCACGGACTTTGCAGCGTTCGGCACGTCAAAGACGTCGAGCATCTACGGCACCGCCGTCCAGTCGACCCCGTTCTCCCTAGCGGGCAACAAGGCTGCGTTTGGGAGCATGCGGACGAGCACCCAGAACAGCATATACGACGACGACGATGACGAGGAGGAACAGAGCGACGGAAGACAAAGGGTATTATTGAGAGAAGATCCCATCACTCTAGATCAGGTGCGCTCAGGTTTTCTGTTTACCGTAATTCTCTTTGACGATTTGGCGCTCTCATACCTTGGTGACGTGGACATATAGGCTCGTCGTATTGCCATGCAGAGCGCGTGGCGTGGTGCTCGAGGCTAGCATGCCAATTACATACCTTCTTGGGAAGCTGTCGATCGCTTTCTCACTGCTCTCCTTACTCAACTGTGCGTTGTCTTTCGTCCCCCATAGCACCCCCTTTAACGTAACTCGGCCAACGATTAGGCATGAAAATCTTATTCTTCCAATTCTCCAACTCTCGCAAACAGCAGCATGCCCCTTCAGTAAACCATCGTTGTAGTCTTGGATTGTATAATTATGCACCCAAATGATTGATCTGTTCCATTTCATGGAGACGAGATGGCATTCTGCTTGCTTGTCACAATAAGGGTGTGACGATAACTAGATAGATGAATACACAAGGTATTATGGTGATTAATCTCGTCTACGTCTCTTCCTTGAAAAGTTCGAGGAATCTTTCCTTGTCCGTTCGTCCGTACTTAGGGGGGGTTGCGCATCTAACTCGTCATCGACGACAGCCACCTTGGATCGCTTCTTTTTCTTTATCTCTCTCCTTACACGAGGCGTCTCATCAGGAGTTGTCGAAATCGGCAGGCCTGAAACTTGCTCGTGTGAAGGCGACGAGATCCTTTCATCGGAAGGCTCAGAGCCCGAGATATCGTCGTTTTTCGCCCTGTGTTTTTCCTTGTCGCGCTTTTGCTTCCTTGCGGCCCTTTCGGCCTCCGTGCGAAGCCTTTTTTCTCGCTTTC
>WNFC01005805.1_pt1 | contig 13548 bp, 21 predicted proteins | sample 5400541 | NCBI WGS metagenome assembly WNFC01 (sample SAMN13153342, study PRJNA577476) | soil metagenome | isolation source: 120 cm saprolite under Douglas fir tree site 2 hole 2 replicate 1 | place: USA:California | collected 2015-04-18
TATTGTCTCCGGAGATAACTGTGAATGACACTTAGGCTAGAGCGATCTGCGTTGTGATCAGCAACTAACAGACTGGGCGTCGTCGTTTCGTTGTCACGTGAGGATGCGGATTTATCACCAGGATCGGTTTTTTCTGCAATTCCAGTATAAAATTTGATCTACCGCAACGTTGTTGCTGTCTACCATGATAACTCTATGGTCACTCGTTATTGTTGCATAATCTACGTGTCATGCCCTTACGACCGGACGGAGATAGCCAACATGCAGCGCCAATGGTCCACCTAGTCCACAGGGGTTAGTGGCCATCTCAAGCAACCGCCCGCACCCAGCGTCCAGTGTGCTGGTCACTGGATGGCGACTGGACAATCGTAAAATGCGGGGAAGGGGGACGAAAGCGCGTAGCGAGCTGTAGATAAGGTCAAATATGAATGACTCGGACCTGGGAGAGAGCAAGGTCTTCAGAGACGCAGAGGAAGAATGAGAAGACAAGCGTGCCAGTGACGTCTACAGCGTTGCAAAAGGAAGATAGGCATTGAAGATGGAGGCCGTGATGATCGCCAGCAAGGAACATAACTTCCGAGTCATCCGGGGTTCGGAGAGGTACACGCATGTACGTACAGTAGCCCAAGTGCCGGAAAGGATGAGGAGTGGGAGCCACAATTGCAAAAACGGCGACTTGATGGCCCCACTGGCAAATGCAAACAGGCATTGTTAGGATTGGCGTCCGATGTGGCGAGGGCGAGGGGACTCTGATGCTCGCCGTGCGCGAAAAAAAACTTCAAGGGTCTGCGATAATGGGCTCCACATCGATGAAACACGATCGATGTGGCCCAATCCCCGCGACAAGCGTGGCGGGCAACATAGTAGCCCCAGCCCCCGTGACCGCCTGACTCGGTAACCCTACAACACCTTGTCAATTTGGGTCGCCCGTCTCACACACAACCATCACTTACGTTCATGTTTGAAGCTCACTCCATCTAGTTCCGCTTTTTGACGTTCCCAAATCGTCGTATAGACCCTGACTTGACTGTATGTGGCAATTTCCAAATCTAACTACAAAGCCTACAACAGGGATCCGTCAACCAACTGGGGGCCGATTTCGTCTGAGCGCTCCTTCGGCAACAAGGTCACCCAGCGCGTTTTCTGAATTTCTGGGGCCCGTTTGCCGAAGTATCGCTCGCTTTCGAAACCCCACTGATCGCTCGCCCGCACCCAGTTGCCGAGCCCATCCACGTACTGCGCTAACTCCGTGTCTACCGGCTCGCCAAATTTCGGAATCTTGTTCTCGTAAATGTCCATAAACCTCGCCTCGAGCTCCTTATGGTATTTGAAAACCCAGTCCATGGCGCCTTGGATATCAGTCTTGTTGTGGTGCATGACGATGGTAATTATATTGTGGTTGTCGTCGCCGCGCGCTTGCTCCAGGTTGTATGAGGCGATATCCTACGCCAACTTTAATCCTGTCCTGCGGGTGGTAGCATCTCGACTCACATTACCAAGCAGGATCATGTCAATGGCCACGATTGACAACTCCTGAATGATGGGGTGATAGACCGCCTCGTCGGGAAGGTTCAGACCCGTCTCTAGGATTGCAAAAGATGGCTTGGCGCCGATGGTGTCTCTTCTTACTTCCAGGTACTCATCGATGGACCGAATGTGCTTGTGGGTGCGGTCGGCTGCCTGCTGCACAACTGCCTGTGTGTAAGTGGCGAAGGTATCGATAAAGTGTTTTTGAGACTGGGGACTAGCTGTCTTGATTGCGAGTTCCCAAAACCTAGATCGATGCTTCTATCAGCGCATGTCTCTGCTATCTCTGTTGAGCCTTACTGTCTCGTGACTTCGCCGCCGATCCATTCGCCTTTGGGCCGAGGGGTATGTGGATTGCGCAAGGCGTCCATGATAATGTTGGCCATGACCTGGACCTCATCCTCGTGTGCGACATCTGAATACTCGTCATAGACGAAGAACATGTTCATGAGGTCGCAGCCGGTGCGCACACGTTCTTCGGGTCGAGGATCAGCAGAGGCCTTTGTGTGGTCTTGGCAGGTACTTACCCTTGCTAAGCAAAGGATACGCGAGGGAGGCGAGGAGATCTAACGAGAGGTGAGTGAACGAGTTGGGTAGTAAAGGATGCCTCGGCTCGTACTGAAGTCGCAACGATCATAGGCATATTGAGCCTTGGGACTGAACGCCCCAAAACTCCTCGCCCATGCCGCTGACTCTGCCTTGACCTCAGGGTAGTGAGGGTTGAGATGGCGGGGCCATTTCCAGTTCTCCAAGTTGTTGGGTATGTAATACCGATTGGTCATGTCGACTCCTGGAATCAAGATGGGGTGGGTATTCTGAAGTGGGTCAAAAACCTTGGGATGAGACACCCATGGGGCACAGTCAATTTCTTTTATCACCGCGAGTGAGGACTCGGAGTCCTCAAAGATAACTAAGCCGGCGAATCCATGACATCCGGATGCCCAATATCGGTTCGGGTGAGAAGGTACCCAGCGGAACCACCGTATCTTTACGCATGATCCCGAGCCATGTCTGCAATGAGACGTGCACCTGCATAGCATTATGGGATCTCACGAGATCTCACACGTTCCGAACGGCGTCCGAAGCGTTCACGCTCACATCATTCATGTCCGCGGAGTGTTCGGGGTCCTCCTCCTCCCTTTGGAGGCCTAGTCTCCAGGCACTCCCTCTGTGTAATCGGGTCAGACGATGACACCTTTTTGGAAACGGCCAGCCAAATTCGTCCTCACACCCCCAGAATGGACCCACCCCGACGTCGTGCAAACGAATTAAATAATCACCGCCGCAAGACATATACCAAACTAGCATTAGAAAATTTCCCACAACACTACACACCATGCCTATTGGGAATGAGGCTCATGCGCCGCATCACATCGCACTTTTGACCAAACTCTGCATAAGTAACTGGTGATTTTCGGAAATACCGACTTTAATCACTTCGCCTCCAAATCCGCGTGTTGTATAAGCGCCAGGGCGGCCTTGGACCTTGGCTCGATCCGGCATTTGAAAGGCGCTGGGTGGCTAACGAACGATATTAGGGCAGGCGGCTCTCCGCTACAAACAAAGACACAGGCGACAAACCAGATAGTTCCGGGCTTGAGCTTCACCTCGGGGGTGATTATGTTGCCGCGATCGTCGACTGCCTTTGAAATATTGTAAACCGACAAGATAGAAGCAATTGCTATCCAGATTGTGTCCAGGGCCATGCTCTTTCCCGCACATGCACTAGTCAGGGCCAGAGCGTCATTTTGTGACCGAGGGCATTCACGAAGAAACCTCACCCACCGGCGGCCAAAGCCAAAGACACCGCTGTCTGCAGGGTCAGGCAGGCTATTGTTAATGAAACGCTCGGGCTTGAACTTATCCGGTTCTACGAAGACAGTTTCATCATGGAGTATGGCCCTAGGAAGCAGTATGAAGATGAATAAGGCCTTCTTCGACAATCAAAGGATCATTTACCAGGTGTTCCCAAGAACAGAGGCGCCAGCGGGGATAAAATATCCGCTGTATTGGTCTGAGTTTACTGTCCTATGAGGCACAGCTAGGGGAAGGACGGGAATCCATCGGAAGACCTCTTTCATGACGGCCGTCACATAAGGAAGGTCGTCCTTGTCAGCGAATGTCGGAAGACGGTCACCCAGAACGGCGTCGAGTTCAGCTTGTGCACGCTTCTGGGCCTCTGGATGCAGGGTCATTGCTAAGACGAAGGTTGTCATGGTGGAGACGCTAGTGTCTGCGCCAGCTGCATAGGCGACGGCCGCAGAATCCTTAATTAATTCTTCCGTAAGGATCTCTCCCTTTCCGGCAGCAGCACTCGCAGCGTTTTGCTCCAAGCAGGTGGAGACGAAGCAAGGCACCGCAGTACCGTTTTGCTGGTGGAGACTTGATGAGCGGCGTCCAATGATATGTAGGGGGGGGGGAGCACTCACGAATTTCTCCTTGACCATATTATAGGGGACATTGATCATTGCTTGGGACAACTTCCGCCATTCCTTCGCTTTCTTCTTGAACCCAGCACCGGGCATCCACTCAGGGACGTATTTAACTGTGGAAATGGTTTGAATAGGAAGAAAACCACGTAATGGGGAAGAATAGTACGACTGGGGAAAAGGTCGACCAGGAATGCTCCAGGCACGGCAGCTTCTGAGGTACTCTGTGATGCCTCGTCGACAAGACGCACATATGGATCATTATTATCGACAACCGTGTGACCATATCTGATCAATTGCTTAGGATCGAAATAGGAAAGGGAGTGGTAATCATGAGGCCTTACACTCGCTTCATGATAACATGTGCAGTATAACTAGGGAACAGTGAGATGTTGAGACGTAGAGCAAGACAAATCCAGACGTACTGTCTCATATGCTCGAGATATTTCTCTGGTGACTTCAGTAACAAAGTAAGAAGCTCTTTTGATATCTCAAGTTGTATCTCTTGATGTTCTGTCACGCTATGATTGAAATGGCTGTGAAAAACACGACGATGCTCCTTCCAACGCGGGCCGTAGCGCATGAGTGCGAATGTCCAGTCCCAGCCCATTCTATATAGATATGAAAAGCCAGATAGGGTTGAGGGGATCAGTGACAGCGTACAAATCAACAATCATAGGCATATCTGGGCGGTCTGAGTAGTTGGAGCCTCTTTTATCAAAGATGTCTGATACGGCTTTGAGTGAATTGACGACGATCATGGTGTTGCCTAGAACATTAAGAGAGATGATGTCGTCCCCTGCAGTCGAGGCAGATACACGATCAGCAGGGAAAGCGACCATGGAAAGGGGCATACCGAACTGGCGAGACCAATCCCGACATTTCACGTACACCTCATCGCCTGCAAGGTCGAGCAAGTTGCCAAGGACTGGGAGGCCCTTGGGGCTCGGTGGAAGTGGTAAAGAGGATTTGCCACCTAAAAGCTGCCTGATCCAAAGGATGGAGAACGCAAGGGAGGCCAGGCTGGCAATGACCAAGGGGTAGTCCATGATTCGGTGAGGCGATGACAGTGCAAACTGGAACGTCTGGCAGCAGGGCTATTTGGGAGACAGCGGGATGGCCATGAAAACTGGTGACAGGGTTGAAGCGGCCATTCACTCCCGGAAAAGGGTGAAATTTCAATTCTAATGCCATCGAGCGTGCAATTCGCGTCCGAGAGGGTTGAGCCGCTGACATACATAGCGCCCCTAGTGACGCAGTAAACGTGCTGTGGAAGCGAGAAAACGCGCAAGCGAAAAACGCCGAGTGGGCTACCACCAAACTTAGCACTGGTTATCTGCCAGTGCAGTGCGACGTACATTCGATACTATTCCGATCATGAGAAATGCAAACTCAGACTCTGGGACCTCTAACAGTCAATCGATATTTGACATATTATTGATGTTTAAAACACGTGGCCATAATCATGTATGTTCCCGCATAAACGGGACCAAGCCGAAAATCACTGGCACATGGTGAGACTTCATAGGGATACAGACTTGCGCACGTACATGTACATGTCCGGGGAATAGAGGCCGAGTATGTTCCGAAAATCCCCTGCAACTATTTCTCGTAAGCATTACTTGTTGGCAATGATGGTTATAATTGAAGACGAGCGTTGACTCGGACAGTAGTCACGGCGCCTACGCCGTTGACACGTTGAAGAAGTTTGCCATAATCTTCAAGTTCCGAGTCAAATCAAGTCGCTCCATTTGTGTCGCCTAACAAACGTCGGAAAAACATTCCCCCAATCAGATGCAAGAAGACGGACGTCAACGCTCGAAGTCAAGCTTGCCAAGGCTCGCGGACATCGCGCATCCTTCCTGAGCGACGCAGTCACCATCAAATCAAATTATCCACGTACTAATGGGTGATCACATCGATCACAAATCGATTCACTACAGTAATATAACACTAGAGAATCATCTCGCTTAGGCACCCTCGCCGATAATGCTCAAATATGCAGCATACTGTGCCCCCTTAAGTCCTCTCTTCTCCGTTTGGTGGCGAAAAACGAAGAAGAGTAGGCGAATCTGCCTCAGGCTGTGCAGTTTATGGTACGTAAATAAGCAAGGTGATGGTGGAACTAATAATAGACTCTCCTATTCAAAAGTTATGCCGTGTTGAGTTGATCAAACAAACAACAAACAGGCGTCGTCATCTCATCTGAGTCGATATTTCTTGCCTCACTCGAGATGACTCGGAGAACAGAAAGGGAAAACAATAAAACCAGCAGCGCCCTTTGTTCACTGGCGCTCACACTCACTTCCATCCTTTGTGAATATGTCTCCACCCGAGTCCTATACTGGCGATTGGATCACTCCTGATCATCCTCGTTACTCCGAGGCCATAGCTCGTTGGGCCGCCAATGCAGAGCGCCGTGCCGAGGTGGTCGCATTCGTCAAGAGCGCCCAAGATGTCGCGACCGTCTTGAAATACGCAAAGCAGCACAACTACCAAATCGCTATCCGCGGCGGCGGGCATAGCTCGTCGGGTGCCTCGTCAGTCGAGGACGGTATCGTGATCGATCTCTCTCGCCACCTATCGGGCGTAAGGGTAGATCCGGTTGAAAAATTGGCGTATGTCGGCGGTGGGGCGATTTGGGAAACGGTCGATAAGGCAGGGATCGAACATGGACTGGCTACAGTTGGTGGTACCGTAAACCATGTAAGCTCATCCACCATGTTTCATTTCCGATTGGCTCACCCACCATGCGCCAGACTGGTGTCGGGGGGTGTGTGCCTCACTGTTTTGTTCTTGACTCGACGCTATTCAAAGCGCCTATATTAGCCTTCTCCTAGGTGGTGGATACGGGTTCCTGAGCGGCCAGCATGGGCTAGCGTTAGACAATCTTGTGCAAGTATGGCCCTGCGCACATTCCTCAATTTACTGTCTTAAATTAGCATGTTAGGCTACCGTGGTCACAGCTCGCGGAGAGGTACTGACTGCTAGCGACACGGAAAACGCAGAGTTATTCTGGGGAATTCGCGGCGCGGGATGCAACTTCGGCGTCGTAACCGAGTTTGTCCTTCGGCTTCACACGCAAAGGCGTACCGTCTTTGCAGGAATCATCGCATTCCCACCGCCCATGGTTCCGAAAGCTGTAGCTGCTGCGGTCGATTTTTGGGATAAGGGACTGACAGAAAAGGAGGCCATCTTCGTCACTCACACCACCAATCCTGCTGGGAACGTGCGCGCTTTTGATTGACGTGTTCGGCTACTCGATCACTGACAAGAAACGAATGACAGCCTTGCGCTCTAGTGGTTCTCTTCTGGAACGGTTCGGAGGAGGAAGGTCGCGTCCATTTCAAGCCATTCTTCGACCTCGGTAAGCAATACCCCATGGGGACTTCGACTTTATGGGGTTGGATGAGATTTTACAACTTGAACAGGACCCGTCATGGACAGTTGCAAGGAAATCCCTTACGAGGAACTCAATAGCATGCAAGTGAGTGTTCCCTCTGGCCAGTCCGACGCCGTGGAATCATAATCTGTGTAGAATCCCCACGTTAAACATGGAAACAGCTACTATTTGAAAGGGGTTTTCTCCAAGGGACCTCAGGTGGAAGTAGCAGAAAATATAACGTCTCGTCTCCACGAGATCTCGGCGAGAAACGGCATGAAGTTGACCACCATATTCGAACTAATCTCGACGAAGAAGATATTGTCCGTGCCAAACAACGCCACTCCGCACATCCGAGGATCCCGAATCAGCGTCCTCATAATGGGCACATGGGACAAGGACACGGACAAACTTGATGCGGCGCGCAGTGCCACATCTGAATTGAGTCGTATTGTCATTGAAGGCGAGAAAACTGTAGCCGAGTCCTCCAGTATCGGCTACGGGAATTACAGTGAGCGATAGCAGAGCCAGTACGCGGAAAACCATGTGCTCATGTATCTCTCCCAGACTCCGACGATATAACCTTGGCCGCTGCGGGAACTGCCAGCATCAGAGCAAAGGCAGAAATACTCTTCGGCGAGAATTACGCTAGACTTCGGAAGCTCAAAAAGGAGCATGACCCGGACCTTGTCTTTTTCAAGTGGAGCCCCATCATGCCCGAGGTGTGAAGTCGATTCAAGTTTTAGTGGAAATTAAAGGTCAACTGTCCATGTTGTATAGAGTTTTGTAAAGGGCATCTATGTTCATAGTGTGAAGGAGAACACAATTACTGTTCGTCGATGTCCACTGCCCAAGGTTTTGTACTTTGGCGCATAAGTTGTCCAGATCCTGTATAAGTTCTCTTTTTTAAGACTGCCACTCCACAACATGAATACAACGCGACGCTGGCTATCAGGCCAGGGGAGCATAAAACTTGTCGAAGTACAAAGCGGACAGCATTAAATCCCAGTGCTAAATACTGTTCTGTACCGCACCCTAATGTAATAGACATTAAAAAAAAGAAGACCGCCACTCATACGCTACCTATGGAGACTAGTTGTCCCCTGAAGTTCGCGTTCTCCTGCAAGTAGCGCAAGCGCTTCCGGGAATCGCGCGGAAATATTGGCCTTGAATGGGATGGGACGGCTAGAGGCCAACGGCGCCGTCAGCTTGAAAGGTCCAACAACTGAGTATGCAAGGGTACCCACACAACAAGGCCATCCTCTATACATCCATCCACATCGATCGGGATAACTTTACCGTTCTCGTCCTTGCCGGGCTCAATTTTGCACGCCCATAGCATCATCGCAAGGTCGATGAAAAGCGAGTTGTTCGCGACGTGTTTCCCCACACAGACGCGCCTCCCGAAACCGTACGTGACGTGACCTTCCTCCCTCGTTTCTGGTGCGCACGATATCACCTCTCCGTTTGCGTTCAAGAACCTCGCTGGGTTGAAGTGTGCGGCGTCGGCGCCGTAGATTTCGGGGTCACGGTTGAGGTGCCAGACGTGGGCGATCATAATGGAGCCCTTAGGGATGAACATGCCGTCATACCAGTCGTCCTCCGTCGAGAGATGCGGAAGGCCGAGTGGGTCCACAGGTCGCCACCGCAACGCCTCCTTGACCATCGCGCGAATGTAGGGTAGATGCGGCAAGTCCGCAAAAGTTGGAATACGTGTTCGTCCAACGACGGCGTCGAGTTCCTCCTGGGCGCGTTTTTGTACATCTGGATACGTGACCATGGCAAGCATCCACCAGGCCAATACCCCTGATGTCGTCTCGGCACCCGCCGCGCTACTTATTGTGAGAACACAAAGCGGGATGGGGCCAGGTGCGTGCACGTACTACATGAGTGCCGCAAGCCAAGAGTTCTCACGCGAGGACAGCCCGTACTTGTCTGCACCCCGGATCAGGGAGTTCGCGAGGCTAGGACGATCTATGCCCTTCGACTGGACTAATGTAAGCGAGGCCTGGCGATTTCACGGAGTAGACATACCAGCTTCTCGTTTACATCTTTGAATAGCTTCTCGAACATAACCGAGTCTCTCTCGTACCAATACTCCGCGTCACGCTTCCATTTGGCAAATCTAAATAATCAACAATGAGTTTTAAGGTCGGTTTATACTTCGTATCCATATAGGACCTCACCTGCTTGGAATGTGCACCATCCACGGGAAAAACTCCACGAAGTGAGCACCGGGAAGGGCGGCCCGAGTCAGGCGCACAACAAAATCATTGACAGCCTTGACGCTCGAGTCCAGCTCGGAGATAATTGGTGGAGTGTCATAAATGACAGACATGACCATAGATGCAGCAGTTCGGCGAAAATGCTTGTCCCAGGTCGCGGGTTGGGCAAGGAGACCACTGGTGAGCAGAATTGCTTCGCCGAGTTGCGGGGTCTTAAAAGTCTCGACGACTGATTTGCTGAGGCTTTCGTGGGAGGCCTTGCGCATTTTACGCCACCTATTGACGTCATGACACTGGCACGCTCATGATAGCCCACAAATCGACTCACAGATGCCCGTAATTCTGAAATACCATGGCCATGCCACCACAGAGAATTTCAGCAGCGACGATGTTGCGTGGGCGGTCAGAGTAGATTCCGGCGCGACGGTCAAGCAAATCCGCTGCTACTTTCTGGGTATTGAGGACGATGATTGGCTGTCCTGCTGCATTTAGATAGAAAACGTCGCCTGATAGGAGTCGTCAGCGACAATGACGAGAAGGCCAAAGGATCTCTGACCAAACTCTTGCTTCCATTTCATAAAGTTGAGCCATTGCTTGCTACGCATCTGGAGGACATTGCCCAAGAAAGGAAGACCCTTTGGTCCTGGTGGCAACTTCCGCCATGGACTCTGGAAGTAGCGTACAGTTAAGACAATGGCCAAACAAGCCACGACACTGGATACCAAGGTCAAGTTGTGCCGTGCAACAGCGATGACCGCTGAAGGCGACAGGACGGCGAGGTTGGCAGACATTGCCAATGTACGGCCAACTCGACCCGCGAGTCCAGGTCTATAAGTATAAGAGAGTGCCTTCCAAGTCAAGGCGTGCGTGATTTCTGTCAAGGGGAAGATACAGGGGAGCACTGTCTTTTTTTGCTCTGCCCCGAATAACGAAGCCTTTTAATGTTCCCGTTCACATGCCACACTGCCAGCAGAAACGGTCCCAAAGGAGAAGCCAGCATCGAAGGGTGGCGACCGATGATCTGATAAATAGAGGTAGGGATCGAGGAGACGAAGAAGGTTCAGGAAAGGCATTACAGTACCCCGTGCATTTCGTCGAGGAGACGAGAAAGGCAAGCCATCTCTCCCAAAAAGGAATGACCAAAAAGGTGTTCACCATTGCCTTGCTCACGAGTCACGGCTCGGCTCAGGACCTGCTTGACCAAACTGGGATAAGCTGAGCCGTTTGTGAGCTGCTCGAGCGGCGGCTCATTGAGCACTTCCTTTTTAGGTGATTCTCAACGACACCTTCACACCCCGAGTCTCATACCTCGACTTCATGCGCAACGAAAGCCTGTCGTGGCCTATCTACGACGTCATGGAAAAGGCAAAGTCGGCTCCTATCCCCCTCACTGCCGAATATCATCTCATCTCAAACACAAATACTTCCCTTTACCAACCACCTGCCGCCCATGAGCCGTATTCGAAGGTCTCAGGAGACTTTTACCCCCATTCACATGAATCCTTACTTTGCAGCCTATGCGTCCTTTCTTGGTACGATTATGCATGGCATGTCCTCCAGTGCCGTTACTAGCAATACGTGGAGACCATCGTGGCCATGGGCGTTCCAGATCCCGTCCTCAACTGAGTTACGTTTCTTTCCGATAGTTCAGAATCAAACACACTGCCATGCGCAGCGATACCTTTGTCGTAGCTGTTACTACTGTCAAGCAGCACAAAAAAAAGTTCTCAAAGGCACCGCGGAGGTCACTCAACCACCAACTGTCTATGCCTTCACTGGCCAAGGCCTGCGGGGGTAAGGTATGGGAATGGATTTGTATAACTCCCTGGCCGCCCGCGCTGTCTGGGATTCTGCCGATGCATACTTACTCTCTGCCTACGGGTTCTCTATCGTGGAATTATATGGAAATAACTTATGATACGACGGATAAGATGACAACATCAAAAGTCTCCCACTACTCGCGGATATCAACGTCTGCGCCCTCAACACACCTTCACGCATCCAAAAGACCTTGTTTTCGCCACTCAATTTACACAGATCACCCTTGTTATAATGTCTCGCGCAGCTTATGCTCGAAAAGCTTTGTCCAGCCTGATGCTGCCTTCACCGGCCACTCGCGAGGCGAGATCTCTGCCCTTGCTTCCATCACAAATATCTTTCCCAATTCCTCCCTCAATCGACGTCGTGTTTTATCAGTCTAACTATGTAGCGCACTGTCGATGGCGAGCAAAGTCGTTCAAACTATGCTCTATGCTATGTGTGCCATAAATCCTAGGTGCGTCAGCAAGACGTTCAACAACACAGCACTCTTTGAGGTCGTTGACACCATCTCAAATGTCAGGGCTATCTATTAGAGTAGAGATCGTAAACTTCAACGTTGAAGTCCGTTATCAATTTCTCATGTTGGTATGCAGTTACTAATATGCTCATCAGGGCCAAAGATGTCTGCGTAGGGGAGCTTGTCGCATTGCAGGCTCTCACGAATGTCCTCAATTGTCTCAAGGTGCAGAATGTTTGACATCACCTGGGTATGTGTCGCTCGAATGGACAACGAATTACTATTATGCTGACGATTCATTATCAGCTGACAGAAATTTGGTCTCACGAAGGTCAAAGAGATGCTGAAGGACATCGTGAACAGTTGATTGAGTTTATGGTCAATTGGTGCGATTCCGCCTGGGGCGAGACGTACGCACCTGCAAAGAAGCTTGGCCAAGAAGCTTCTGGATAGTTGCTACGATGTCGTTGGCCAGCCACCGTTATACAAGGATGGTAAGTAGACTTTTTCGAGAGATGTGCGCAGCCTCATGTCTCTCAGTCACTTCCCCTACCGCGCCTCACGCCAAAATCAATGAGAAGGGTGAAATGTCCTATTCTGAAGGTAACCGGGAGAATGTGTGCAAGCTCAAGGCATACGTCGAGGAGATGGCGAGCGCCGATCTTATCTTTGGTTTGGTCAATATTCAGAAGATCCAGGATGATGTCGTCAAAACCCAGCCCGATCAGCGAGGAACAGAAGAATCAAATCAAGGCCTTGTCGAGGTGTTCGAAAACAACTGTCGGAGTTTCTTTATGAGCCCGAATGAATGAATCACCAGGTCATCGTGCATCCCCTAGGATTTCTTATAGCTATTAGACTGGTGCAAGTATTTTCATGCACTGAGGCATCACGGGTTCATAGTGATGCGTACAAAGCATGGATGACGGTGAGGTCGGTTGAAGTATTGACGGTATCCTCTCCACGGTCTCATGCACCAGCGACTGGATTCCGTCCACTGCTGTGCCCAAGAGCCGGGCTGTAAGCCGTTCCAGGTGCGTAGGCGAATCTGCGTCCGTATACAGAATCCCACTGCAGTGACGTTTCCAAACTTACCCTGGATCTATTTGACTTCCATGAGTCGTGACTACAACCCTGTATATGGTCTCCTTTCTAGCTGCCCCTCACTTTTGTAGAGCTTAGCCATCAACATCAAGTGCCGTACTAGGAGGGAATCTCTTCGGATGGCTCGTGAATCCAATCTATCTTGTAGAGAGCGTCCTTGAACCGGAGAATCATCGAGTCGGAGTCAAGATTTAATTGAATGCCACTCTGCTTCTCAAGTAGAAGCTCTTGCTACCACCCGGGAGTCGAGATCTCATCCATATTGATTCCGAGCTATTCTCAAAATGTGCGCCGCTTACACGGCACCGCATTGTGTGGAGGTGAGGATTAATTTATTTTTCAATGAAAATTTACATTGCACCCTAATTGATGGTGAGGGTGTTGATGCAAGTCAAAAATGAGGACACGCGAGTGAGTTCGCGTGACGGATCAGAGAGGAACAAGGTCAGGTGAGAAGAGCAAGCGAGGCAACATTTTTCCGATGAGGGAAAGGTCACGAAATAAACGGGGAGATCAAAGGAATAGATGAGACGAGGAACGAGGGAAATATCGTGGTCGAGATCGAACGCGGACTAGCTCGGCAGTTCGAGATCAGCGTTTGGA
>WNFC01007027.1_pt1 | contig 13547 bp, 13 predicted proteins | sample 5400541 | NCBI WGS metagenome assembly WNFC01 (sample SAMN13153342, study PRJNA577476) | soil metagenome | isolation source: 120 cm saprolite under Douglas fir tree site 2 hole 2 replicate 1 | place: USA:California | collected 2015-04-18
TCTTACCGCTTCCCGAAACCCCCATCAGAACCAGCACGGTGAAGTCGGTGCTCATCAGGTCTGTGTCTGCATCCCGCGAACATGAAAATACCTCTGCGGGGATCGGCACTCTGCAAGACCCGTGCGGCGAGTCATGCCTGCGGGCAGGTCAGCGAGAGGCTCGTCGTGCAGCAACGACAATGGCGAGCGGCGGCATTGTGTGGCACGTCGCGGCACGCAGCGAATTGTGATCGCCATTTCTCAACGGGCGGCGCCGATCTGTTAACCGCAAGGTTCAGGGTTCGAGTCCCTGTCCGGAGCCATTCTTTGATTCAAGAACCACACTCCGCGTGGCGTGTTGACAGGTTGACTGCAACCCGACAAGCAGAGGGGCTCCTGATAGCGACGGCAGGTGGCGTAGCTGCACTGAAGTACGCCGCGCGGTAGGTTCAGCCGCTTGCAGACGGATAGGATCGAGAACGTGGTTGACAGCTATGGGTTCGGACTTCTCTATGAGGAACGTCCAACGTTCGAAATCGGAGCGCTCATGAACCGTTTGCGACGAGATGCCACGGTCGATCTCGTCAGTGCATCTGATGAGGTTGTTCAGGTCGCACACCCCGATCATCTCGTCTCAATGGGTGCCCGGAAGATCCCAAGTCTCACCAACATCGTTCGTTGGGCCAAACCTCTCAACCCAGCGGATTTTGAGCCTGCCCTCGAGCAGACCTTCGACTGGCCTGGGGCAGAAGAGGCCGTGGCGCGCAGCCTGCACAAAGTCCTCGTGGCGGACCTGATCGGAGCTGGATTGGATTACCGGCAGAGGTATGAGCTGATCTCAACGGTCGTGACAGCCGTGGCTGAGCTTACCGAGCCAACTGCAATCCACTGGGAGCCGGCGAGGTGCATTGTGCAGCCGGTACGTCTGAAGAGACGGCTTAACTTTTACTCCAATGTGCGGGTCCACGAAATTACCAATCGAAACGGCTTCGAGTTGATGGACACGGTTGGCCTCGCTGCTCTCGGTTTGGTCGATGCTCAGTGTCAATATCGAAAACGTGTCTCAAGCGAGATGGCGCGCTGGATGTACTCGCTTAGCCGCCAGATCTTCGAGAAAGGTGATTTCATCAACGATGGGGACGCCATACCAGGTCCAGATCCCGTACAGCGTTGGACATGCCGCCACGCACTGGCAATGATCCCCCCGGTTCGGTCAGTAATCGACATAGAGCCACCCGAGGAGAAAAGTTCGAAGAGCGCCCACTAAGGGGAGCCAAAATTCTGCTAGTCGAAGTAGATGCCGCCGTTGACGTCGATCACTTCCCCGGTCACATAGCTTGCCTCGGCGGAGGCGAGGAAGAGCACCGCGTTAGCAATATCTTCGGGTACTCCGCTTCGGCGCACCGGCGCCGTGTGGTGATGCCATACGGACCCAGCTCGCGGGCCGCAGCGTGGCAAAGCCCAATCACACCCGCCTTGCTGGCGGCGTAGTGGGCAGTCCCGATGATCCCACCTCCCTGCTTGCCGGCGACGCTGGAGATCCAGATGACACGGCCCCAACGGCGAGCCATCATTCCTGCGACAACGGCTCTGAGGCACACAAACCCTCCCCTAAGGTTGATCGAGAGCAGCCTGTCGAAGTCATCGGTCGAGAGATCCCAAATGGGCATGCGCTGCGTCACACCTGCGTTGTTGACCAGGATGTCCACGCGTCCGATCTCCTGCACTGCGGCCTGAACTGAGCTCTCGTCGGCCACGTCCATGAATATGGCACGGCCTGCAGCTCCGATCGCCGCGGCATTCCGGTTGGCGCCATCGATGTCAATGTCGCCGAGCACGACCTCGGCGCCGGCTGTTGCCAAAGCACGTGCGATTGCATTCCCAAGGCCAGTCGCAGAGCCAGCCCCCGTCACCAACGCGACCTTGCCGACGAGCGTCATGCCTCTCATCTTATGTGTCGTCAACCGTCAGTCTCACTAACCTGAGCTCCACGTTGGCGGTCCTGATCCACTCTTCACGCCAGATCCGATGAGGCCTAAGAACCGCCTCCAAATCCGGAGTCGCATTTAGGGTTTGCCGATGCGCCCAGCCAGTCGGAGGTCTTCCACGCCCAAACGAGCGCCGGCTTTGGGGCCGAGATCGTCGCCACGCTGGCCTGCGAGGCGTTCTATGACCTCGACCGCCGATTGCGCGCGTAACTGCGTTCGACGTGCCCTATCCCGCCGCACCGCTCGAGGGCTGGTACCTTCCGTCCGTCGAGCGAGTGGTTGCAGGCACCCGCAGGACGGCGGGGCAATAGGAGGACAGACCCGTGGTGGAAATTGATCTGACAGGCCAGCGGGCGATTGTCACCGGCGCCAGCACCGGGATCGGGCGTGCGACCGCCATAGCTCTGGCCGGCGCCGGCGCCGACGTCGCGATCCACTTCGGCAGCAACCGGAAGGAAGCTGAGGAGACCGCGCAAGCGGTCGAATCTCATGATCGCCGCGCGTTCTTGGTGCAGGGGGACTTTCGCGACCCCACGGCAGCAGGCAAGGCAGTGGAGGCGGCGGTCCAGGCGCTCGGTGCGCCGATCGACATCCTCGTCAACAACGCCGGTTCATTGGTCGGCCGCAGCGCGGTCGAAGATATGGACGCGGCCCTCTGGCAGGAGGTTATCGCCCTCAACCTGTCCTCAGTCTTTTTCGCCACCAAGGCCGCGCTTCCACACCTCGGCGACGGCGCGCGCATCGTGAACGTCTCCTCCGTCGCCGCTCGTCACGGTGGCGGACCAGGCGCCTTTGCCTACGCGGCGGCCAAGGGAGGCGTGATGACGTTGACGCGGGGATTGGCGAAAGAGCTTGCGTCGCGAAACATTCGAGTGAACGCGATCTCGCCCGGTATCATCGAGACCCCTTTCCACGACAAGTTCAGCACGCCGGAATTGCTCGAGACCTTCAGGAAAGGCATCCCGCTCGGTCGCCTGGGCACAGCCGAAGAGTGTGCTGGCGCGGTTCTCTACCTTGTGTCGCCGCTCGCCTCATACGTCACCGGCCAAAGCATCGACGTCAACGGAGGACAGTGGTTTGCCTGATGAAATCAGACGAGCTCGACCATTCGATCGCCGACTTCGCGGGTTGAAGCAGCTCCACCGAGATCGGCGGTGAGGACTGATCCTTCTTCGCAAATGCGGTCGATCGCTCGCTCAATGCGTTGAGCTCCCGGCTCATCGCCGAGGTGCCGGACCATCAGCGCCGCGCACCAGATTGCCCCTAGCGGGTTTGCCCTCCCTTTGCCGGCGATGTCAGGCGCCGAGCCATGCACCGGCTCAAACATTGAGGGGTACCGTCGTTCGGGATTGAGGTTGGCGCTTGCGCACATTCCAAGTGATCCCTGCAGTGCGCCGCCCAGATCGGTGAGGATGTCGCCGAACAGGTTGGACGCCACCACTACGTCGATGGTGTCGGGACGGAGGACCATGCGTGCGGCCATTGCGTCAACGTGCATCCGCTGCAGCTCAACACTCGCGTAATCGCGAGATACCTCTTCGACGACCTCGTCCCACAAGACGTACGCGTAGCGGGACGCATTGGACTTGGTGACGCTGACGAGTCGCCGGCGCCGTCGTTCGGCTAAGCCGAAGGCGTACCGAGCCGCGCGCTCGATCGCCAGGCGGGTGAAGACTGGAACTTCGACGGCCACTTCTTGGGGGTGCCCGACGTGCACACGGCCGCCGGTGCCTGAGTACTCGCCCTCGGTGTTCTCGCGGACGAACATCATGTCGATGTCCTGTGGGCCGCGACCGGCCAGCGGGGAGGGAATGCCGGGTGGCAGGCGGATCGGTCGCAGGTTGACGTATTGCTCGAATGTCTTCCGAATTGGTAGTAGGCAGCCCCAGAGCGACACGTGGTCGGGGACGGTGGGCCAGCCGATCGCGCCGAGGTAAATGGCGTCGAATTTGGCCAGCGTTGCCAGCGCGTCCGGCGGCATCATCGCGCCCGTGCGCTCGTAACGATCGGAGCCCCAGTCCAACTCGGTGAAGTCCAGTGTCGGATCAATCGCGGATAGAACGCGAATCCCCTCGGGAATGACCTCCTTCCCGACTCCGTCTCCAGCAATGACCGCAATTCGTTTTGCGACCACCGAATTCTATTGATCCATGACGGGCCGGCGAGCGAGCACCTCACCATGGAGAACCGCGAAAAAGCCGTCAGGCTTCTCAGCCCAATGCCTCCATGCGTCGGCTAGCGAGTCCAACTCGCCGCGGTCGGAAAGCCCGTATTCCAGCGCCTGGTCGGCGAACGATGACAACCGCACTCGATCAGCCCACGATCCGCCCCACCAGGCCCTGCTCTCGGGGTCGGCGAAGGTCCAGGTCGAGCTGCTCGCCGTGGCATCGGTGAAGCCGGCCATCTGAACCCATCCGAGGAGGTGGCGGCCGGCGTCGGCCTCAGCTCCATTCCGTCTGGTGACGTGGTGGTATAGCTGCATCCACCGATCCAGACGAGGGTCGGACGGGGCCCATGCAAACGCGGCGTAGTCGCTGTCTCTGACGCCCAGGATGCCGCCGGGACGCATCACACGGTACATCTCCTTCAGCGCGTCGAGCGGCCTCGTCATGTGCTGCAACACCTGGTGGGCGTGGACGACGTCAAATCTCGCGTCGTCGAATTGGAGCGCGTATACGTCACCAATCGCAAACGTGATGTTGGTTTGGCGGCGACTCTTGCGCAGCTCATCAGCTCGGGCGATCACGTCGCTTTCCGTGTCAATGCCTACGACGTGGCCGGGTGCCACGCGGTCAGCCAGGTCTAGGGTGATAGTGCCGGGCCCGCAGCCAACGTCCAGCAGGTCTTGCCCTGGCCTGAGCAAATCAAGCAGGTAGCCGGCGGAGTTCTCGGCAGTTCTCCAGGCGTGACTCCGGAGAACTGACTCGTGGTGTCCGTGCGTGTACTTGTCCACTGAGAGAGCCACTACATTGTCGGTAAGTCAGCGGATGGTTTAGGGCGATGAAAGTTCCAGACAGTCATGCCGACCTCGTCTCGCGACCGCTTTTCGCGCATCTCGCCACCGTCCGGCCCGACGGAGCACCGCTGGTCAATCCCATGTGGTTCTTGTGGGACGAGGCCAGAGGCGTGGTCAAGCTCACCCACACGAAGCGCCGCAGCAACTACAACTTCTTTCAAAGTGAACCTCGGGTTGCCCTCGACATATCTGATCCGGACGATCCATACCGATACCTGCAAATTCGTGGAGTTGTCGAAGCGATCGAAGACGATCCAACGGGCGCCTTCCATCAGATCCTTCAGCTGAGATACAGGGGAACGGTCGGCGAAGTGAGTGACCGGGAATACAGAGTCATCGTCACGATCCGGCCAACGGGCTTCAAGGTTCGCTAATCGAAGAGCTGGTCTTGCTCCTGCCGCAGCTCATACAGGAACCCCGAACTCTCGCCCTCGACGTCGTCCCAACTCAGCGCCTGATCCCGCGCGACCGCCCGCTTGAGCCGCCCGCCGTACGCGAATCCGAACGGCAGCAATCGCCGATCCCGCGCCGCGTCGTAGCGCTCGGAGAGCCCGTACACGGTGTAGCCGCCGGCCCCATCCAGCTCGTCGCCGGGCTTCAAGTCACGTTTGGCAATCGCGATCAGCTCCGCCACCATCCCGCCGCGCATGTCCCCGGTCGGCCGGCCGTGAAGAACCGCTCGCGCGACCGACATCGGCACCTCCACGCAGGCCAGGTGATAGGGACGGAAAAGACCCCAGTTGGGACCCCACTGCTGGACGGTGCCGCCAAATCCGGGCTCGAACAGCGAACCCATGGACGACCGGACACCGGCATGGTCCGACGTGACCACGACGAAAATGCCGGGGAAAACCTTGTCCTCATGTACGTAACGGCCCGAGGGGTCGATGGCGTTGGCCATGTCGACAACGCCCTCCGAATGCAGGATCCCGCCGTCACTTTTCAGGCTGAAGACGCGGCCAAGGTCCTGCCAGCGGCTGTACGGCTCGTGCATGCCGCGGACTTCGGGTGGCATACGTAACACGTTGGAGACCGCCGCCATCTCGGTCTGCGACTTGGTCCCGTCCCGGAACGAGCAGTACATCTTGGGGTTGTTCTGGTTGCGCTCGGCCTGCTCGCGGTATGTGTCGGGGGTCGCGTGATGGTCGTCCGGGTAGAGCACCGTCCCGCGGCCGGCGCAGACGACCTTGAAGCCAAGCGTTTGCGCCCACTCGGCGAGCTCGAAGATGGCGCCGGGCTGGTCCCCCGCGGCCAGCGTGTAAACGACGCCGGCGCGCCGCGCTCGCTCGGCAAGGATCGGCCCCACGACCACGTCCGCCTCCACGTTGAGCATCACCACGTGCAGGTGGCTCTCGATGGCATCCGCCGCAACCCGCGCCCCCACTTCCGGCAGCCCGGTCGCCTCCACCAGCGCGTCCAGCCTCAGCTGCGTCAAGAGGCCTGCGTCGGCGGTGGCGACTGGCCGCCCACGACGCAGGGCATCCTGGGCAGGGCCCAGCCGGTCGGTCACCACAGGGTCAGCGCCGTTCTGGCGCAGGCAGGCCTCGGCGCGGCCGACGTCCACGTCGGCGGCCGCCATCACCCGCATCCCCGGCATCGTGGCCACCTGGTCGACCACGCCCCGGCCCATGCGTCCAATTCCGACCACGCCGACGAGGATCGGTTCGGGGCGGCTGCGCAGCTCATTCAGGTACACAAGAGGCCCGCAATCAGGCCGGGCGCTAAGATGGGATTTTCCGGGGGTCCCGCATTCAACAATTGAGGGGGGTTCCTGCAATGTCGCAAATGAAGAGTGCCAAGTTAGGCTGGTCTCGGCGGGAGTTCTTGAAAACGGCGGGGGTGGCCGCAGCCACCATTGCCTTCCCCGAGATCATCATCTCCTGCGGCCCTCAGTCTAGTTCGACCCCGACCGCGACCATCCCCAAGCCGCGCAAGGGTGCATCCATCCGGCTGCTGCAGTGGACCAGCTTCGTCAAGCCGGCCGACGCCGAGTTCAAGCGCCAGGCTGCCGAGTGGGGTGACGCGAACGGCGTGACGGTGGCGATCGAGACCGTCACCGGCGACCAGCTGCAGCCCAAGACCGCGGCCGCGGTGGAAGCCGGCTCTGGCCCCGACATCATTCAGATGCAGTACGGCTGGCCGCAGCTCTACACGGATTCCTGTCTGGACGTGTCCAACGAGGTCAACATCCTGATCAGCAAGCTGGGCAAGCCGGATCCCGTCAACGAAGCCTTCTGCAAGGTCAAGGGCGTCTGGCGCGCGATCCCGTACACCGTCGTGCCCAACGCCTGGACCTACCGCACCGACTACTTCCAGCAGGCGGGCGTCAGCAACTTCCCCACGACCTGGGACGAGCTCACCGCGGCTGCCGCCAAGCTGAAAGGCACCGGCAAGCCCATCTCGCAGACCGATGGCCACGCCTACGGCGACTCGCTCACCATGTGGAACCCGGTGCTCTGGGGCTACGGTGGCAAAGAGGTCAACGCCGACGGCAAGACAGTCGCCATCAACTCCACGGAGACCCGCGACGCCATCAGGTGGGCGCAGGGGGCCGTCAAGGCTGGTTTCGTGGTGCACCCGGAGTGGCTCGATCCCGACAACAACCAGGCCTACCACGCCGACCGCATCAGCGGGACGCTGAACGGGGCCAGCATCTACATCCGGGAGAAAATCGAGTTTCACCATTACACGGACGTGACCAACAATGCCGTCATGCCGAGCGGTCCGAAGGGAACCTTCGCGATGAACCTGATCTTCAACCACGCCGTGATGAAGTGGTCGCCCGACGCCGAGACCGCCAAGGCGATGCTTCTCGCCCTGATGGAGAAGGACACCTACCGGAAGTGGACGGCGATCGCCGCCGGCTACAACGCAGGCCCGTTCGAGGCGCTCCACAACGACCCTGTCTTCCAGTCCGATCCCAAGCTGAAGGCCTTTCAGGACGTCGTGGCCCCGGGCAAGTGGCCGGGCTGGCCCGCGATGCCGAGCAAGAAGACGGCCCAGGCGCAGACGCAGTACATCGTGGCCGACATGTTCGCCAAGGCGCTGGCCAACGGCGGCAACGGCGACATCGAGGCCGCGGTCACGGCGGCCGAGACGTCGCTGAAGGCGATCTTCGAGCGGCCCTGAACTCAACTAGCCTGGGCGTCTAGTAGATGGGGACCGCGACCCGGGCAAGCGCGGCTCCCGCCTGGCACCGGCGGCGGGTGCGGATCTATGACCGCGAAGCGCCGCTCGGATATCTCCTGCTTGCACCCACGCTTGTCGTCCTTGGCATCTTCCTGCTGTACCCGTTCCTGTTCGGGATCTGGCTGTCGCTAACCGACTCGGAGCTCGGCAACCTGGGGAACTTCATCGGCCTCGACAACTATCGCTTCGAATGGCGCAACACCGACGGCGTCTTTTACACAGCCGTCGTCAACACGTTTCTGTACACGGGGATCACGACCGTATTCAAGCTGAGCCTCGGCCTGGTCATGGCGCTCTTGCTGAACCAGGCCTTCCCGTTCCGGCGCTTCGTCCGGGCGGCGTTGCTTCTTCCCTACATCATCCCGACCGTGCTCAGCTATGAGGCCTGGAGATGGATGTTCGACCCCACTTTCAGCGTCATCAACTGGCTTCTGGTGAACACACACGTGGCGCCATACCCCGGACCCAATTGGCTCGGCGTGCCCTTCAACGCGATGGCGGCGCTGATGATCGTGAATGTGTGGCGCGGCACGCCGTTTTATGCCATCGCCTTTCTGGCCGGCATGCAGGTCATCCCGGTCGACCTGTATGAGGCGGCGCGTGTGGATGGCGCGACCCGCTGGCAGCAGTTCACCAGCATCACGCTGCCGATGCTGCGGCCTGTGCTGCTGGTGGTGCTTCTTCTCTCGACCATCCTCACCTTCGCCGACTTCCAGGGGCCGTTCGTCCTCACCAACGGCGCTCCGTACAACAGCACCCAGCTGCTTTCCATCTGGTCCTACCAGTGGGGCATTCCCGGGGGCGCCATCAGCCTTGGCGCTGCTATCTCCCTGGTGCTCTTCCCGCTGCTGACGCTCGTCGTTGCCGGCGTGCTCTTCCTGCTCCGGAGGCCCGAGTAGATGGCGGCCGTCGCGCGGGTGAAGATTCGCAGGCCCGGAACCGGCCGCGTCATCGGCGACAGGTTTGTCGGGCGCGCGCTCCGCATCTACCTTCCATTGCTCGTCATGTTGGTTGTGACGCTGTTCCCGTTCTACTGGATGGCGGTCACGTCGTTCAAGTCGGCCTCCGAGCTGTTCGATTTTTCGGTCAGCCCACTGTGGGTACGCGAGCCCACCCTGGACTGGTACCGGCACCTCCTCACTCAGACCAACTTCCCGCGCTGGGCGTTCAACACGGCGCTGGTGGCGACCGCATCCACCCTCATTTCGCTCTTCTGCAGCATCCTGGCGGGCTACTCGCTCGCGCGTCTGCGTTATCGGGGCGCCGACACGATCGGTTGGGGAATCTTTGTCACCTACCTTGTCCCCCCGACGCTCCTCTTCCTGCCGCTGACCTTCGTCATCAGGGAGCTGCACCTGTTCAATAACCTCTGGGCGCTGATCCTCACGTACCCCACGTTCCTGATTCCCTTCTGCACCTGGATGCTGATGGGCTTCTTCAAAGGCATACCGCGCGAGCTCGAAGAGGCTGCGCTCGTGGATGGCGCCACCCGCATCCAGGCCATGGTGCGCATCGCCATTCCTCTGGCCCTCCCGGGCATCCTGGCCGCCGCGCTGTTCGCTTTCACCCTTTCGTGGAACGAGTTTCTCTACGCGCTGATCTTCATGAACGACAGCCTGGTCAAGACCATCCCGGTCGGGGTCACGCAGGAGCTCATCCATGGTGACGAGTTCTTTTGGGGTGAGCTGATGGCTGCCGCGCTTCTGGGCTCGGTCCCGGTCGCTGTGTTGTATTCGTTCTTCGTCGATTACTTCGTCGCGGGCATGACCGCCGGTGCCGTCAAGGGTTAGCTACTCGACCACTCCCGTCCCCAACCCTCTGGAGAAAGTGTCGGCGAAAAATGCGCCGAGCAGAGCCACCGGAGCCACCCCAAGCATGATCTCGGCAAAGATTGCCCCGGGGTCGTCGATGTCGAGCAAGTTGCTGCCGACGTCTGCCATCAAGGTCGCGCTCGCTGGATCGTTGACCAGGGTGAACGTGCAAAGGTAGTCGTTGAACACGACCGCCACCGCAAAGAGGCCTACCGCTGCGAGGGCGGGCCCCGAGAGCGGCAGCAGCACGTAACGCAGCACTTGCATCGGGCTCGCCCCCTCGGCGCGCGCGAGGTCCAGGAAGTCGCTCGGCAGGCGATTGAAGTACGTCCACAGGACCCAGGTGCCGAAGGGGATGACCAGGCTCGGATAGGTGATCACCAGGGCGAGCAGCGAGTTGGTCAGATGCAGCGTCGACAACATGAGCGCGATCGGGAGGAACAGGACGCCGGGCGGGAGGAGATAGCTGACGAAGAGGCTCAGGGCGATGCCCCGAGACCGCGGGAGCCGGTAAAAGGCGAGCGCGAAGGCGGCGAGCGTGCTGCCGACCAGGCTGATCACGAGCGTGGCACCAGTCGCGGCGGCGGTGTTCAGGACAAGCCTGCCGAAGTTTGGATCGGTGAGCAGTCCCCCGTAGTGCTCGAGCGTGAAGTTCTCCGGCCACCACGGGTTGCCGACCACGAGCTGTTGTTTACCGGCCTGCAGCGATACCACCAGCATCCAGTAGAGAGGCAGGGCAGCGAAGACGACCATCGCTCCAAGGAAGAGCCCCCCCACCGAGCCGGCGGGCGCTCACTGGCCGACCACCGTCCGCAGTAGCCGAAGTTGGCGAGCCCGACAAAGCTTCCGAGCTGCCCAACCTGTGCGTTGCTGACGCTGAACCACACCTCCAGCCCGAGAGGAAAGGCGACAAAGACCACGACGAAGAAAAGCGCCGGGGCTCAACAGCAGGAGCGCCGGCCAGAAATTGCGTGAGGTCCGCAACGGTGGGGCCAGCCTAAAGCGCATTGCGCGCCTTAGTTCAAAGGCCCGGGGTCGACTAGGATTTTCCTGTGGCTTCGGTCACCTACGAACACGTCACCAAGAAGTTCTCAGCCGACAGCACGGCTGTCGACGACCTCAGCCTGGAGATCCGGGACACCGAGTTCATGGTCCTGGTCGGGCCCTCCGGATGCGGCAAGTCGACCGCCCTCCGCATGCTGGCCGGCCTCGAGGACATCACCGCCGGCCAGATCAAGATCGACGACCAGGTCGTCAACGAGATGCCGCCCCGCGACCGGGACGTGGCCATGGTCTTCCAGTCGTACGCGCTCTACCCGCACATGAGCGTGTTCGACAACATGGGCTTTGGCCTCAAGATGCGGGGGAGCACAAGATCCGAGATCGGGACGCGGGTCAAAGAGGCGGGCCGCATCCTCCGGCTGGACCAGCTGCTTGGCCGCAAGCCGCGTCAGCTCTCGGGTGGCCAGCGACAGCGCGTGGCCGTCGGCCGCGCCATCGTCCGTCAGCCTCGGGTCTTCCTGCTCGACGAGCCGCTTTCCAACCTGGACGCAATGCTTCGCGTGCAGACTCGGATCGAGCTGCAGAAGATGCACCAGCGGCTTGGCACCACCTTCATATATGTCACCCACGACCAGGTCGAGGCGATGACCATGGGTGACCGAATCGCGGTCATGAAAGATGGCGTTTTGCAGCAGGTGGCGCCGCCGCGGGAGATCTACGACCAACCCGTGAACATGTACGTCGCCGGTTTCATCGGCAGCCCGCGTATGAACTTCCTGCCGGTCACGATCTCCGACCACAAGGCGAAGGCGTCGGGTCTCGAGCTCAACCTGCCCAAGGCACCCGGCGTGGCGCGCGGCGTCCTGGGCATCCGGCCCGAGCACTTTCTGCCGAATGTGTCCGGCGTGGATGCCGCAGTCGACCTCAAGGTCGAGGTGCTCGAAGTCCTGGGCTCGGACCAGTACCTGTACGGCAGGGTCGGGTCGGACGACCTCATCGTGCGGGTCGATCCCCAGCTCAAGGTCGACGTCGGCGACCGCGTGCGCCTGGGGCTCAACATGCAGCGGCTGCACCTCTTCGACGCCGAAACCGAGAAGGCCCTCTTCTAAGTCAGGCGTCTCCCTCTCCCCGTCTTTTAGGGCGAGAGGTCCTCCCCGTTCACGGGGAGGTGTCGGCGAAGCCGACGGAGGGGCACCGCCAAGTAGGGCCGGCCATGGATCAGTGCTTGACGCGCCGCTTTTCGATCAGCTCATCGGCGTCGAAGTCCGAGGAGCGCACCCAGCGCAGCAGGCTCTGCTCGGCGGCGGTGACCCTTTCTGCTGCCGCCGGCAACTCGCCCGCGATCTCGATCGGGATCAGCAGCACACCGTGCTGGTCGGCGTGAATCAGGTCGCCTGGGCTCACGCGCAGCCCGCCGACGGTGACCGGCTGGCCCGCCGACTCTACCCGCACGTAGGCATGCGAGACCCCTGGCCCACGGGCGAAGAAGTGGAACCCCATCGCTCGGGCCTCTTTCAGGTCGCGGACGCAACCGTTGGTCACGCAGCCGGCGCACCCCAGAGCTCCGAAGATGGTGGCATTCACCTCGCCCCAGAGCGACCCGTGGCCAGGCGGGTCGTCCATGTCCTGCACGACCACGACTCGCGGGCCTGGACTGTCGCGCACGTGCTGATAAAGTGCCGTCTGGTCGCCGCTCACTCGGTGTTTCGAGCGGATGGTTCCTGTCGTTGCATAACCCACCATGGGCCCGAGCTCCGGGAAGAGACAGCGGATGTCCATCGACATGTAGCCCTCATCGCGCGGCCGGACCTCAAAAGTCTCGATGGCGTTGCTCAGGGTGGGTGAGTCGAATTTCTTCAGTGCCTCCAGCAGCGCGGGATCCAGGGGCGCGTCAGTAGCCAGTTTTGGCGACCTCGCGCTTCACCCCGCGCAGCGCCTCCAGCACGCGGGCCGCGCCGCCGCGCAAGAAGACAGCGTCGTTGTCCACATTGAGCATCCGGAACCCCGCCTCGCGCCAGCGGATGGCCGTCTCTGGTCCTGCGCAGTGGATGCCGGCGATCAGGCCTCGGCGTTCGCAGGCTTGCAGGATCGTCTCGATCAGGCGCCGGTGCTCGGGGCTGCTGGCGGTTGCGTCGGGCTTCATGCCATGGGTGACGGCGAGGTCGTTGGGCCCGACATAGACCCCGTCCACGCCTGGCACCGCCAGGATCTCGTCGAGGGCGGCCATCCCCTCCACGGTCTCGATCATGACCACGCAGACGACCGCGCGGTCGGCGCTCTCCGGCCCGAAGCCGGTTGTCTGGAGCGCGGCCCGGGTCGGTCCCCATGAGCGATAGCCCTGGGGCGGATAGCGGCATGCGCCGACTGCCCTGCGCGCCTCCTCCTCGGAATTGACCATCGGCACGATCACGCCGTCGGCGCCCGCGTCGAGCGCCTTCATGATGTCGGACGGCTGGTTCCACGGCACCCGCACGAACGCCGGCGTCCCGGTGCCGGAGAGGGCCTGCAGCATGGGCAGCATCTGGTCGTATCCGATCACGCCGTGTTGGGTGTCGATGCAGA
>WNFC01017584.1_pt1 | contig 13545 bp, 9 predicted proteins | sample 5400541 | NCBI WGS metagenome assembly WNFC01 (sample SAMN13153342, study PRJNA577476) | soil metagenome | isolation source: 120 cm saprolite under Douglas fir tree site 2 hole 2 replicate 1 | place: USA:California | collected 2015-04-18
CGCTGGTAAACAACAAGGGAAGAAAGATTCTTGATGAGCGGGTGGTCATGATCGGAATCTCCTTTTTACCTTCCAAATACGGCACCTAGTGTACGCCGCTTCCACGGATCGGCATCTTGGGCTTGGGGGATGCCCCCGGTTTGCCCCCGCTTCGTGTTTTCGCGTCGTCTATTCCGACTCGATCTTAGCGCCCCTCACAGCCGGGTGACGACACAACAGCAGGTCCCTCCACTCCACAGATCACCGCTTTGCGTGATCTGCTCTGGTCGGGATGACATAATTGATCTGAACATCCCCACTCAAGCCAAAAGCAGGCTTGAGTGGGCCACCCGCCAATAGCAAAGGTCTTTACAAGAATCTTACATTAGACATAATCTAAAGTATTGATGGACACCGGGGCGATTAAACGGTCTTTGGAGGGCAGCGGGCTGCGGTGCACTGCGCAGCGCTACGCCGTGATGACATTCTTGATGGACCACAAGGGGCATCCCACGGCGGCGGAAATCTTCAAAGCCGTGAATCGCCTGGATCCCCGCTCTTCCAGGGCCACAACTTATAACAATCTGCGGGACCTGGTGAAGGCGGGTTTGGTGCGGGAAGTGGCCGTCGAGGGCCGCGCCGGGCGGTTCGATCTGGAAGGCCTGCGGCACCACCACTTCATATGCGACCGCTGCGCCAATGTGGAGGACGTGGAGTGGTACGACGTGCCCAAACCTGCCTCACGTTCTCTCGGCAAGCGAGTTGTTCGTGAATGCCAACTTATTTTCCGTGGGCTTTGCACGAAGTGCGCTCAGCGTGCTTCCCGTTAGGTCAGGAGATGTGTGGATACTTTTGAACAACCGACCAAGAAAGCGCGTCGGCACCTAATTGTGCGAACCGCAGTCTGATGGGTTCCTAGATCATCACAGTTGTGAACTAATTCATAAGGAAAAGCATATGGAAAATCCAAAACATATGGAAAACACACTTGCCTCTTCATCGGGGACTGTTTCCCCCGAAGATCAGGGCAAAAACACGTCAACCGAATCCAAGTGCCCGTTCAACCACGGAGCCTCCGCTCCCACGAACCGCGAGTGGTGGCCGAATCAGGTGAACCTGAAGGTCCTGCACCAGCACTCAGAGCTGTCTGATCCGATGGGAAAAGAGTTTGACTACGCCAAGGAATTCAAGAGTCTCGATCTGAATGCTGTGATTAAAGACCTTCATGCGCTCATGACCGACTCGCAGGATTGGTGGCCAGCCGACTTCGGGCACTACGGAGGGCTGTTCATCCGCATGGCGTGGCACAGTGCAGGCACGTACCGCATCGGCGATGGCCGCGGCGGCGCTGGTGCCGGGCAGCAACGCTTCGCACCGCTCAATAGCTGGCCGGACAACGTGAACCTCGACAAGGCGCGCCGGCTGCTGTGGCCGATCAAGCAAAAATACAGCCGCAAAATCTCGTGGGCTGACTTGATGATTCTCGCCGGCAACGTCGCCCTCGAATCGATGGGCTTCAAGACATTTGGTTTCGGTGGCGGACGCGCGGATGTATGGGAGCCCGAAGAGGTGAATTGGGGGCCGGAAGGCACGTGGCTGGCGGACGAGCGCTACAGCGGCGATCGTGATCTGCAGAGTCCGCTTGGCGCGGTTCAGATGGGCCTGATTTACGTGAACCCGGAAGGGCCCAATGGAAAGCCGGATCCTGTCGCAGCGGCCAGGGACATTCGCGAAACGTTCAAGCGTATGGCCATGAACGACGAAGAAACAGTCGCACTGGTTGCTGGCGGACATACATTCGGCAAAACCCACGGCGCTGCCGTTCCCGCTGACTACGTGGGGGCTGAACCAGAAGGTGCCGACATTCAGGACCAGGGCTTCGGATGGAAGAATAAGTTTGGAAAAGGTTTTGGTGCTGACACCATCGGCAGCGGTCTGGAAGTCATTTGGACGCAGACACCGACTAAGTGGAGTAACAACTTCTTCAACAACCTGTTTGGCTTCGAATGGGAACTGACCAAGAGCCCAGCGGGCGCGCACCAGTGGGCGCCGAAAAATGGTGCAGGCAACGGCACGGCGCCGGATGCACACGATCCGTCGAAGCGTCATGCGCCATCCATGCTGACCACTGACCTCGCGTTGCGCTTCGATCCTGCCTATGAAAATATTTCACGGCGCTTCCATGAGCATCCGGATCAGTTCGCAGATGCATTCGCGCGGGCGTGGTACAAGCTGACCCACCGCGACATGGGTCCGATCGTGCGTTATCTCGGCCCGCTGGTTCCGAAGGAGCAGCTGCCGTGGCAAGACCCGATTCCCGCTGTGAATCATCCGCTGGTCAACGAGCAGGACGTTGCTGCTCTGAAGGCGAAAATCCTCGCGTCTGGCCTGTCTATTTCCCAGTTGGTCTCGACGGCCTGGGCGTCGGCGTCGACGTTCCGCGGCTCTGACAAGCGCGGTGGAGCGAACGGCGCGCGCATTCGCCTCGTGCCGCAAAGGTTCTGGGAAGTTAACCAGCCAACGGAATTGGAGAAGGTGCTGCAGAAGCTGGAAGCAATCCAGAACGAGTTCAATGCTTCTGCGTCTGATGGGAAGAAAGTCTCGCTAGCGGACCTGATCGTTCTCGGCGGCGATGCGGCGATCGAGAAAGCCGCGAAAGACGCCGGAACCGACGTGAAGATCCCCTTCAAGCCGGGACGCATGGACGCGTCGCAGGAGCAAACTGATGTTGAATCCTTCGAGCCGCTCGAACCAAAAGCAGATGGATTCCGCAACTATTTGCGCGGCAAGCAGCGCCTGTCGGCTGAGGAGCTGCTGGTCGATAAGGCGCAATTGCTGAAGCTGACCGCGCCTGAGATGACGGTCCTCGTCGGTGGTCTGCGCGTTCTCGGGGCAAACACCGGTAATTCCAAGCACGGCGTCTTCACCAGCAAGCCCGGCACGCTGACCAACGACTTCTTCGTCAACCTTCTCGACATGAGCACGCAATGGCAGCCGTCCAATCACTCCAATGGCGGCGAGGTGTACGAGGGATGTGACCGCAAGACGAATCAGGTCAAGTGGACCGGGACCCGCGTAGACCTGATCTTCGGTTCGCACTCGCAGCTGCGTGCTTTCGCGGAAGTTTATGCGTGCGCGGACTCCAAGAAAAAGTTCGTGAAAGACTTCGTGGCGGCATGGAGCAAGGTCATGGACCACGATCGGTTTGAGGTGGCCTGAGCTCGACGGAAAAGAGAGCTGTTAAGACCCATTTTCTGTTGCTTGGATCGGCAAAAACGGAGGCTGCGCTTTTCTTGGCTCGCGTGGCCGGATCGCGCCGCCTCTGATTCTGCATGGTCTTAATCGCTGAAGTCGCCGAGTAGGCTCGGGAGCTTTCGGTCGAGTTCTCGGATCGACAAACGATCAGGAGGATGAGCGGCGTGGCTGAGTAAGTCAGCCGCTGTTCCCCTTACTCCAGACTAGAAGTCTGTTTCACTAGATAGGTAACAACAAACGCTAGTGTTTTATCGGAAGCGCGCATTTGAGAGTGGGGGACAGCGCGGATCGCGCTGGCGGAGCTGCTATTACAGAAAGGTTCCTCTTCGCAGGCCAGCCAACAGCTTGCGCAAGTCGATCTGCCGGCCCACACTCCGTCTCTCGATCTCCTGCTGGCACGGACCTACGCATGGACTGGCAACTTGCAACCTGCCAACAAGAGCCTTCATAACATCGATGCCCTCATCAATGAGCATGATGTGCCGGCTCTCCAGGCATTGCGCTCCCTGACGAGCGCGGAAATCGCACTGGTGCAGCGCAGGGTCGCGGATGCGGTAGAAGCCGCGCAGAGGGCCGTTGCCTCCCAGAAATCCGTGTATGCGATCGAGACGCTGGCTCGTTGTTACGCCGCGGCAGGGATGCGCGACCAAGCAGCCGAACAATACCAAGTTGTGCTAACCCGTGCGAACGAGTTTATCGACGCCACTCGCACAGAGCCTTTTGATGAACCCGCGTTTCACAGGGCAGTCGACGCGCACTACCGCCTCGGAGTCCTCTACCAAAAACTCGGGCGATGGAGCGATTCCAGGATCGAGTTGCAGAAGTTTCTCGGCTACTGGTCCCACGCGGATGCGGACCTGGCGATCTACCAGGACGCTCAACGATTGCTACGAAGCTTGCCCGCCGGAAACGATGGCTTCCTAGGTATCGGGCACTGACGCGAGAGTCCGTGCTGGCCATTCACAATAGACTTGACGATCCTCGAGTGTTTTTTACCGACCGTGTCTCGCCAGCCGCAATTGAGATGGCGAGACGATATGCGAATAGAGGCGCGATTGTTTATTTTGAGCCGTCCGGCATCGGAGACGAGAAGCTGTTTCGGAGAATGCTTGAAGTAAGCGTTTGTGAACGGAATCGAGAAACACGAGAACAAGGGGGGGTTGAAACTCCATTATGCCCCCGGCTGAAGAAATATAAAGGGAAGAAGTTCTAGCAGGGGAACGTGGGGTACCACAGCCCGCGGATTACTCAGCTGCCGCAAACCCAAGACTGGCGCCAATAGACTGAAAAGGTCGCGCCCCGCAGATGTCGCGACATTTTGGAGGGCGTATACTCCGGGACGCCCTGGGTCCGCGAAGCAAACCGCATGAGCATCTTCTCCATAGCGAATCAAGAAGAACTCTGCTGACTTCCCCAGATTTCGAAACTCCAAAAGGCTAGTTAGGTGCCCGAGAGACAGGTCCGCTTGAACGCAAACCAAAACGCTATCGGTCAAAACCGACCGCCCGACTGCAACTTGATCCCAATTTCTCCAACTACTCATCCAAAAGGTCACTGCTTGAGGCAACTCAGGGAACTCTTCCAATACGGCGAAGACCTCGTTCGTTCCGATCGGGCCACCCAGGCGGAACCCTCCGCCAGCATGAAAGGCTTCCCTTACAGCCTCGTAGGAAGGCGGGTTTTTCCCCTCCCCGAGTGGATATGAAACTAGCTGGACGAAAATTTCTTCCTCCCGACGCATGGCAAAGGAAGCCCAGATACCTTTTCCCTTCTCACGCGCAGTTTGAAATTGCTCCCGAAGGTTGGTGGGGGTTAAAGGCCACTGTTTAGGGAAACGATTCCGAGTTCTTTCATGCTTCTCATCAGGTTCTACGATGGCGGGCAGGGGATCTGTCTTGTTTTTCCCAAATACTATAGTACTGCCCGTCAAACGTTGATACGTGGTTCGCCATTCAGCTTCGAAAAGCTCTGCTTGCCTCTGGACTTCCTCCCACGAGAACACTTTGATCGAGGGAACAACCGCGGGAATCGTTTGGAGCAACTGCGGCACAGGGTCACGTCGTTCTTCACTTGATCGTTCGTTCGGTTCAATCATGGCTTGGGCACTCTCCACCAATTGGTCCAGAAATCGATTCTCAATTAAGGAGCCGAATATTTTCTCAAAACGGAGATGAGGTGAATTCGTTTCCAGAAAAGAGCAAAAGGCTTTGAAGTCAAATACCTGTGGGTGCGAGAACCGCACTAAACAGTCATTGTTAAAGCTACATCCTGCAATCGCAAGAACAACGCATTGATGAGCGAACCGCCTGCCGGCACCTTTGAGTCCACGAACTGGCAGATACTCGTCCACACAGTCAAAGAGCTCTCGATAAGGCGGTTGGCCGAGCACTGCGGTAGGAAGTGCGCGAATCGCTTCGTCGAGTTGATCGGGCTGACTATCCGCCACATAGCACATCTCCCGATATGTGGCCGTCAGCTCTTGGATGCTCCACTGGTCACTGAGACATAAATGATATTCTTGGACATGCTCCCCACGCGAAGCGAGCTTCGAAAGAACCTGGAAGAACAGGCCATATGCCGAATTCACAACAAGGGACTGATGGGTCCCTTCATGAACCAGAGTAGCCCTGGGAGTCCGATTACCGGTATAGATGGGATCATAGACAACTGGGACATCCCCAGGGCCAAACTCACCTAGGGTCTTCATTAACTCTCCCGTGAAAGAGCAAAACGTTGACTTGATCTCCCTCGACCGAAAGCGAGGAACCTTAAATCTGTCGAATTGCTGGAGGGTTCTCGTGACCACAACGCTTGCCGCCTGCTTTTTGGCTTTTTACAGGTTCGCTAGGTCCAATTTTGGGCCCAAATTCCGCACGGCAACAGCAGCGAGCGAACGAGCACCAATGATCTTACCCCATTTCTCCATTATGAAGTCCAGCAAGGATTGCTGGGCAATTGCTAGGCCAAGCCGGTCACTAATGGAAAAAACGACGCTGCCTGTCGATCCTCTTCCAGAACTAGTTCGGATATCCTCTGCCACTTCGATGATCGACTGAAGAAAAAGTCCGAGATTGGGCAGATTTTTGTTGGCGACTTCTGTCGACAAATCCACTCGCAGGGCCTCTTCAAAATTGAATGTGATGTGGCCGCCCGAATACCGGGCATCACATAAGATGAGGTCGGCATTACCTCCAAACTTCTTCACTCCAGCTTTCTGGAGAGCTGTTCGACAGCTTTCGAATTCTTCCAAGTCGAACTCAACTCCCTTAGCTGCGTCCTTGGGATCCCGCATTTTCCATCCGAGGAAGTAGAAGTCTATTACGTTGCGTGACTCAGAACCCAGCAAGCGAAAACGACTTGTGAGTTCTTGCGCCGTGACATCGCCTCCGTTCTCTTTATCGAGAACCAAAAAGATTCCAATAGGCAGTACCAAGTCGGTCTTGCCGGATTCGGATGCGAGCGTCTTCAAGCGATCCACAACGCTAAGCTTAAATTCCTCGATCGCGCCGGATGCAAAAACTTTCTTGAAACCCATAAAAGATGTCCTCCATTTCAATATACTGAAGGCAACCGCCAGCCAATGCGGCCTCAGCCCACTCACTATGATCCGGTCTTGTTAGATCGTTCTGACACGATGGTCCATACTTTCACACGTTGGGCATCTCCGGACAGATGGATCAACACTGCCCTACAGCGCGTCGCCTAGGCAGCCTGCTCGGCGATGGTCGGTGTCTTGGTCAGGGCACGGTGGGTTTCCACTTCCCTTGGGCGAAGTGGCGGAAGGCACAAAAGAAGGCCAGACCCACGATCAGTTTCGCATCCCTTGAAGCACAACAGTCACCCAATCGGAGTCCGGCTCGAAGGCGAACTCGGTTCCGCAAGAAGAACACCGGAGGCGGCGAAGATGTGTTCGATCTTCCTCCAGTGGAATTAGCTCGCCGCCGCAGGAGTGGTCAGGAACAATGTCGCTGTGAAGCATTGCTACGCTCGCGTTCGATACCCACATGCTCTCGCCTAGGAGGAGCATTGTCTATCGAAACTGATCGGCAGGCAAACGTCGATGGTGACCCCGATCCCAAGCATGTGACCACCAGCTATGTTGCCGTCCTCGGATCAGAGTGGATCTTGTTAGAATTGCCAATCTGCGCGCCGAGGGGACTGCCCTGGACCGCGATTGCGACCGAGATGGGCGGCACAGCGCGGCGGGCGGGAACTCGCTAGTCGCGCACTCTCACAATCCGATGGACAAACGTGCAGCCATGGATGTTGTCACTTTGTCCTTACTTTCTGGATCGTCAATTCGCCTCGACCTCGCCCGTGATTTCACGGAATCGTTTCCCTTGGCGACGAGATTACCGTGACATGAAACCGAGTTGGTCGAGGAAGGTAGAGATCCCGCCGCGCACGGTCGCAGGGACGGAAGCTGCGCTGTGAATTCTCGCCGCCGCGAGAAACACGAGGCAAGAACATGTAGGTTCGGGAAGGAAAGAGCAAAAGAACATAATCGCGATGCGCACAGCGGAGTTCAATCAAGCGATGAGCGGGCGGGAAGGGGCTTACCAGCCATCTACCTTCCCCACCCCACCCTTTCCGGAATACCCTTCGGGACACAGCACGTTCAGTGCAGCGGGAGCGGAGATCTTACGGCGATGGACGCACAGCGACAACTTTGGTGCTTCTGTCACCTTCCCGGTTGGTAGCTCCGTGATCGAGCCGGGTCTTACTCCTGCCGAATCAATAACCCTCTATTGGGCGACTTTCACAGATGCGGCTAACCAGGCGGGTTGGGCGAGTCACAGGCAGGCTGGTTGGTACGCAAGCATGGAAGAAGGCAGTGTCGTATTTCAGGGGAGCTGCACGCAAGGATTCTGAGCCGTAACGTCTGGAGATTTAGGCTTTCGTCTCACTCGAATTGGGAGGCCGGATCTTTCTACTTGGCCTTGACAGTGTTAGTGTTAAAGAATCCGGTTGACTTCCACCCTGTTCGGGCGCACCTCCAACCCACTTTGGATCAATTACTTATCGCCTCTCGGATGAAAATCGTAGCAACTGAGACTTTGGATTGTTTGTTCCGATTTCGGAACAAGGTCCAAATTTCTGTTTGCGTGGCATTCCCGGGAGTGTAGTATCCCATTCGCTGCACGTGGCCTATCCTCCGGGGCCAGGATGACGTACTCCAACCATGTTAGCCTTGGGACCTGCCGCCATTCCTAATTGTCTGATGTACCACACCGAGCAACAGAACTGCTTCACATTGAGTAATTTTCGAGATATGTTGCGCGTCATGATCTGGAGCAGAAGGCATTTGATCGCGTTGGGCGCTCTGAATTTTTTAATGACTGTCAATTCTCACGCCCAGCGCGGAGCTCTCACCGTCACACATGGTCTCGACCAGCTAACTCAGCAGGCGGACGTCATCCTCCGCGGCTATGTAACCTCAGCGAAAGTCGAACCGCATCCGCAACTTACCAACCTGATGACGGTCGTGGTTTCCATGAGCGTTTCAGAGACTGTTAAAGGCACGCCGCGAAAGTCCATTGTGTTCCGGCAGTACATTTGGGACCTTCGTGATCAACTCGATGCGGCGCAATACCGAAAAAGCGAGGAACTGCTTCTCTTCCTCGGGCCTGTATCGGAAAACGGGCTGACAAGCCCAGTGGGATTAGAGCAGGGACGCTTCCGCGTTCTGCGCGATAAGAAGGGTGAAGCGCTAGCAGTGAACGGCAGGGGTAATTTCGGGCTCTTTGACTCGGTGGAGAGGCGGGCCCAAGCACGAGGATTGCAATTCTCGCCCAAAGTAGCAGTGCTGGTTCGGCAGCCCCAAGCTGGCCCAGTGCCACTTGCAGACCTCGAGGACGCGATCCGGACCTTCAGGGGGACACGGTAATGCGTGCTCGACTTCTTGTCCCGGTGTTTCTCCTGGCTCTGTGTTTCGTTTCCCAGTTTGCCTGGGCGGGCGGTCCGCTAGTTGTTGGGGGCCCGGCAATCGGGAACCGGCCTCCATTTGGATTGGATGGGCAACCGTTTACGTGGAATCCGTCAGAAATGCCCATTTCTTATCGGGTAGATCCGGGACCGATGGCGGTGACCCCGAGCGGTACGACTGTTATCGATCATGCCACCGGCTTGCAGCGAGTGCAGAGCATGTTCGGGGTCTGGCAGGCGGTATCAACCGCCCACATCTCGTTCACGAATGCGGGCGCACTGCTGCCGGCTGGCAGTTACACCAGTGGAGACCTGAAGACCGTGCAACAGTACAACGACATGATCGGCTCCTGCAGATCCGGCAAACAGAGTCCGGTTATTTTCGATGCCGACGGCAAGTTGATGACCAGCCTCGGCCTGTCAGCAGGAGTAATCGGCTTCGACAGCGGATGCGCGCTGGATACCACGACCGGACATATCGTCAGCTCGGCGATCGTCTTGAATGGCGAATTCCAGGACGGAATCAGTAGTCCAGGATCTACGCGAGCGAATTTTGAGCTTACTGCGAACGAGTTTGATGAGGCAATCACGCATGAGATCGGGCATTTCCTTGGTCTTGGTCACTCGCAGATCAACCTCATTCTTCTGCTCCAGGGCAGCAACGTGCGCGACGCAGATAATCTGGCAGGGTTACCGCTGATGTTTCCGGTGTTGTTATGCCAGGCTCGGAAGGACGCTGGCCTGCCCGTGTTGACGCCCGACGACATCGCATGGATCTCAAGTCTTTATCCGAATGCGAACACCGTAACCGAGTACGGAACCATCAATGGCACCATCTTTTTTGCCGACGGCATGTCTCCGGTACAGGGCGCAAATGTCATTGCCAGACTCGTCGATGATCCGAGTACTGCCGAAGATGAGTCTCGCCGGGTTGCGGTGTCTGCGGTTTCGGGTTATCTGTTCACTGGAAATCCCGGACAAAGTGTGACCGCGGACATGCCGGCCTCGATCGAACACAACGCCAACGGAAGCCCGAACGGTTCACTTACACGGTTGAGGTTGAATCTGTGCTCCAGGGGTTTGTCGGAGGATCAAGCGTCGGCCCGCTCGACCCCCCTGTGCCCTTACCTGGAATCCCTGAATTCTGGAATACGGCTGAGTCGGCTTTCGACTTCCCTCTACAGCGCGACACGATTACGGTGCACGCGGGAGACAAAATCACCGGAATCGACATCATCTTGAATAGTCCGCTCCCAAGGTTCGATCAATACGAGGACAGTGGGAAGTTGCTCGACGCGCCGATAGTTTCTCCGGTACCGTCTACGGAGGACGCGCAGGCATGAGATCGCGAAAATTGGCTGTCGCTGCAGGTGTCGTCCTGCTCGCGCTCCTGACCGCGTGCGGTGGGGGAGGCTCGTCGTCTTCCGGGCCACCACCGGTGAGCCCGGGGCAAGCCCTCACAATTACAACCAATTCGCTCCTCTCAGGAACTCTGCAGAACCACGCGTACAGCGTGACTCTCGCCGCCGCAAACGGGAAAGGAGCACTCAACTGGTCAATTACACCAGTTTCATCCACCGCCCTTTTTGTTGATGGACTTTCCATTGATCCGAGCACGGGTGTGCTTTCGGGAACCGCCAATTTCGCAGGCACTGGCGGCTTTGTCGCGCACGTCACCGATTCCGCTTCACAGCCGCAAACCGCAAGCAAAGGTTTCACGATCACCGCAAGCGACCCTCTGCAGGCACCCGCGCCCCAGACCAACACTGTTGGGCAATTTCAGGACATAGTTCCCATCGGTCCTGTCTTTCAGGGGGGAGTATTTCCTTTCACGTTTTCTTTAACAGGGTCTTCGCCTCCGGGCCTTCGGCTCGACCGGGCGACCGGCCAAATCTCCGGCAGCGCGACCGCCGCTGGCAACTATCCCAGCACTCTCATTATTCAGGACTCATTTTCGCCTGCTGAAGTCGTTTCTGAGCAGCTCACGATCAATGTGATTCCGCCGCCACTTTCCGTTGCGAATTCACTGCCCTCGCGGATCCTGCAGAACCGTCCTTTTAACGGTAGAGTGATTGCGACGGGAGGGATTCCTCCATATCACTTTGCCCTCGTATCTGGATCATCGTTGCCGCCCGGGCTCAGTCCGATCGATCCGAATAGCGGGCAAACAAACGGCACTCCAGCTACGCTCGGAACCTTTCTTTTCACGGTAAGTGCGACCGATTCGAGTTTACCTCCCCAAAGCGCAAATGGAACGTTGGTCGTCACTGTCGCCCAACCGCTGGGACGCAATGATACGGTCACGAGCGCAACTCCGATTGGCAATGGAATGATTTCAGCCACCATCAGCCCCTACATCGACCCACCAGACAACGCACCCCTCGCTGCTGACAGCGACTATTACAAACTGGTCTCTCTGGCAGGCACAGGAACGCCCGTACATCTGGAAACCCAGGCTCAACGGTGGGCCGGCGGCAATCCGCTCGATACTGTAATCGAGATCGTCGATGGAAACGGCAACCGGTACTCGACGTGCCGCCAGCCCGGCGACACCAGTTCCACTTTCACTTCTGGTTGCATCAACGATGACATCGGCGGGAATCCTTCTGTTCTGGACTCGGCGCTGGACTTCCAGGTACCGGGTACGACGAACAGCGCAACCACCTTTTATGTTCATGTGCTGGACTGGCGGGGCGATGCACGACCGGATATGAACTATGCTCTGGTGGTCTCAGGGGCCACTTCTCCATTGAGCATTGCAGTGACTCCGCTTCTTCCCGCTGCTCGCGGACTCTCTTACTCACAGCAATTGTCGAGCGCCGATGGCATTGGCAGCGTCTCCTGGTCAAAGGCTGGCGGTACGTTGCCGCCCGGGCTGGCGCTTAGCACGACGGGAGCGATTACTGGAGTAGCTACCTCAGACGGCACATACTCGTTCACGGTTCGGGCATCCGATTCGGGAAATCCTCCCCAGACCACCACCGCGCAAGAAGTTATCCAGGTTGCCGAACCGGTCAAGATCACAAGCTCTGCAACCATGCCAGATGCGTGCGTCAACCAGCCCTATACCTTCGCGCCGCAGAAGTCCGGAGGCGTTCCACCTCTTTCCTGGGGCTTCGCCTCAAATATGTGGGTAGGCATCAGCCTCGACAATTCTACGGGCGTGTTTAGCGGCAGCTCCTCAGTCACGGGAACATTTCAGGGCTACCTGGCCGTAGTTGATGCCACCACACACGGGGACTCGCAGAACGTCACGTTGACCGTCAAGCAGTGCCCATAAAACGATCGTCGAGCGCAGCTTCGCGCACTGCTACGAGACGGGCGCGCTGCGGCGTTGCCATCTGCGCGGACACGAAAACATTCTCAGTCACAGCGCTGGCATATCCTCTACGCTGGTCCAGCTCCCGGCGCCGTTATCGTTGGCCAGCAGCTCAACCCAACAATGGTTCCTTCAATTCAATGTTATGAATTTCAATTTCCGAATCACATTGCAAGCATCACGATCAACCAACATGACTCCGCTTTGACTCGTTGGACCTCGAATGATCTGAAGCTGATCGGAACGGGGGGCCACAAATTCGCCCCAGCAGGTAAGGTTGTCGCTCCCCGCTGTTTCGGGGGCACACGGAAGAGGCAAGCGACACCGAGGCAAGGGCAGGCGAAAGTGCGAGCTGCGACGTTGTTGATCGTACCGCGAGTACCTATACTCGTTTGGGAAGAGTCGCGTGTTGCAGAACACGACGTTTCTGCGAAGTGGATTCTCGCATGCCGCAGTAAATGGAGGAGCGGAAGAAGATTGAAAGCCACGCCGACAAGAACATTGAATCCGCTGCCTTTCGGCGACCTGGAGCCTCACCGTTTTGAGGATCTCATTCGGCAGCTGGCATGTGACCTCCGTCGATGGAAGTCACTGGAGGCGACCGGACGCGGAGGATCGGACAGCGGTATGGACATTCGGGCCGCCGAGCTCGTTTCGATTGACCAAGCGCCGGCCGCTGAAGGAGAGGACGAAAGCGACGAGAAAGCGGATGAAGAATTTATTGAGCGCCAGTGGATATTTCAGTGCAAACGGGAGAAGTCACTTTCGCCGAAGCGAATTCGCACCATTGTCGACGAGAGCCTTGCTTCGTCTACTACTCCGCCATACGGTTTTGTCCTCGCTGCAGCATGCGATGTGTCAAAGTTGGCCCGCGATGCGTTCCGCGAAGAAATGGTTTCCCGTGGCATTGAGGAATTCTTCATTTGGGCTAGCAGCCTGTGGTGCAAGTCTGGATTCACGGAACGAAAAAGAATACGTAATTCACAGGAATCGTTTGTAGACTTCACGCATGGCGATGGGCACGCGCACGCAGCGGGAAAAGCAAGAAGATTTGTGGATCGCGCACA
>WNFC01005810.1_pt1 | contig 13541 bp, 12 predicted proteins | sample 5400541 | NCBI WGS metagenome assembly WNFC01 (sample SAMN13153342, study PRJNA577476) | soil metagenome | isolation source: 120 cm saprolite under Douglas fir tree site 2 hole 2 replicate 1 | place: USA:California | collected 2015-04-18
CTCAGCGGGAGCCAGCACGACCTCGACATCCACCGGAACCGAACCGCGGATCAACGAGTAGGTGGCCTTCGACCAGACGCCCGAGTAGTAAAGCTGGCGGGACAGGCTGGCCGAGGTCTCTACTTTGCGGCCGTTGATGCTGAGGATAGAATCGCCGTTCCGGATTCCCGCGCGCGCCGCAGGGCCGCTGGGATCCAACTGGTCGGCTACTAAATGGCCGTTCCTCTCCAGCCACCACACTCCGTCATCCGGAATGACGTATTGGCTTTCGACTTTGTAGTTGTAACCGGCGAAGACTACCGCAGCCACGGTCAGCAGTCCCAAGAGGATAGCGGTAAAGCGGGCCTGAAATTCGCGGTTCATGGGCTGGGGGACTGGTGCATCGGCGTGGCCAGAGATTCGCCGCCACACAGGCTTTAGCAACTTGCCTGCCACGATCTGTGATTCTCCGTACAAATAAGTCGCTGCCCCAGAATAACTTCCACAATTATAAAGAGGAATTCCGGAATCGGCTATGGATTATGGTAGGCAATTCCTGTTTCTAATATGCTACGGGAAGGCGCTTGCAGCCGTAACTGCATGTGAAAGAAGGGGGCTCCGGGATGCCTGGCAGGGGATTTCGAAGTACATAGTGGGTCGGGAAGGTTAGCGGGATATGGGATCTGCAGAATGGCGGGCCAGGAGCCTCCAAACTCGTTGGTAAGAAATAGAAGGGCGCGGAAACTTTCCCCGAATTCCCGTGCCCTTCCATACTTACTCGCCAAACTACTTAAGCGAGGCGAGCAAAGTCTGTTGTGCGGCGGGCGCGTTCTGGGCGCGCAACTCAGCTTCCGCCCGGCTTGGGGACAGCTTGTAGGTCTCGTTGCTGCCCTTAAGTCTGATCTCCGCCAGGAAGTATTGGTTTCCGTAGTGGTTGAAAACCAGCACTGTGTTGTCGGCGGCCTGTTTCACTTCGCCGCGTGATGCCTGAGCGAGCAGGCCCGTCTTTGCGCCGACATTGCGAATCGTCAGGATACGAGCGTCCATGTCTGCCGACTGAACGGTGCATTCGCCGGCTGGAATGATCTTGTTGTTGGCCATGAACTCAAACGGGACCTGAGCCACTACGGTTGAGCTGGCGAGCGACTGCGCCGCCATCAGGCCCGACAGCAACATCAACATCACCGGTAGCATCCACTTTGCGTTTTTCATATGTTCCTCCTTGTAAATCGTCGGGAAGCTCGGTGAAGAACTTCATTTGCGTTCCCACCAAAGTGAGGCGATATTGAACCAGCTTGCCCGAAAGGTCCATGGAGCCGGTCTGAAGCGGTATAAATTGATCTGAAGAAACCCATGGCCTTTCTTTGTGCGCTCTTGGCTACCCTGTCATTCATCGGCTTGACAGGGCAGGAGCGCCATAACAGAATCTTCTGATACTGGCCCAAGGGGCGAGGTCGTTTCCGTGCCTGAAAAGAAAGTCCGTTTCGACGATTTCGTGTTGGATTTTGGACGCTTTCAACTGATCAGGAGTGGTTGTCCGCTGAAGCTTGAGGGTCTCCCCCTGCAACTGCTCATGTTTCTGATCGAAAAGCAGGGGCAACTGGTTACGCGCGAGCAAATCGCCGATGCGCTCTGGGGCAAGGACGTTTTCGTCGACGTCGAGCAGGGCATCAATACTGCCATCCGCAAGATCCGTATGGCGCTCGACGATAATTCCGGGCAGCCGCGGTACCTGCAAACGGTTGTCGGAAGAGGCTATCGCTTTATTGCCCGCATCGATGTTGAGGAAGAGGATGCTGCGGTTGTTGGAACTGTTTCTGCCGAAGAGCTGGGACGCGCGATCATAAGCGCGGCCGGGCTGGATCCAGAGAATCCACTCGGGTCTCCAAAGCTGCCTTCCAAATCCTGAACGCCGTGGCTCGCGCCAGCTACGCCTATTCGTTTTACAATTAAGATATGTCCCGCCTGGAACAGATCATCGATCTTGAGCAGCGATACCTTCTGCCCACCTACAACCGATATCCCGTTGCCCTTGAAAAAGGAAGAGGAGTGTTCCTGTATGACTTCGAGGGGAAGAAGTATCTCGATTTCGTTGCCGGCCTGGGCGTGAATGCGCTCGGCCATGCCCATCCCCGGATCGTAAAGACGATCCGTGAACAGGCTGCCAAGGTCATTCACATCTCGAATCTTTACTACAACGAATACCAGGGACCGTTGGCCGAACGCCTGTGCCAGCTCTCCGGATTGCAGCGCGCCTTTTTTTCGAACAGTGGCACCGAGGCCATCGAGGGTTCCATCAAGCTGGCCCGGCTGGCCGGGCACAGAGTCGGAGGCGATGCCAAGAGCCGCCTGGTGGGTCTGGAAGGCTCGTATCACGGACGCACCTTCGGAGCCTTGTCGCTAACCGGCCAGGAAAAGCACCGCAAAGGTTTCGAGCCGTTGCTGGAAGACGTCACCTTCGTTCCGCAAAACGACATCGCTGCTTTGCGTGAAGCCATCAATGGCAACACCTGCGCCATCGTGCTCGAACCCATCTTTGGCGAAGGCGGAATCTTGGAGTGTTCGCCGGAATTCCTGCGAGAGTGCCGCGAGCTCGCCGATCAACACCAGGCAGCGCTCATCTTCGACGAGATTCAATGCGGACTGGGCCGCACGGGGAGGCTGTTCGCGTTCCAGACGTTCGGTGTTGTTCCCGACATTGTCGCGATTGCCAAGCCGATTGCTGCGGGTGTGCCATTGGGAGCTTTTCTGGCGCGCGAGCAGTTCGCTACGGCGATCTCGCCCGGACAGCACGGCACAACTTTTGGTGGAGGCCCGCTGGCCTGCCGCGTTGGCCTCGAATACCTGGCGATTGTTGAGGAAGAAAAGCTGCTCGAAAACGTCGCGCGCGTCGGAGGATACCTGGGTCAACAACTCCACATGCTGGTGGACAAATACGCGGCAGCGCAGGGAGTGCGCGGCCGGGGATTCATCCAGGGCCTTGTGCTCGACATCCCGGCGCGTCCGTTCGTGGAACAAGGCTTGGCGGAAGGCGTGCTCTTCAACGCCACCCAGGATACCGTCCTGCGCTTCCTGCCTCCCTTCCTGCTGGAAGAGAAGCACGTCGACAAGGGAATCAGAGTGCTGAAGAAACTGCTCGGCAAGAAGCGGAAGAAGGAGCAGATCGCCGTATCGGCGGCCTAGGTTTGAGCCTCCCTGCCGCCCCTTACCCCAAAACAAATGGGGAGCCGAATTGCTCGGCTCCCCGTACAGAAGCGACAGAGGCGATATCACTTAGATAGACTCCGACCGCGAGGCTTTAGTTGCCCATAGAAGCACAAAAAACCGAAGAAAATTTCGGCCTCTCCGACACGCGACCCAGCGCGGGCTTACCCGCGTGGGAGGAACACTTCGTGGACCTGGCGGGGGGACGAATGCGCTACCTTCAGGCCGGAGCGGGGCGGCCACTGATCCTCGTCCATGGGCTGATGGGCTATTCGTTCTCATGGAGATTCACGATCCCGGCTCTCGAGGCTCATGCCACGGTTTATGCCATCGATAACCTGGGCGCCGGCTTGTCCACCGCGCCGGAGGGAATGGACTGCTCAATGCGAGCTGCAGCCGAGAGCGTGCTGCAATTCGTGGATGCTTTGGGAATCACGGACTTCGATCTGCTCGGCACATCTCATGGAGGAGCTGTTGCCATGATGGCAGCGGCCCTCTGCGCCGAACGCCATGATACTCGCCTGAAGCGCCTGGTGCTGGTCGCACCGGTTAATCCCTGGTCACGACATGGCCGGTGGTTCGCTCCATTCGTCGGACGACCTTTCGGCTCACTTCTGTTCCGCAATACCGTCGAACGCTGGCGAGTCCTCGATCACCTGTGGCTGCGACGCTTGTTCGGTGATGGATCAAAAATTCCGTCCGATTCGCTCGAAGGTTACCGCCGACCCATGCGCGAAAATCGGGCCCTTCGCCACGCCCAGCGAATTGTCCGGACCTGGACGGCAGACCTTGCCGCACTCGAACAGGCGCTGCCCAAGATTCGCCATTATCCCACCCTTCTGATGTGGGGAACCCGGGATCGCGCGGTTTCTTACCGCTCGGCCGAGCCCCTGCGCCAGAATTTTCGCAATAGCCGCCTGGCGGCATTCAAGGACGTGGGACACTTGCCTTATGAAGAAGCGCCGGAGGAATTCAACCGGGAACTGATCAAGTTCCTAGTAGCCACACCGTAGTTGTGTGGGTCGGACACTCTTGTCCGACGCCGTTGTTGTTGATCTTTGCCGACAGCTCACAAGCACCGGTCGTTCGCCAGTTGTTGTAGGCGAAGGTAACCTGCCCTCGGCGATGCGAGGCAAAGCGCGCCCTGACCTTTAACGAACAACAGGTGTCTTCGAGCGCCTGCAAAATTCAACGGGGTCGGACAAGAGTGTCCGACCCACACGGGCGCTACACTCACCTCATGGGGCATTCCATCTTCGATTTCCTGCGTACTTTCATCGCCGACTACGGCTATTGGGCGGTAGCCCTGGCGTTGCTGTGCGAGAACGCCGGTATTCCAGTGCCGGGCGAGACTACGCTCCTGCTTGCCAGCTTCCTGGCCTACTCTGAACATCGGCTGCACCTGGGCTGGATCATCGTCGTGGGTACCTGCGCTGCCGCACTTGGCGACAATCTGGGGTATGCCCTCGGCCATTATGGCGGGCGACCCCTATTCGAACGCTATCAACACATCTCCCGGCTTCCCCAGCAGTCGCTCGAACGGGGTGAAAGATTGTTTGCACGCTACGGCGCCTTCACGGTGTTTTTTGCCAGATTTATTTTCGGCCTGCGCATCTTCGCGGGACCCCTGGCTGGTGTTCTGCGCATGCCGTGGAAGGCGTTCGCGTTGTTCAATTTCCTGGGAGCGGCCCTCTGGGTGACGGTGATCGCCACCATCGGATACTTCTTCGGAAAGCACTGGGACGCGCTCGAGCATACTATCGGACGCTTCAATCTGGCGGTAGGAGCCGTCGTCCTGATCCTGATCGTGTTTTTTTGGCGGAAGCACTATCGTGCGCCCCCAAAAAATCGTTAAGACGTAATCTTCCGTCACTTTCACTCCACGTTCCCGCATCTTATGCTGAGAGCAGAATGACTCGCGGAGTGAAAAAAGCGGTGGCATTGGTCGTCGGCTGGGCGTTCATCGTGCTCGGCGTAATCGGGCTATTCTTGCCCTTCATGCAGGGCGTCCTGTTCCTGATGATTGGCTTGACCATTCTTTCGAGCGAATATGTGTGGGCACATCACCTGCTCACAAAGGTGCGCGCGCGTTTCCCGCGCATTGCGATATTTTCTGACCGGGCCAGAGAGAAAGCCACCGGGTGGATGCGGCGTGTCTACCCGCCCGAGGAAAGTCATTGATCGCCAAGCCTTCGACCACCACGCCGGCGCAATTCGCTCTTCCTCACATCGGGCTTTCCCAGGTATGGGTGCGATTCCTGGTTGCGATTGTTGGTTTGGTGTTGGCCTTTGGAGCTGCCCTATTTTCGACAGTGTCTCGCGAATCGGGCAACATTTGGACCACCGTCATTCTGGCTTCGGCCGCCCTGCTGCTCGCCACCCTGGTGGGTTTGACGACAGTGCCGTACCTGGCCCGGCAAGTGGTAGCTGCGCGGGTGCGCGACGCCATGGATTACGAGGTCACGCGCGCCGGCATGGTCTACATGGCGATCACGCTGGTGATCGGGATTGCCTCCATCAACACAGGAAACAACCTCCTTTACATCGTCGTCGCCGCCCTGTTATCCGCCATCTTGGTTTCCGGGATCGCTTCGGCTATCGTGTTGCGTCACCTTGAACTGGATGTCCATCTTCCGGAGCACGTCTTTGCCGGTCGTCCCATGTTAGCGCGCCTGCTCTTGCGAAATCTGAGCGGTTGGCTGCCTTCGTTTTCGATCCGCGTGGTGCCTTCCAAACGTAAGCCCGTGAAGCGCTGGCGCTGGGAGGCGTACACTTTTGGGCTGCCTCGTAATCGCCCTCCGGAGAGCCAGTGGTTGCGTGTGCCTGATCGCCGCCTGCGGCGCGTACTTGAGAATCCGGATAAACCGATCCTGCAGCAAACCGTTTATTTCCCGTTTCTGGCAGCCGGACAGGAGCTGCGCGCGGATCTGGAGATGAATTTCCCGACCCGCGGCCGCTACCGGGAAAAGGACTTCGGACTGGCCACGCGCTTTCCCTTCGCTTTCCTCACGAAAACGCGCCGCATCGCACTCGCGCGCGAAGTGATTGTGTATCCCACTGTCGAACCTCCGCAGGAGTTCTTTGAAGTGCTTCCCATGGTCACCGGGGAGTTTGCAGCCTTTGTTCGCGGGCGTGGCTACGATCTCTATCGCATCCGCGAGTACATGCCGGAAGACTCCGCGCGCCACGTCGATTGGAAAGCCACCGCCCGCACGGGCGCGCTTAAAGTGCGCGAGTTCAGCCGCGAGGACGAACGCAAGTTGCGCGTCGTCTTTGACAACCCGCTCCCGGGAGTCCTGGACCCCGCCGTGTATGAGCGCGCGGTGCACCTGGCGGCTTCCCTGGGATGGCATTTCCACCATGAGGATGTGGAGATTTCCTACGTCGCTCCGGGCCTGGAACCCACCCTCGACGTCTTTGCTTTTCTGCATTACCTGGCGCTGGTGGAGCCACAGGAAGCGACCTCGGTCTTCGAACGTCTGCGGGCCAGCGAAGACTACAACGTGATCGTGACCGCGCGGGATCGGTCGCAGTTACCGCCTATTCTCGCCGCGCGTTCATACGTCATCTCCCTTAGGACACAGACCAGCCCTAGCGTGGCAGCCGTCGGCTAGCCGTAACCTTGAAAATCCTGCTGTCCCACTGGCGATTTCTGCAGTTTTTCCTTTTCCAGCCGGGCATTTCGACATATACTCCGCCGGGATGTGGCCGTGAAAGGCTTCCTTACTCCCACCTTTTCTGCGCCACGGTTGTTGCCCTCCGGTCGCGCTCAGCGACCGGCAGACGTCAAGGGAGGCGCACATGTTTATCCGCGATCTGCTCAAGAATCAAGTCACCGTGTCAGCCGAGGTCCATCAAACCGTGCTTGAGGTGGCGGAACTGATGGTGAATCGCAACATTGGAGCCGTGCCCGTTCTTAAGGGTGGCCAACTGGTTGGCATTTTCACCGAGCGGGACCTGATGAGCCGCGTCGTCGTGGGCGGGAAGGATCCGGCGCGGACCCCAGTGGGCGACGTCATGACCGAAGATCCCCTTGCCATCGAACCCAAAGACTGCCTGGAGACGTGCATGGCTCTGATGCGGCGTCACGCGTTTCGCCACCTCCTGGTCTGTGAGGGACGTGACCTGAAGGGCGTGGTCTCTTTGCGCGATATCCTGCTTCACGACCTCGACGAAAAAGACGACGAGGTTCGCATGATGCGGGCCTACCTGCACTCCTCGCCCGACGCGGGATAACGCCGACTGCCTGCGAAGAAAGACAATCAGGTAATGGTTACCAAGGTTACCTAAGTAGATTGACCATCCGTGCGGACCTGCTTAAGGTATTAGGAAGGGGTGCGTCCGATCCGTCGCTGGCCGCGTTGTTCCCCAACACGGGCCCATGAAATCGTATAACCAGATCGCGCTTTACCTCTGGTGTGCGCAGCCTCTGCTTCAGTCGGCTGTGGCTCTGGTCCTGTGGCGCCGCAAACTGCACAAACAGTTTCCCGTCTTCTTCGCATACGTTCTGGCGCAAATTGGTATTTTCGCAGTCACTTTTCCATTGAACTTTTACAACTACAAGTGGTTCTTCTACTGCTACTGGGTGTGCGCGGCGCTCAGCGCGCTGCTCAGTTTTAGAGTGATTCACGAAGTTTTCCTCGACGTGTTTCGCCCGTATCACACACTCAAAGACCTGGGCACTGTGCTGTTTAAGTGGACAGGCGTCGTGATGTTGCTAGTCTCGGTCGTCGTGGCATTTTCAAACTCTGGGAACAGCGATCCCTTGATCCAAGCGATCACCACTCTGCAACGTTCGGTCCGCATGGTGCAGTGCGGCTTGATCCTGTTTCTGCTCCTGTTTTCGCGGTTCCTGGGCGTGTCCAAGCGGCAGCAGAGCTTCGGCATCGCGCTCGGGTTCGGCTTGTTCGCGTCCGTAGAACTCATTCTGATCGCTTTGAATTCGGGACGCCTACTCGGCATCGCGCACATCTCCCTGATTAATACCATCATGTACGACCTGGCGATCGTTATTTGGCTGACCTACGCGATCGCCCGAAGCGAAGCCCGCGATACCTCCCCCAATCACCTTCAGACCCAGCGCTGGGAGCAAAGCCTGGCCGATTTGCACACCGCCGACGCTCGCGGACCCATGGCTCCAGACTCTCTCATCCCAATGTTCGAGGGCATGGTGGAACGGGCATTTTCCCGCAGTTCGAATCTTGGTGAGCTGGATGAGCAGGCCGCTGCGGCCAAAGTCGGTTCGAAGACCGGAAGCTAGAGAGCCAGCCCCGTCCCTCGCCAGAGGGGTACCGCTAAAATCGTGTCAAGCATAATCTCTGGGTGGAATCAGGTTTCCTGCATCTCGGTCCCAGCGTGCCAGTAAATCCTAAACAATTACATTAAGAGACTGCGGCAAGAGCCACGTCTTGTGCGGGCTAGACAGTCCTCCCATTTCGAGTTCGAGATGTCATGGCAGTGTTGTCTTTTGGTCTCCGGCTGGTAAACGTAAAAGAATCTGAACTTTAGGGGTAGTGTATAATCCGCGCTGGCGGAAGCCGTCTACTTTACGGCGGCTTACCGTTTACCCAAGGAGAAAGACAATGAAACGTTCGCTAAGGGCGTTGATCCTGCTGTTAGGTCTGGTAGGCACATACGTTTGGGCTGCCGTCCCCAGAGTTCCCGCTCCGGACGGCGGACCGATCCCGCTGTGCCCACCCAGTAGAGGTTGGAACTGCTAGCAACCTACAAGGCATACGTTCCAACAAATTGCGCTAACGGGCAAGGTCACTAAAGTAACCTTGAGTAACCGCAGCGCAAGAACGGACTCTTCTCGGGCCGACCCCATGGGCCGGCCCATATTTTTGCGTCAGTCCTTTTGGATGCGGGAGTCTTCACTCGTGGTTGGGTTTCCCCGACGATCCATGCTCCTCCGTTTCCTTAGGAGACTCTCCCGCTTCCTTCGAATCCGGCGTGTCCGGACTGTCTCCGGCCAGGTACTGCACAATGATGGACACGCGCCGGTTAGAGGCTTCCAGCGGGTCCTTGGAATTGCGCAGCCTTTGATCGGCAAAGCCCCGTACCTGTGCCACCTGGTCAGCGCGCAGGCCGGACTGCGCCATCAGTCGCCTGGCGGCATTTGCGCGGTCGGCGGATAGTTCCCAATTGCCGTAGTTGCTCCTGCCGCCGTAAGGCTTGGCATCGGTGTGCCCTTCAATGGAGAGGTGGTTGGGAACTTGCCCCAACTGTTCTGCAAGCAGCGCCAGCATCTCCTGGCCGCTCTGATTCAGTTTGGGACTGCCGCTGTTGAAGAAGGTTCCCTTATCGGATTCCAGCAGTTCGATGCGCAGGCCTTCGGCGGTCACGGTCATCTCGATATTCTTGCGCAACTTTTCCAGATCGGTAATGCTCTGGATTCTCTTCTCCAGTTGCTCCTTGAGGTCCGCCATGTTTTGCTTGGTGACCTGAGCCTTTTGTCCTGATCCCGATGATCCCGGCTGGTCCATGCCGACTTTCTTCGCCGTTCCAGCGGGATCCCTGAAGTATCCGCTGATTGCCTCCTGGACCGGTTTGCTGGTGTTCATCAGCCAGAGCACGATGAACAATGCCATCATGGCGGTGACGAAGTCGGCATAGGCGACCTTCCAGGCGCCGCCGTGATGTCCACCATGGCTGACCTTTTTCTTGATGATGATGGGGGGCGTGGGCATAGCGCACTATCCAGGAGCGGGAGCGGCTATGGCTTCGGCCGCGTCTCCGGTATTGGCGGCGGCCCCGGCTTTGGCTGCGCGGCAAGCGTCTTCGACTTCCTTGAACGTGGGACGCACGTGAACCGGCACCGCGCGCCGTCCGATTTCCACTGCCAGGATGGGAGCGATCCCCTTGAGAAAGGCGATAATGGCGGCACGCAACACATTGAGGAAAGCGCGCTCCTCATCGGCGCTCTTGCTCATGCGCTGGGCTATGGGGCCGAACAATCCGTAACACAACAGGATACCCAGAAAGGTTCCGACCAGTGCTGCGGCCACTTTGTGACCAATTTCTTCCGGGGGACCGCCCAAGGCTCCCATGGTGATGACTACCCCCAGCACCGCTGCGACGATACCCAAGCCCGGCAGCGCGTCGGCCATGGTATTGAGCGCCGCGGGCGCCAGAGTTCCCTCATGATGGTGGATATCGAGGTCGCCCTCCAGCATCTGATCGAGATCAAACGCCTCGATACCGCCGCTGATCGCCATTCGCATGGTGTCGCACAGGAAGTTGACAGCATGGTGGTCTTTCAGGAAACCCGGGTACTTGGAAAGCAGAGTGCTTTTTTCGGGTTCTTCGACGTCGGTTTCCAGCGCGACGAGCCCTTCGCGGCGCGCCTTATTGAGCAGCTCAAAGATCAACTTCAGCAACTCGACGTAGCGTTGTGAGCTGTAATGCGAGGAACTGAATACTCCAGCCACTCCGCGGGCGATGTCTTTGAGAGTATTCAACGGGTTGGCGACCAGTACCGTGCCCGCGGCAGCCCCGGCGATGATGACGAACTCAGCGGGCTGCATCAGCACCTTCAGATTGCCGTGCTCCATGAGATAGCCGGCGATGATGCAGCCGAAGACGACGACGATGCCGATGATCGCAAACATAAAAACTTATCCTCGCGATGATGCGGAGTGCGGCGTACCGCCTGCGCCCGCGGCTTTAACGCCTACAGCCGGGTGAGAGGGCTTCATTTGAATCAGCAGCGATTCCAGTTCGTTGCCAGTGTGTGCGACGACGTAATCGACCGCCGCTTCCACCGGAAAGCTGTCTCCCCACCAGGCGACCTCCGATTGACTGAGTTGCAGCCAGATCAGTTCCGCCATGGCCGCGACCTTAACGGGGCTCGAAGACTGCAGCATGGCCAGGAACTCATTTTTCTCCCAGCGTCCCAGGAAGTCTTCCCCGCTCAAACTATGCCGGATCGTCTGTGCCGAAGTGCGCAGGAAAGGAGCGATGGAATCGGTGCCGTACCGGGCGGAGAATTCCTCCAGGCCCGATATCCGGATGCGCAACAGGCCGAAGCCACCGTGCGTCTCCTCCAGCCCAACCAAACTCTCCGCCAGCACCGCCCGCGTCAGGCGCTGCGATGGAATTCCTGTAAGCGGATCGAGACACCCATACATCAGCGCCCCTGAAGCTTCCGGGATGGAACTCGCTGCGGCTTCCTCAAATGCAACCGCCACGCCCACGATCAGGCCATTGTCGAGTAGGGGCAGTGTGCGAACCTGAACTCCCAGCCGGTGCCCTTGTTTGTGCAGCGTGAAGACGTGGTTCTGCAGCGCGCGGCCATCACGAAAAGTGGTCGTTACGGAACAATGGTCCCCGGCCAGAACGCGGCCCTGCGGGTCGCAATGTGGAAGAGGCTCGCGGCAGATCTGTCCCATGACCTCGTGCGCCAGGTAACCCGTAATCTGTTCCGCGCCCCGGTTCCAGAAGCGGACTCGCTGCGCTCTGTCCAGCACGTAAATGCCGATCGGCAGGTTCTCGAGCACGGACCGGTAAATCGCCGGATCTTCGAAAAACGGGGACATGATGCGCCAGTCAGGTTATCGGCAGGAAGGGACGGGAACTTCAGGGGCTCGCCGCAGTTCTCCCGAGGGGTTTTACGCGGCCGGACGGGACGTGGCATCCAACAGGCGGCGGAGTTCTGCGGGCTCGAATATTGGCGCCTGACAGGTGAATCCCGAGCAGATCACCGCAAAAGACCGATTCTCTCGCAATGCAGGGAGATTCGGAATCGTTTCCGCCAACGCGGGAGGCAGGTTTCGCGCAACGGCTGCGGCGGCGGAAATGCGCAGCACCGCTTTGTTGAAGGAAAGAGGATGTAGGGCATTTCGACAAAGCAGATCGGCGACGTCATCCTGTCCAACGATGACGACCTGAGTATGTGGCTGCGTGCAACGCGCGACGGCCAGAGCGTAGGTGGCGGCGAACATCCCGTACTTCTCCGCACCGCCGGCGAAGACTTCGAGAGTCTGTTCGGCCTGGTTGCGATATGAGGATTCGTTGGTATAAGCGCGCAAGCGCAACAGCGCAATTGCCGCGGCTGGATTGCCGGCGGGCGTGGGCGAATCCTGAAACGGTTTCCGCTGCGTGCCCAGAATGCCGAGCACATTCTGCTCTCCGGCGAGCTTAGTGGGCTCGGTGCGAGCAGTGTCGAAGAAGCCTCCCGAACCGGAGTCGAAGAAGCGTTCAATCATCGCATCGGTAATCGAACGCGCGAAACGAAAGTAGCTCAGGGCGGTAGTCGCTTCGTAAGCGTCAAGGCAGGCGATAACCGTAAAGGCGTAGTCGTCGAGTACGCCTGGCGTGTCGCGATGTTCCGCCTTGAGGTCGGAGTACACGATTACGTGCTTCAGTCCGCGCTCGTTGTTCCAGCCTTCCGACAGCAAGCGATCGAGCGAGCGCAGGGCGAAGTGCAGCGCATCGGGAATTTCGAGCACACGGGCGGCGCCCAGGTACGCCGAAACGCACATCGCATTCCAGCCTGTGTAGATCGTCTTGTCCACGTAAGGGGTGGGACGCGCAAGTCGGGCGGCATACATCTTTTTCTTCGCAGAAGATAGCAACGCACGGACACGATCCTCGCTCAGGCTGAGCCGGCGCGCGATTTCGTCCACCCCGGCGCGGACGTAGAGCACATTCTTCGCGGTATTGTGATGCATCTCACCAATTTCATTGATGTCATAGTGGAGCGCGGCAACTTCGGCTTCTTCCGGTGTCAGCACCGCCTTCGCTTCTTCAAGAGTCCACGTGAAGTAGTCGCCGTCGTCATCCATCGAGTAGTCGGCATCCTGCGAAGCATAGAAGCCGCCGTGCTGGCGGTCACTAAGCCACTCGTCCATCCAGCGAATGATGTCGCGGGCAACCTCCGCAAAAAACTCATTGCCGGTCGCCTGCCAGCCGTGGACGTAGTTCTTCAGCAACTCGGAGTTGTCGTAGCACATCTTCTCGAAGTGGGGGACGATCCAGCGCTCGTCCACCGAGTAGCGGTGGAACCCTCCAGCCAGCTGGTCATAGACGCCGCCTCGCGCCATCTTCTCGAGCGTGGTCACGATGACGTCGCGAAGGTCTTCGCTGCCCGTTCGGGCGTAGCGATCAATCAACAAATCAAGCGTCGAGGGATGCGGAAACTTGGGCGAGTTGCCGAAGCCACCATTGCGCTCGTCGAACATTTTCATGGCCGACTCGATGATTGCATCAATCACCTTGGGTGAGACGTCGCCAGTGCGACCAGAAAATGTTTCCGCTTGCGAGATCGCGTTGGTCACCATGTTGGCCTGTTCGACGACCTCGCTGTTCTTTTCCCGATAGGCCTGCGCGATCGACTGCAGCACGCGCTTGAAACTCGG
>WNFC01007508.1_pt1 | contig 13541 bp, 17 predicted proteins | sample 5400541 | NCBI WGS metagenome assembly WNFC01 (sample SAMN13153342, study PRJNA577476) | soil metagenome | isolation source: 120 cm saprolite under Douglas fir tree site 2 hole 2 replicate 1 | place: USA:California | collected 2015-04-18
TCCCGCAGCCAGCCGGTCAGCTCACTCAGCCGTTCGAGGCTCATCTGCTTTTGCTCGGCACTGTAGGCGCTCTCCTGGCTCGCGCCGTACTGCCACCAGCACTCGCCGGTCTTGCGGTCCATGACAAGGAACCGATCTTTCACGGCCGGGCTGCGGAGCACCATTGAGACGCTGTAGGGCTCGGCCACAACGGCGTGCACCATGGTGTGGTGCAGGGCGTAGGTGCTGCCGACATGCTCCTGCCGGACCTGGAGCGCCTTGAGGGAACTCGGGGGTACTTCGGTGTCCAGCTCAGCGTCTCCGAACAAGTAATGCCGGTACTCGCCACGCAAGATCGTGCTGGCATAGGACCAGCGGTGATTGTGTGGCCTGTCGAAGTAGCCGGGCAGGAAGACGTGCAACCGCAAGCGCACCCTTGGTAGCCCTCGGCCTGGTAACGCTCCATCTGGTCGCGTCTGGCGTACGTCGGCTGGTACCAGACGCGAGTCCGGTAGTCCTTCGCGACCTGGTTCAGGTGATCGCAGAACTCGACCCATTCGGGAGGCGTCATCGCCAGCTCTGGGTTGCCGTGACCGATGCCGATGGTCGAAAAGACGTGGAACTTGACGAGCGAGGCGCCCAGCTCGTCGGCGATGTCGAGCAGGTTGAGCACGTCGCCCCGGTTGGCCTGGTTGACGGTGCAAATGATCCGGGTGTCGAAACCGCGCTGACTCAGTTCGGCAGTGGTGGCCAGCGCCGTATCGAAGGTTCCTTCTCCCCGGATGGCGTCGTGCGAGGCCGGGCTGCCGCCATCCAAGCTGACCTGCACGTACGCGAAGTCAGATGGTTCGAGACTTCGGAACTTGCGCAGCGCTGGTGCCTGGGCGTTAGTGGTGGTGATGACGTGTTCGTAGCCGAGCTGCTTGGCCGCGCGGATCGACGCGCAATAGTCCGGGTGCAGGGTCGGCTCGCCACCGAGAATCGTGAGCTTGCTGCCGCCTAGGCGCCGCCAGGTCGCCAGCGTCTCGATGATCTGCGGCAGCGGCATCTTGAGCGCTCGATCCAGCCGTTCGCCCATATAGCAGTGTTCGCAGCGAAGTTGGCAGGCTTCCGTGATGTACAAATACACATTGCGGAACCGGCCGTACTGGATACGGTCGATGTCAGGCGGGGTGTTGGTAAAGAAACGGAGGTCATCAGAGTGTGCTCCTGGCGTTCAGTAGGGCGGTGAGTTCGTCAGCGATCTGTCCAAGCGGGCCATTGCTCTCTAGCTGCAATACTGTGATGCCGGCACCGGCGAATGCTGCACGGATACCTTCGGCGGCCTGCCGGTAGCGCTGCATTCTGGCGGCAAGCAACCTAGGGGCATCGCCGCGCCGGGGATGGAGAATGTTGTTACAGCGTCCGCAACGCCGTGGGTCGGCCGGGCTGGCCAGCGCCGGCAGCCGGGGGTCGTGGATCGGGTCGTGTTCGCATCGGTGGCAGACGCGCCGTTCGCGTATCCGGCGATTCAGCGCTGTCTCGGCGGCCACGAGTTCTACTGGATGCACAGGGCATTTCGGTACCAGCTTATGCACGGTCGAAAGAAGAATGCCGACCTGACGGGCGGACCCTGGGAAGTTATCGAAAAGGACGGTGTACATGCTGTCCTCATTAATAACCGACTCGACGTAGCGGCGAAGTGCGACCGCGACCGTGACGTCATCAATCCAGCCCAGCCGTTCAGCGCTGGTCGCGGTGGCAGCCAGGATGGTTTCTGGCACATGTTCCCGCAAGCGGAACACGTCCTGGCCTGGCAGTCGGCCGAACTGCATGGTCAGCGTGGTCTTGCCGACAGCCGGGGGGCCGATGACTGCGATGACGCGCTTTAGCATAGGTCTTCCCGCGCTTTCCCCTCAGCGGCCTGTTCTTGGGTCACGGCCCGGAGTAGCCTCCACGGCCTCGCGGGATAGCTCGCACCACACGACTTTTCCGCCCAAGCTTTTATGTGCGAACCAATCCCATCGGTCACTCAGCGCGTCTACCAAAACCAGTCCTCGTCCGCTTTCGGCATCGTCGTCTACGTTCATACGTACGGGCGGCCGAGGATTTCCGTCCCACACCGAGACGACCAGACGTACATTGTTAGAAAGCAGCCAGAGCCGTATTGGCAATGCCTGTCTCATGGCCTCAGAGGCGTGCAGGGCATTGGTCACTAGCTCGGAAACGAGCAGTTCCACATTATCAATCATTTCGCTGAGCCTCCACTCCCAGAGCAATTGCCGGGTATGAAGCCGGGCACAGGGCACCGCACCATGAAGCGCGCCGAGTTCGAGATAGCTACGGAGCGGCCAGTTATCCGCCATGTTTGTTCCTTGGCGTTGGGAAGGCAGAACCGGCACCGAGGCAAATGCCTTGGGAACGCACACGGTGAGTTCCTCGTCCCACAGCAGCGCCGGTTCCGCCTCCAGCAGCGCGAGCACCGCCGGCGGAAGGCCGGGGCGTGCGTGCGCTCGCGCTGCCGCTCATCGGGGTTCACCTTTAGAAGGCGCCGAGCGCCAGATCAGCCAGCGAGGCCCGCTCGCAGGGGAAGCTGGTGTGGCATACGGCGCACGCGCCGTTGTTGTTGATGTGCAGGTCCAGTTCCGCGCGAGCGGTTGCAATGAGCCGCAGGAGTTCGGCCGGGAAGCGGTCAGCGTCGAGCGCGGTCACGTCCGTCCTCCCTGTGGCTTTCGGCTGGTGTCATGTGCCTGAATCCAGACTCAGCGGGAGGGAGCGGCGGAGACCACGGCCAGCGCGTATGCGCATCATGCATGAGATGTATACGGACCGTTACACAGGGGCGTAGCGTCGCTAGACTCCAGGCAGGAGGGGCGGGCCAGGTCCCCGACGAGCAGCCGGAGCCCGAAGGTGGCGATGACGCAAGCACCGCGCTACTGCACCCGTTGCGGCAGTCGGCTGGCTCGGGACAATACAAGCGCGCGGTGCACCGCCTGTAACCACGCCGCCCCTGACACACTTTTACGGCCGCCAGCCGTACCACGCGAATTCTGGGATACCGACCAGATGCGCGACGCTCTGGCCACCTGGCACATGGGCCGCGTCATCTTCGCCTACCGCATGCACCCGTACCACGGACGGTCGCTGTCGCAAGAGCAGGTCGGTAGCTGGCTGGGCATGACCCAGGCCCAGCTCAGCCGGATCGAGAACGGCCGCGCACCCGAGGAACTCACCAAGCTCGTCCGCTATGCCCAGATTCTCGGCATCCCGAGCGACCTGCTGTGGTTCGCCTTGCCGCAGCAGCGCCAAGCCAGTCCCTCAGCGCAGCCAGGCCCGGCTCCGACGCTCATCCTGTCGGCCATCGTGAACGGCCGTCCGGTCCTGCTGCCGATCGACGCGGCCACCGCGCGAGCGAACGGGCTTGATGATCTGCTCAGCGAGATAGGCGTGAGCGGCCAGTCAGGCGAGGCCGGGAACGGCACCGCACACAGGCTGACCCTTCGCACGCCGAACGCCTTGACCTCGCTCGGCCTGGACGAGTTGGAACACGTCGCCGCTGCGCTCAACGATGCCCGGAGGTACCTGGACGGATCGGTGGTCGGCTACTTCAGCAAGCAACTCAGCCGCTGCAAGGCCGACGACGGTAACCTCGGCCCGGGCAAGGCCCTCCCCCTGGTGCTGGGCATCCTGGGCGCAATCCAGCAGCACGCGGGCGACGTCAAGCCTGAGGTACGGCGGGCGCTGCTGGTAGTCGGCGCGGACGGCGCTGAGTTCGCCGGATGGCTCTACCGAGACCTTCGCGACTCACCTTCGGCGGCCTACTGGTACGAGCGGTCAATGGAATGGGCACAGGCCGCCAACGACACCGCGATGCAAGGATACGTACTGCTCAAGAAGTCCCAGATGGCTTACGAAGAGCGCGATGCGCAACGGGTAGCAACCCTGGCCGAAGCAGCGCAACGTGGTCCCTGGCAGCTCCCCGCCAAGGTTCGTGTTGAAGTCACCCAGCAGGAGGCGCGGGGCTTGGCCATGCTCGGTGAGCCCATCGGGGTGATTGAGCAGAAACTAGGCGAGGCGCAGCAGTTGTTCGGTAGCGCTGACGGCGACGAGGACAATCGGCCACAGTTCGGTACGTACTTCAATGAGGGTGCCCTGCTGCTCCGGGAAGCAAGCTGCTACATCGAGGCCGGAAAGCCGGGGCGAGCTGCCGCCCTCTTTGGTGATGCGCTTGTAGGCAGCGGGCTGTCCAGGCGTGATGAGGGCTATTTCCGCGCCCGACGGGCCTTTGCCTGTGCGCTGAGCGGCGAGCCAGACGACGCCGCAGAGGAAGGACTTGCGGCGTGGCGCATCGCCACCGCAACCAACTCACAGCGCACGACCCGTGAGCTGGCCCGAACCGTTAAAGTGCTGACTCCTTGGGGCAGCCGTCCAGGACCGCGCCAGTTGCGCGAGGCGCTCCGCGGCTAAAGCATTACTGCGGCACGGCGCCATCAGTGATCCAGGCAACCACCGTCCGAATGACGAAGGCTTGCCACTCCTGCGTTTGCGGATTCAGGTACTTCGGGTCTTCATGGACGGCGAAACCGTGTTGTGCGCCCTCAATTTGCACCAGCCGATGTTCAACCCGAAACCGCGGCGCGGCCTCACGTGAACCCTCAACAGAGACGAACGTATCTTTGGTACCGTGGACGATGAGCGTCGGCGCGGCAATCTCTTCGATTACTTGCCAGGGCTTGATCCAGAACACCTCATTCAGCATGCCCCGACCGTGTTTGACGGTCGGTGAGTGGCTGATATATCCGTCCTCGCTGAGCCGATGCGCTGCTTTCTCATCCAGGTAGTCATCCGACCAGTACGGCTTTTGATCGACATACCGAGCTTTGTAGTTGAGCTGCGGATTGAGCAGTACCAGCCGCGTCAGCTCGGCAGGCCGCTTGGCCGCATAGTAGGCGACGAGGCCGCCGCCGAAGCTCGCCCCCAGCAGGCTGACCTGGCTTGCGCCAGTCCTCTCCCGGAGATGCGCCAAGGCAACCTGGATGTCGTTCAGGTGCGCGGTCAGTACGCTCTCTTCCTGGCGACCTTCGCTCTCACCGTGCCCGCGGAGGTCGTAACGCAAGCTGGCCACACCAGCCTCACCCAGCCCGTCCGCCAATCTCGTGAAGAAACCACCTTCCTCACGAGTGACCCCGCCACCGTGGACCAGGACCACCGCCAGGTCAGAGGGTCCGTCCGGATCAACGAACGTGCCGACAAGGTGGAGGCCGTCGAGCGTATGGAAGCTGGTGGACGAACTCTGGGCGGGCATGCGGGCTCCTGTCGTCAACCGCTGGCGTACCCATGCTGTCACCTGAACCCGCACCCATCCAGCACGCAGACGGACATACCCAGACGCCCTACCGTGGCAGACCGCGTAGCGCTCGGCGTGTCAGGCTGACTTCCTCAGATCCAACCCGAACATGCTCATCAAGCGATAGGCGGGTGGGTGGAGCGCGTAGCTCGCGGTTCCGACGGCATTCCTGAAACTCTGTTCGTTGACGGTTGGGTTGCCGCAAAACTGTTGCGTGCCATCCATGGCCAGCTCAAATTCCCGCCATTGAGTGTATAGTTCGCCATGCGAGTAGCCAGAGAAAATGGAGTAGACGCTCGGTAGATCAATATCCTTGAGCAATTCTTTGACTCGGTGGCTGGCGGTCGGCAGCCTCTCACTACCACAGACGTATACGCGCCATGGTTTTGAAGTATCAATGCCAGGGGCTTCAAGGCCGAGTGCTTGTGCATAATGTTCAACCTGGGCCTTGGTCTCCGTATAGTGGCTATATTCGTCCGGTGGCACTCCGTCCGCATGCGCAGCCTTTTCGCCCTCCACCGCGCTTCGGTAGCGCAGCGCCTGAACGCGGCGCACCCGCCTGACATGCCCGATATCTGGCTCAAGTAGCCACCAGGCCTGACTGGCGACCTCTACCAGCGCGCGAACCAATACGGATGCCGGTACCGCAGTGAACTCGCCAGACATCAACCTCACGATCGCCCGCGCGTGCTCCAGGGCCGCGCCGTAGTTCGTCACGGCCACCGTGTATGCCATGCGTACTGGCTCCTCGCCCCAGAGACCGTCCCTGCCATCCTGCCGACAGGTGGCTTCCAGCTCAGCAGTAGCAGGAGATCCGGGAGTGGGAACCGCACGCGGATCGACGAGCACCTGGTTGATCTCCGCCACGTCAGCAAGGAGCTGCGCGCATTCGGCCAGCGTCGGTCCGCTCATAGGATCGAGTGTCCCGGCGCCCCGCACCTTCGGGCAACTCGTTATGAGCCGGACAAAGTAGCTCTGGACGGTCAGTTCGTCGGCGTGCCCCATACGAAGTGTCCATGATCAGCGGGAGACTGGATGTCGTGCCGCAACTCCTTAACGACATGCCCCTGGAACGGGCTAACCAGCTCTTCATGCATCCACTCCACCAAGACGCCTTCCGTCACCTGGTGGAACTGATCGTCAGTCTGCGGCAATGCCGCACGTACGAGGACTACTACCACTTCCAGCAGGAGCTGCTCGGAAAGGTGCTGGCGGTGCAGGAGCACCGTGGCGCCTGCACTCGGGTCGCTACGCGACTGCGGAAGCACAGGGGCGTGCCGGCGGACGCTCCTGAACTACGTTCTGACACCGACCCCAACGACACCGAGTCCTGGAAGCTGGAGGCGGACGTCTGCGAGCGGGTCGATCGCCAGCTTCGTTCCATCGCTGACGCCTTGGCCTGGCGGGTCTTCAACTATGACCGGCAAGTCATCGTGGCGCTGTCCCGGAACGACCCGGCAGGTCCCATGGCTGGCAAGAAGGGCCTGGCCGCAGAACGAGAGTTTCTGACGCAGACCTGGGAGGAGGAGCGCTCCTTCGTCCTTCTCCACGACCTCACCACATGCTTGCGCATTGCCGACGGGACCCGCTTCAAGGTGGTTGGTAGCGGCTATGAGGCATACCTTCATGAGATCAAGACAACGCCTGGTCAGTACCGAGCAGCGCAATCACGCCGTCAGCGACTAGCTGAGGAAGCGATTCGCAGTGGCGGACCGTTGCCCAATGACCCGGATGCCCGGCTCATCGCCCTCGACATTCCCTACAAGACACACCTCAAGATGCTGCGGGATGCCTTCGATAAAGCGGCCACCCGTGCCTTGCTTGGTATGAAGGTACCGGGTGGCCGAGCCTTGGTCGCTGCGAACTTGTCCAAGGGTTATGAACTCTGGTCAGAGCGTGAATTCATTGAAAGGACCGGCGTCGCCCACGATGCGGCCTGTAAACGGGCCGGTATCTTGGGGCATGGTCATGCCGTAACCTTCATCAGCAATGACATGGTTGCTCGGTCCCCGACTGTACCACCGTGGGGAATCTACCCGCTGAATCCGGTTATATGCGCGAGTCTTATCGTTGACATGGCCGCTTTCTTCGTAACCGTATCCAGCGAGCCTCTAGTTGAAGCGCTCCGTGAGGTCGGTTTGACGGTCCGCTGGCTTCTGCCGCCTGACCTGGAACAACTACAGCCAGGCCAAGAAGTCATGCGCATCCATAACGGCGTCCGCGCCACTGAGTTGCGCTCATCAGAGCTGCAACGGCTGGCGCTCGAACTTGTTGATCTATCGACGTGGGTCGAAGGCATCAGGGAGATGCTCGCCCGAACTGATGTGCAAGGGCGCCCGTGGCACTACTTCGCGGATGAGCATAAGGTCTGGGCATAAGGTGCGCCGACTGCAATGACCCCGGGTGAATCCAGATTGGCAGACCCATTCGAGAGCGTGTCCAGCGAAGCTCTGGGAGACATGACCGGTATCGTGGCCTCACGCTGGGTCCGTACTGACCAGGAATCAGATACTACGGCTGAAATGACGTAGTTGGACTAATCGGGACACAGACATGCAGTTGAAACTAGGGCAAACCTGGGTACTTGGTGAGCGGATCGACGGAGGCGGCTTCGGCCAGGTCTACGCCGCCAAGTCCGCCGGCCATGAATCGGCGGTCGTCAAGCTGGTGCCCAAAGCTCCAGGAGCTGAGCGCGAGCTACTGTTCGCTGATCTTGCTGGCGTCCGCAACATCGTCCCGATCATCGACCAGGGCGAGACCGAGGATAGTTGGGCGCTAGCGATGCCCCGGGCCAAGAAGTCGCTACGTCGGCACCTGGGCGAGATAGCTGAGCCTCTCGGCGCAGCCGAGGCCGTGACAGTGCTCTCCGACATCGCTGAGTCCCTGGCCGATCTCGACGGTCGGGTGGTACATCGAGACCTCAAGCCCGAGAACGTCCTGCTACTCGACGGCCATTGGTGCTTGGCGGACTTCGGTATCTCACGGTATGCAGAGGCGACCACGGCTCCGGACACTAGGAAGTACGCGATGTCACCGCCGTACGCTGCGCCCGAACGGTGGCGGCACGAGCGAGCAACCATCGCGACGGACGTGTACTCGCTCGGCATCATCGCCTACGAGCTACTGTCCGGCTCCTTGCCCTTCGCCGGACCGGACCTCCACGGCTTCCGAGAGCAGCACCTGCACGGTAATCCGACCCCACTCAGCGGAGTTCCGGCCGCACTCGGAGCGCTCATTGAGGAGTGCCTATACAAACCTCCAGAGGCGAGGCCGAGCCCGAGTAACATCCTTGCTCGTTTCGTACGAGTTGCCGAGGTAGCGGCGCCGTTTCCTGGCCTTGTGAAGCTTGAGGAAGCCAACCGCGCAAACGTAATCCGACGTGGCGAGACAGGACGGCAAGAGTCCGCCCATCGATCTGAGGCGGAACGTCGAAAAGCTCTGAATGACGCTGCGGCACGAGGATTGCAACATGCCGCGGACGCGTTCAAAGACGCACTTATAAAGGCAGCACCGTCAGCTAATGTCAGCACTGGCCTTGACATTGGTTGGACCGTTCTTTTGAACAAGGCAGACCTGAGGTTCGCGCCGCCAGTAGCGACATCCTCCAATCCGTGGGGATCGTGGTCCGCTCCGGCTTTCGAGGTCATCGCCTTTGCAACGCTGAACCTACAGATTCCACCAAATCGCCATGGCTACGAAGGGCGAAGCCATTCGCTCTGGTACTGTGACGCGCAGGAAACCGGCAAGTACCAGTGGTTTGAGACAGCATTCATGATCTCGCCCCTCATACCCCGACTCAGCAGGCAGGCCCCTTTCGCCTTGAATCCCGGCGAGGACTCGGCGAAGGCCGTCGGCACTGGTATGGCCGAGATCCAAGTGGCCTGGCCATTCACTCCTCTCGTTGTTGGTGACCTCGATGAGTTCATAAGTCGGTGGGCCGGATGGTTCGCTGATGCCGCACAAGGACAGCTCAATCGGCCAAGCACTATGCCAGAGCGAGACCCAAGAGGAAGTTGGCGGCAAAGCTAGGCGTCGACGGGGTACCGTGGCTGATGGAAGAAGCTGCTCCGGATACTCGCCGCCGTTAGCTACGAACGAGCACACTAGCCAGGTATTCTGATGGCATATCCCCACGTAGTCGCTGAACTATAATTTGTGTCAACTGGGAGAAAGTGCCCGGCGAAGAGGACGTGGCTCGACGGGTCATCACCTTCCTTGAGAATCGTCGTTTGCTCTTCGGCGATCGCCACTGCGAAGATGAGCTACACTGCATTCAATCTGCCATCGAAATCCGCAGCTACCTTACGGACGAAATATCTCAAGCGCAGCCAGGCAAAGATCTTGCTAATAGCCTCCGGGCGCGGCGTGTCGGCAGTTCGTTGATGCAGCCGGACCAAATGCTCGTAACTTCAGAGGTCATTATTCACCAATAGAAGCAGATCCGTTCAGCCTGGCTCTCGGCGAACTGCGCTCGCTCGTTGGCCTGCATCTCGCGGTTATCGCCGAACAATACGATCTCGACGTGGAACAAGATCTTGCCCCGATCATGCCACCGGAGGTATCGGATAACGACGACCTCTCGTGGATGCCGGGTTTCGGCGACCAACCGTAGGGCGCCCTTATGCAACCCTTGACGTGTCAACAGGATCAGCTAACAACCCTCAAAGCGTGGCGACGATCGGCCCGTTCAGCGATGGTGCAGAGCAGTCGGTGAATCTGCCTCTACCTGCAGGCGCAGACGAACTGCAGGGGACTGTCATCGTGCACAACAATGTCAACCAGACGCACTGCCCCGTCACGCTCGGCATTGATCGCGTATTCGTCCATCACTAGCCTTACCTGCTCCGGAGTTTTACCGGCGTATCGCCGCTGGAGCGGGGCCAGCCGGTAGCGGGCTGGCAGCCGACGCGACTGAATGTGCGCTACCACACGGCCCTGCGCCTGGCCGGGCTCGTGCTGAGCTTCACCTCACCCGAGCACGGGCGCGGTGACGTGAAGGCCAACGGGTTCCTGCTCGACATGCCGGGGCTTTCGAGGACTTCATCACCGTGTCGCTGCGCGAGGCGCTGACCGGCGCCTATGGCGGGCGGCTCGACGACCAGGACACGCATCATCTCGACGATTCCGGCGTCGTATCGCTGCGGCCGGACTTGGTCTGGAAGCTGGGCGGCATCCCGGCTGCCGTCATCGACGCCAAGTACAAGGCGGAAAAGAACACCCGCTATCCCAACGCCGACCTGTACCAGATGCTTGCCTATTGCACCGTGCTCGGCCTGCGCAGCGGTCACCTGATCTACGCCAAGGGCAACGAAGAGCCAGCGCATCATTTCGTGCGCAAAGTGGCATCGAGATCGTCTGCCACGCCATAGACCTCGACACCGAGCCCGAGATCCTGCTCGCCCAGATGCATGACCTAGCGGACCAGATTGCTACCACCCGGCTTGAGCCGCAAGCCGTGCTTAATCGTTCCGTCCGTGTCTGATCTGACACCCGTTTGGCCGAGCATCGACCTGTAGGCGGCTGAGGGCGAAAGCCCACGCGGTGGCTGCCGTGCAGTTCACGCGGACTTGGCGCGTCTCTTGCCAGCCGGCGGCGCGGCGGCCTTCGCCTGCGGCCGCTCGCCGCCAGTACAGCGGTCTAACGATGCATGATCGGTTCTGGCGCGCTGGCGGGACGCCATGCGCTGTCCACCGGACGCCCGCCCGCGATACCAGCCGGGAGATGGGGGTGATCACGCGCCTTCCTGCTCCATGTTCCCGCCAGGGTGCTTCCTTCCCATGGCTGGGAAGGTCAGCGCGGCCCGAACTGCCTGGCGCTGGGGTAGCGCTGGCCGCCATCGACCACGATGTTGGCGCCAGTGATCCAGGACGCCCGGCGGGAGAGCAGGAAGGCGACTACGTCGGCGACCTCATCGGGGCGGCCGAGCCGGCCCAGCGGGAACTGGGTGTCAAGGAACGTGGCGAACGCCGCGGGGTTGTCCTTACCGAACGCTTCCCATGACCCGCCGGGGAAGAGGATGGAACCCGGGCTGACGGCGTTCACCCGGATGCCCCAGGCCGCGAGCTCGGCGGCGGCGGTCGCGGCGAGGTGGATCTCGGCCGCCTTGGCGACGGCATACGTCGTCCGCGGTGCCGGGCGCATGCCGGTGATCGAGGAGATGATCACCACTGCTCCGTTCTCCACGGCGCGCAGGTGCGCCAGCCCGGCCCGGATCAGCTCGGCGGCGTGCCCGGCATTGAGCGCGAACGTGGCGGTGAAGTCGCCGGGGGCGGAGTCGGCGAGGTTCCCGCCGACGCTGCCGCCGGCGTTGGCGACCAGATGGTCCAGGCCGCCGAGCGCGGCCGCGATGTCACTGACGGCACGGCCCAGCGCCGGGGTGTCGGTGACGTCGGCCGCCGCGGTCGCGACCGGCACGCCGTGACGGGCCAGCCGGCCGGCCGCCGACGCGAGCCCGTCGGCGCCGCGGGCGACCAGCCCGACCGCGGCCCCCTCGGCGGCCAGCGCGTCAGCCACGGCGAATCCGATGCCGCGGCTGGCTCCGGTGATCAGCGCGCGGGAGCCGCGCAGGCCAAGGTCCACGGGCAGCACGCTACCCGCAGCCAGCCCACCCACCATCGGCGACACGGGAACCCGCGCGGTCCCTTCACGGCGGCATGCAGGAACCTCGCCGTGGGAGCCTGGTGCGCACGTCGGTTCAGATGGTGAGGGCACTGTCGGCTGCGCCGGCGTAGAGCTCGGCGGCCCGCCAGCAGTACCAGGCCACGACCGAACGGTACGGCCGGTACGGGTCGCCAAGTGGCTCGAGCTCTTTCGCCGTCGGCGTCGGGATTCCCCACGCCAGGCCGAACCCTTTCCTGACACCGAGATCGCCTATCGGCCACACGTCCAGGCGCCGTAGCTGGAATATGAGGAACATCTCGGCCGTCCATTTCCCGATACCCCGGACGGTCGAGAGCCGGTCGATTACCTCCGCGTCGCTCTGGGCCCGCAGCCCGGCCGGGTCGAGCACCACCGTCCCGTCAAGCACCTTGGTCGCCAGATCCCGCAGGGACGCCGCCTTGTTGGCGGACAGGCCGACGGAACGGAGGGTGTCGGCAGGCAACGACAACAGCCGTTCCGGGATCACCTCACCGCCGAGCGCGGCGATCAGGCGCCCATGAATGGCGGCCGCCGCGGCTCCGGCTAGCTGCTGGTAAAGAACCGCACGGACCAGAGCCCCGAAATTGGTCTCGGTTGGCGGGCGCACCCTGGGCGGGCCGGCCTCGGTAATCAGGCGGCGCAGGACGGGGTCCTGCTCGGACAAGATGGCCGCGGCCGCCGGGTAGCTGCGCGCCCGCCGGGTGGACGTCGGCTGGTTGGACATGGGGCTAAGCCTGCTCGATGCACTCTGTGCCACGGCCCGCCCTGCCTGGCGCGGGGAGTAGGCAGAGGTTTGCTCGATAGCACCCGTCATCTCAGGCTGTTCTTTCGCTTTTAAGCCTCCTCTTTTCGGGTCTGCCGAGAACTCGTTCGATACTGGAACGCCCGCCCGAAGCCCGCGCCGGCCACCGCAGTGCCGCCGAGGAATCCGGCCGCGATCGTCGTGGCGATCGCTGCGAAGGTTACCGCGACGCCCGCCAGCCGTACCAGGCAGCCGGTGCGCGTACCACGGCGACCACGGTCTGGCACGCTGCGCTGCGACATCCCGATCTTGGTCTCGCTCGAGGCCGCTACACGCACGAGATGCCAGGCCTCACCCAGCAGAGGCGCAGCGACGGCCCGGCATGTCGGCTGTGCGTGCTCGCCCGCGGCGTGTACGCGCCGACCTGATGCAGGATCGCCGCCGCGTCGTCGGCGGCCCACTCGTCCACGATCATCCCGTCCGCGAGGCGGTAGACATCGACAGCGTCCCAGCGCACCCGGCGGCCGGTGGGGGCGATCCCCAGGAGATTTCCCTGGTGCGTCGCCTCGACGACGTAACGCACGGCGACGGTCTCGCCGGCCGCCACGATGTCCTGCTCCGCCGCGTGCAGGTCGGGCAGTGCGCCGATGAAGCCGCGCAGCATCCCGGTGACGTTATCGGCGCCCTCGATGCTATCGTGAGTTGCTTCCGCGGCATAAACAGATCTGACCAGAGGGTGCTGCATGAGCGATGCGGGCAACAGCCGCGTCTTGGCTGTGAGTGGCCGGTGCCGCGCCGGAAGGCCGGCCGGTGACCGCTGACCCGGCTCTGGCATCAGCGGCGGTGGCGGCGGCC
>WNFC01008203.1_pt1 | contig 13541 bp, 13 predicted proteins | sample 5400541 | NCBI WGS metagenome assembly WNFC01 (sample SAMN13153342, study PRJNA577476) | soil metagenome | isolation source: 120 cm saprolite under Douglas fir tree site 2 hole 2 replicate 1 | place: USA:California | collected 2015-04-18
GAAGGCGTTGACCTTGCGCTGGGTCGTAAGCACGTCCGCGACCGTGACAGCTTTGGGCGGCGGCAGGGTGACGAGGCGTTTGGCGTTATCGACGAGTTCGCCGGTCAGTTCGCCGTTGGCGTCGCGCGTAATGGCGCCGCCATCCGGAATGGGCGTGTTCTTGCCGATGTTCCAGTGGCGCAGCGCCGCCGAGTTGAGGATGTAGTCGTGGCCACCGCGCACCAGCACCACCGGATTGGTCGCGGCAACGCGATCAAGCTCGGCGGCGAGCGGCAGCCGCTGTTCTTTGAGTTGGGCTTCGTGCCAGTCGGAATTGCTTACGATGAAATCGCCGGGCTTCGCCTGCGCGGCCGCCGCCCCGACCGCCGTCAAGAGGTCGCCGATCGAGCGCGTCGCCGCAAGATCGATGCCCGGGCCGCCGCCCTCGTTGTGGAAATGCCCGTCCGCCAGCCCCGGCGTGACAAACCGGCCGCCAAGGTCGATCACCCTGGTGTTCGCGCCCACATAGGCGCGCATCGTCTCGGTGCTGCCGACGGCAGTGAATTTTTCGCCGTTGACGGCAAAGCCTTGCGCGAACCCCGCGCCGTCGCGGGCGGTGAAGACCTTGCCATTGACGGCGACGATGTCAGCCGACTGGCCGAGCGCCGTACGGGCAGCAGCGCACAGGAGCGCGATTATGCTTAAAGTCACGATCCGCTGGCGCACGGCGTCCTCCGTCCGGCTGGTCACGGAGGGCAGCGTAGTGTTTCGATTCCGGCGGTTCAACGCAATTCCACACTGGCGTCCCGCCAGGGAACGTGTGGGCAGGTAAAGCCGGGCGATGACAGCAGCGCAGGCGTCGAGCTAATCGAAAGACAAGCCGGTCAGCCGGGCCTGGGGTTCAATTCGCCGGCGAGGGATTCGACAAACGTAATAAAACTCTTGCGGATCGCGACGTTCGGAATCTGGCGGAACGCCGTCATGAGGTGAATGCCGTCCTTTAGCTCCGGCACGTCAAATTGCTCGGCGACAGCCAGCTCAAGGCCGGCGTGCGCCGAGTCCATAAAGAAAAAAGCGATCGGCACTTCCAACGCAACCGATGTCTCGTAAAGCCGGCTGCAACTCACGCGATTGGTGCCGTTTTCGTATTTCTGAACCTGTTGGAATGTGACGCCCAGTTTTTGGCCAAGCTCTGTCTGTGACAGCCCAAGCTGAACGCGGCGCAGACGGATGCGCTTGCCAACCATCACATCGATAGGGTGAGGCATTCAGGCGCCCCTCTTTGATCATCGGTTGAGGACGGATTGTTTCATCGGCGGAGCGGGCAAGCAAGTAGTCGAACACACCAGCGAAAATTACACAACTGTAAATGCGAAATTCGCTTAGCGCGCCTGTTGATTAATTTTGGGCCACCGCGCCGGCTCGAGGGTCGCCTCGCCGAAGGCGCTCTGCGGCCATGCCAGCCCATAGTGTTCGCGCAGGGTCTCCCCCGCATAGGAAGCGCGGAAAAGCCCGCGCTGCTGCAACAGCGGGATCACTTCCGCGCTGAAGACATCCAACATTGCGGGCAATAGCGGGGGCATGATGTTGAAGCCGTCCGCGGCGCCGTCGGTGAACCAATCTTCGATCAGATCGGCGATCTGCTCCGGCGTGCCGGCGACGGTGAAATGGCCGCGGGCGCCGGCGAGATTCGCCAGGAGTTGCCGCAGGGTCGGCTTTTCGCGACGCACCAGGCTCAGGATCACCTCGGTCCGGCTGCGCGCGGCTTCCACCGCGCCAGGCTCGGGAAAGTCCTCGGGCGCCAGCGGGCGGTCCAGCGGCAGTTGAGAAAAGTCGTGCCCCCCGAAGCGGCCGGACAGCCGCTTGCGCCCCACTTCGGGGTCCGACAATTCGTTCAACTCGCGCGCCAGGAGCTGCGCCTCGGCCTCGGTGGATGCAATCATCGGACTGAGGCCGGGCAGGATAATGACCGCGTCGGGCAAGCGCCCCTCGGCTGCCGCCAGCGCCTTCAAGTCGGCGTAGAACGCCTGGGCGGTCGCCTTCTCCATGTGGGCCGTAAACACCGCCTCGGCATGCCGTGCAGCGAAGCGGCGGCCGGTGTCGGAGACCCTGCCTGTACGAGCACCGGTCTCCCCTGCGGGCAGCGCGGCACATTCAGCGGCCCGGCCACTTGATAGTATTCGCCCTTGTGATTGATCGGCCGGATGCGGTCGGCCCTCGCATAGCGCCCACCGGCCCGGTCATCGATGACGGCGTCATCGGCCCAGCTGTCCCACAGCGCCTTGACGACGGACATGAACTCCTCGGCGCGGACGTAGCGGTCGGCGTGGCTCATTTGGCCGGTGCCGCCGAAGTTGCCTGCTGCCGTGGCAAGCCACGACGTGACGATGTTCCAGGCCACGCGCCCGTTGCTGATGTGATCCAAGGAGGCGAACTGCCGCGCGAGATTGAAGGGCTCGGTATAGGTGGTCGATGCGGTGGCGATCATCCCGATCCGGCTGGTCGCTACCGCCATCGCCGCCAGCACGGTGACGGGCTCGAGCCACGTGCGCGCCGCCTGGGCCACGTCGTCGCCCAGCGCGAGCTGGTCGGCCAGGAAGATGGAGTCGAACAACGCGGCCTCCGCCCGGCACGCCAGATCCTGATAGTAGCGGATGTCGGTCAGCGCCAGCGGCGAAGAACCCGGATGCCGCCAGGACGCCTCGTGGTGCCCACGGCTATGGATGAACAAGTTGAGGTGCAATTGCCGCTTCATCGCGCCAACCCGGTTTGAGACTGCGATGATTATCATTTTCCGGCCGCATCCGGAACAACGAGAGCCCCGGCAATCCCGGCGTTTGTAGGATGGGTTGAGCGGCAGCGAAACCCATCAAGCGGCGCGGCGCGCCTAACGGCCGTTGATGGGCTTCGCTTACGCTCAACCGATCCTACGCACTCCGCCGTCATGCCCGCGCAGAGACACCCCGCCGCGTTACGCGGCGGGGACCCCGTCGTCGCGGCCATCCACGTCTTTCTTGCGTGCCTTCAGCGAGAAAGACGTGGATGGCCGGGACAAGCCCGGCCATGACGCCGAATGACTGGTTCAATATGACCGGAACGCCTTTAGACCAATCTCTTTTGCTCCAAGGACATGAATCCGAGCAATGCGAGGTTGCCGGTGCACACCACGAGGATGGCGCCCGCGATCATGAAAGCAAGCAAGTCCTGGGCAAATAAAGGAGTCGTGAGACCGGCAGGTGCGTCGAGGGGGACGAAATAGGTGGCGGCCATGGCGGTGTAATGCATGGAGGCAATCGCCAGTCCTTGCACGACCCCTCCTGCCAGGGTCGTCACGATGCTCCGCTTGTAGAACGCAAACCAAAGCGCAGCCATGGATGCGACGACGGCGATAGCAACCGATGCGGCGACCAGGGTTTGGTCATAGGCCAGGCCGCAGCCGCGGATGGCGCCCATGCCGAGATAGTGCATGCTGGCAATTCCAAGCCCCATCAAGACTCCGGCGCCAGGAATGCTGAAATAGCCGAGCCGACGGTTGCTGACGATGAAAAGACCCATCGCTGTGACGCTTATGGCGATGACAATCGACAGGATCGTTTCAACGATATTGTAGTTTATGAGCACCGGGAATTGGACCGCCATCATGGCGGTGAAATGCATTGACCAAATCGTCGTCCCCATGATCAGGCCGCCGTTGGCGAGAGCAAAGCCCGCCTCCCACGACTCGTTGTCGTCCACATCGTGCGATCCGGAAGTAATGGCAAGCGACGTAAGCGAGCCCATGATTGCCACAACGACTGATAGCAATACGAGACCAGGCTGGTAGAAAACTACCATTTGGTTCCCCTCCGCATTGGTGGAATCGCAAGATGCGTCAATGCCAGCTAACGTCGAGCTTTCGCCTTATCCGGGTACAACCGTGATCTTATGTCAAAAAAAAGGAAGTAAAAAGATCGGAACGCTTGCTGACCAACAACTTTAACAGGAATTATGTACGGTTTCTGACAGACGATTTGAGAGAAGCGATGTACGTTTTCTAACCTTGGTAGAAATGCTGTCGATGGTTGTGCGGAAGGAGGAATCACAACGTCGAGTGAGAGTGCTCGTTGCTTGGAATTGCCTAGAGGGGGCGCTGATGTTGCGGTCAGTTCATGGACGAACAATTTTATTTTCGGCGCGATCCTCTGCCGCCCGAGCTTATTCTTCGCGGCCGCGGCAGCTTAGACTCGTCCCCTTCATTGTAATCGCAGTCCTACTCTTTGCGCTGATCGACTTTTTAAAAGGGCAAGCCGCACTTGCTCAGATATCTCCTGCTCAGACATATCCTAGTCTGACATATCCTGCGCAGACATATCCTACTCACACGCATCGTGCGTCGCATCGCGCCGTGTTGGCCGAGCAAAAGGCGTTGGCGTTGGCCCAGCAGCAGGCGCCGCAAAAGAAGTACAATGAGGGGAGGCTGATGATTCTGGGCGGATATCCCGGCACGACCTATTTCAACCTGGTGCATGACATTGCGGCCGCACTGGCGGGGAGCGACGATCTTCGCCTGATAGCCGTCGACGCCCCCGGCGGAATAGAAAGCCTGCGAGATCTTCTGCTTCTTCGTGGCGTCGACTTAGCGCTGGTGCCCGAAAATGTACTCGACTATGCCGATACAATGGCGTCGCTTGGGCCTGGCCTCCGCGAGCGGCTGACCTACATCGCCCGGCTGTACGGCGAAGAGGTTCATATTCTGGTCGGCCCCGGCGCCTATTCAATTGAAAATCTGAGCGGCAAGAAGATTGCTGTGCCCCCAGAAGATGGCAACGCGGAGTTCACTGTCCGCGATTTGCTGCGACGTCTCCATATCGACGCCGACGTGGTCAAGGTGGCGGCGGCTGACGCGATTGACGACGTCCGGTCGGGCACCCTTGCGGCCCTCGTTCTGGTAGGCGGCAAGCCGTTGCGCTTTGTGGCTGCGCTCCCGAAAGATGGAAGCCTCCGTTTGCTGGCCTTGCCGGCGACTCAAGCGTTGGGAGACGGCTATTCGCCGAGCAGCCTTCGCGCGGATGATTATCCGGCGCTGATCCCCGACGAGCAAACGATCGAGACCGTATCCGTCGGCGCGGTGCTCGTCGTAAACAATACGCCGAAATCGGAGGAGTCCAATGGAAGAATCGCAAGATTCGTTCCAGCGTTCTTTGGTGCGCTTTCCGAACTCGCCAGCCCGCGCCGGCACCCGAAGTGGGGCGAAGTAAATTTGGCGGCCACGCTCAGCAAATGGCCTCGCTTCCCCGCGGCGAAGGAATGGCTCGACAAAACCTTGCGAGAGCAAACAGCCTCGGTGCAAAGGGATTTCGAGGAGTTCTTGCGAGTTAACAGCCCTGCAGGGTCGCCCGCGCTCACGTTCGCGGCACGAAGACAGTTGTTCGAAGAATATCTGAAGTGGACCCGCAGCGCGACTGGCGCGCCTAACTGAGCGCGTCTCGATCAAAGTGATCCACGTTTCGACCGTCACCTGCTGGCTTGGCCGGTGTGAGCGCAAGAGAGTGGCCGATGAATCGATCTGCAGAACCGTCCCCGGCAATGGACACGGAAAAGCTTTTAGGGCTGCGTGAAAAGCCCGGTCACCCTCCATACTCCTCGCCGCACGCTCCGAGGGGGCCATCGCCGCAAGCAGACCAGCAAAACGCGCCGTTCGACTCCTATGAAGGTGCCGCGCTCAAGCGGGCCCATAGCCGCGCTCCCAGCATCAGTCCGTGGTTATTTGTGATGGCGACCGCTCTCAATACGATGGTGGCGTCCATTCTCGCCGTCATCATCACGCTTGGAGTCGTGCGCCAAGAGCGCTCCGACGTGCGGTCCGACGTCCAGCCGCGGGAGGCCGTGTTGGCCTCGGCCTATGCCCGACCGGCGGTCGTGGTGCGAAGCGAGGCGGCGGCGCCGAACGTCGCCCTGCAACAGATTAGCCTGCGGCCGATCGGTTCGCCCAATCAGCCGCTGCGGCTCGAACCCCAGAAGCCCGCACAGCTGTCCTTGCAGATCGAACCGGAAGAAGCTGCAAACGAGCCGTTTATTCTCGCCCTCTCCGGCGCTCCGCCCGGAACGCTCTTGTCGGGCGCGACCCAGATCAGTTCTGACACCTGGTTCTTGTCACCAGGTTCGGCAGACCGGCTCGAAATCGCTTTGCCTGAATGGTCGACCTCGGCGTTCGAGATCACCATAACGCTGCGACGAACCAACGGCCTGCTCGCGGCTCAAACCAAAGCCTGGATCGCAGTACCTCCGCCGCCAAGCCGATTACCCGCGAGCCCGAAGATAGGCGAGGCCACCGCCAGGGATCTGGTGGCGCGAGCCGACCGGTTGCTCGAAAAGGGCGACATCGTCGGCGCGCGCGCGATCTACCAGCGCGCGGCGGAACTGGGCGACGCGTCCGCGGCGTTGGCTCTTGGGGCGACGTACGATCCAAACCGACTTTGGTCGCTTGGCGCTCTCGGTCTGGTGGGCAACAAGGAGCGAGCAAAGCAATGGTACCAGCGCGCCAGCGAGCTCGGCCATCGCGAAGCCAAAGCGAGACTCAGTGCACTCGGATTCTAGTAGAGCGTTTCCGAAGTTCGAATCATATCGATGTCATCCATCAACCTTGTCCTGAGAGCTTGTGGGGCCATTCTATCCGCCCGATCTGATTAGCTTCATGAATCGTCCCTGTGGAAAGCGCCGGATCGCCTCGCTGCATGAAGGCCCCAATACCGCATACTGCAACGGCGAATCAGCAGGAGGAGCCGCAGCATGCCCAGGGCCAGAAATCTGTTCCTCACCCAACCGCAGGCGGCCTGCCTGATCGCGCTCCGCCATGGCAGGGACTCTCAATCCAAAATCGCCATCGAGGCAAAGCTCAGCATCACAAAGACCGCGGCGGCGCTGCGCAGCCTGGCTGAGCTCGGGCTTGCCGAACGTAATCAGGCAAAAGCATGGCATGTGACACCGCGCGGAAAAACCTGCCGCTTCGACACCGTTCCGGATCGCCCGCGGCGGAACGGCCTGCTACCCGGACCCGGCGGGCGGCGCCTGCTCGCATTGCTGGATCGACCGCTGCGGGGAAGAGAGATCGTCGAGAAACTCGGGATAACCCACCAGGGCGTTCGCCAGCTCCTGATCAAGTTGCACGCATACGGACATGTGCGCTTTGCCGACCCGGAGAATCCGTTCTGGATCGTGATGCGCACCGGCGACAAAACCACCGTGCTATCTCGCCATGAGGAGCGCGTATTGTCGGCAGTCCCGCGGGAGTATGCAACCGATGCCGTCAAGATAAGGATTGCGGCCGGCGTGCCGGATGCCGAGATTGCGCAGATACTTGAACGTCTGCTTGTTCGCCGGTTAATTGAAGCATCCGATGGATTGAGGGGAGGCCGGGTCTATCGCGCGACAGGCGCCGGCTTGAAGCATCCTCAGTATATCCCGTCGGCCGCTCGCGCGCAGGCGCCGCGCCTGCCTGTCGAATCCGACCGTGTTCGCAAGGTGCTATCGGCTATTTTTGATTCCGGAGAACTGCGCATCAAAGATGTCACGACCACGGTGAGCGTTCCGCACCAATCGATAAATGCGCTGATGCAGTATCTCAAGCGCAAGCGTCTCGTAAAAAAACGCGGCCCCGATCTTCATTCACCGTATGCGTTGACGGCGGAAGGGATTGCGGCCTTGGCGGAAATGACGCGGAGTTCGGACGGCCGGCGGCAAAGCCACAGCACCCGTAGCCCGGGTTGAGCGCCAGCGAAACCCGGGGACCGCATTGCCGTATTGATAGGTCCGCTCCCTCTCCCCGCTTGCAGCGTGGCGCGGATGAGGGGGGCTCGCAGGCAATGGAAACGGTGTAATAATACCATTCTCAAGCGGAAAATGGATCGGGCATTCGCGCAAAACGAAATACCCTCTTTTTTGTAAGCCCTGACAAGGTCTTACGGGGACCCCGCGGATAACAAGGGTAAAACGCGCCAACCGAGATCGGCGCCGTTACAGCCCCCCGAGATTGCGGAACTTCTGCACGCGCTTGCCCTGTACCTCGGCGCTGTAGACATTGCCCTTGCTGTCGATGCCGATGAAGTGGAGGTTGTAGAACTCGCCAAGCTGGTGGCCGACGCGGCCGTAGGACGCCGCCAGGCTGCCGTCGGCGCGATTGATCGCGTGGAATTGGCCGTTGGGGTCGTCGACCACCAGCAGATAGCTCTCGGCCGCATCCGGCCACTTTGCGATCGAGCCGATGGTGCCGGGCGCGCTCTCTTTCAGGACCGAAATCTCACGCACGAATGTGCCGTCCTTGCGGAACATCTGCATCCGGTTGTGGCTGCGGTCGCAGACCAGCACCAGCCCGTCTTTGGTGATGGTGATGCAATGCACCGGGTTGCCGAACTGCTGCGGGCTTAAGCCCTTCGGGTCCCATTCGACCTTGTCGTCGGTCGGCGGCTTGCCGTAGGCGCCCCAGTGGCGCTTGTAGGCGCCGGTCGCGGCATCGAACACGATGACGCGGTGATTGGCATAGCCGTCGGCGACGAAGATCTCGTTGGTCTCGCGATCAACCGCCATGTCGGCCGGGCGATTGAAGTGCTCGATGTCATTCGACCCGCCGGGCGTGCCGGGCTTGCCCAGCCGCATGACGAACTTGCCGTCACGGGTGAATTTGTAGATGTGCCCGCCGGTCTCGATGTTGTCGCCGACCCAGACGAAATTGTTATGGTCGACGAAGATACCGTGTCCGTCATTGCCCCACTTGTAATCGGGACCGTCCCCGCCCCAGCCCTGCACCACCTTGCCGGCCTGGTCGAATTCGATCACCGGCGGCGCCGGTACGCAGCAGATCACGTTCGTTGCCGTCGACGCGCGCTTCTCGCGGGCATCGAGCGAGCTCGGGCGTTGATTGATCCAGATATGGTCCTGGGCATCGACGAAAATGCCGCCGATGGTGCCGATAATCCAGTTGCCCGGCAGGGTCTGCGGCCAAGTCGGATCGACCGTGAATTTTGGCGGCTCCGCCAAGGCGGGCCGAAGCAGTGCGGCGGCGACGGCGCCGACCAAAGCAATCCTGCGTCCCATGCACCACATCAGCGCCTCCCCTTCTTGGGTTGATTTCCCTGTCGTCGGGCATCGTAGCCCGGGTTGAGCGTCAGCGAAACCCGGGGACGGCATTGCCGCGTTGATAGTCCGGTCCCGGATTTCGCTGACGCTCAATCCGGGCTACGCGCCTATCCCTGGGACCGCGGCATCACAGCAAGGTGCCATTTCGCTTCACCGGCACAGCCGCGCCACTCTCATCCTGCAGCCGGACGCCGAGGTCGGCTCCGCGGAGGTTTGCAGATAATGGCGACTTTCCGAGCGTGCTCTTGTCCAGTGCGACGCTCTTGAGAATGGCGTAGACTGGCAGCTCAGACCTCAGTCCGAGGGTCTCGACCGACTTTCTGGTAAGCCGCGCCCAAAGCTTCACGCCATTGCAGTCGATCGCGACCTCGACCGCGGTTTCTCCGCTGTCTTTCAGCTCGATGACTTTTCCCGGCAGCACGTTCAAGGCGCTCAGTCCGACGGGCGGGGCGTTTGCGATCATCACATCTCGCGCACGAATGCGCACACGCACGGTCGTGCCTGTGGGCAGATCGAGGTGCGGCGCGCGAAGCAGCCCGGCCTTGGATTGCAGCATCGTAAGACCGAATTGGATATCGTGTTGCGATATCCGTGCTTCGATGACGGCGCCGGCTTCCTCCACCGCATCCTGCGGCACGAGTGCGCTCCGGCTCAACACCTCGGCCGGATCGCCCGCGGCGGCGACACGGCCGTTGCGCAACACCACGATCGAATTGGCGAGCCGGCCTACTTCTGCGAGAGAATGAGACACGTATATGATCGGAACGTTAGCTTCATCCCGCAGCCGTTCGATGAACGGCAGAATTTCGGCCTTCCGCTCATCGTCGAGGGCCGCCAGCGGCTCATCCATCAGCAGAAGGCGAGGCGACGCAAGGAGCGCCCGACCGATCGCAACCCGCTGCTTCTCGCCACCCGATAGTGCGCCCGGCCGACGCTGCAAAAGGTGGCCGATGCCGAGAAGATCAAGAACCGTTTCGAGTTGAACCTTGCGTTCCAGCGGCGGCCTGAACCAGCGCCCGAACATGAGGTTCTGGCGAACCGTAAGGTGAGGAAAAAGGCGGCCTTCCTGAAACACGTATCCGACGCGGCGCCGGTGGGTCGGGACAAAAATGCCGGATGCGGTATCGACCAGCGTCGTTCCGTCGACAGCGATCCGCCCGCGGTCGGGACGGATAAGTCCGCCGATGATGTTGACGAGCGAGGTTTTTCCCGCGCCGGATTGTCCGAAGAACGCGGTCAGCCTCCCTGCCGAGGTGAAGCGCACGTCCAGCGCGAAGGCGCCCAACCGATGCGCGACATCGACCTCGATCGTCATTCAGTCCATATCTTGCGGCCGACCCATCGCGCCATCAGCTCCGATACCATGAGGGCGGCCATGGAGATTGCGATTGACACCAGCGTCAGACGCAGCGCGCCGGCTTCTCCGCCGGGGACCTGGGTAAACGTGTAGATCGCGGTAGGCAGCGTCTGGGTTTCGCCCGGAATGTTCGAAACAAAGGTGATGGTCGCGCCAAACTCACCCATGGCTTTGGCAAAGCTTAAGATCATGCCGGCGATGATTCCGGGCGCAATCAGCGGGAACGTGACGAACACGAACACCCAGAACGGATTGGCGCCAAGCGTGCCGGCAGCTTCTTCAAGGCGGCGGTCGACGGCCTCGATCGAGAGCCGGATCGCGCGCACCATCAGGGGGAACCCCATGACGGCGCACGCGAGCGCCGCACCGGTCCAACGAAATGAGAACACGATGCCAAATTGCTCGGCCAGGAACGAACCGATCAGCCCGCGCCGACCAAAGGTCAGCAACAGCAGATATCCGGTTACGACCGGCGGCAGGATGAGGGGCAGGAGCACGATCCCGTCAACGAACGATTTGCCGGGGAATTTGTAACGCGCCAGCAGATAAGCGACCGCGATCCCGATCGGCAGGCTCGCTGACATCGCCACCGTCGCAACCCGCACGCTGAGCCGGACGGCCGTCCACTCCTCGGGTGAAAGATTGAGCCATCCATCCATGGCGATCGCTCAATTGCTGCACTTAGAGCGCGTTCCGCTGACATTCATCCGACGTCATTGCCGGGCTTGACCCGGCAATCCATCTTCTTGCGAAGAAGATGGACCCGCGGGTCAAGCCCGCGGGTGACGGCGGGAAGGGGTGATTCGACCTCATCGGAACATGCTCTGACTAACGCGGTCCAAGACAGCTCACGATCACGCGCCGCCGGGACCCAGTACCGTAAAGCCCTGACGCGCGAAGGCCGGCCTTGCCGCCGGGGACCGAACATAGCTCAGAAAAGCGCGTGCGTCGGGATTCGTGGAGGTCTTCGTCAGGGCAATCGGGTACGTGATCGGCGGATGGGAATCCTCCGGAAAGGTGCCCACGATCTTCACCGCCGGTTCCGACGCCGCATCGGTCTGGTAAATTGCATCCTTCGGGGCGACGAGGACGATCCGGTTGCTCAGCAAATTCGAGCGCGTTTGCACATTGATCAGATTGTTCTGCTGGCCGTAGTCCATCCAGTCGAGATCGGCGGAAATGAACATGTCCGCCGGCGCGCCTTGCTCGATTTGCTTGATCAACGTGTTGCTGGCTGCATACGAGATGACGACCTTTTTGCCGCTCTCCCGCTGCCATTGTGCTGCGACGTCGTCGAGCGCATTCTTCAAGCTGGCCGCGGCAAATACCAGCGGTTCCTTCACTTGTGCGAACGCAGGTCCGGTACCTGCGCCCAGCACAAGCGCAGCTCCGAACAGCAAGCCAAGTGAACGCCGTCTGTTCATGCTCATCGATGTCCGCCTCTTGCAAGTAGCTATATTCCGGTGGGAATAGCGGTATCATAGCGAAGATGGCGAGTCCATCAATCCCGCAACGACGCACGGTCGAGCAGGCCGTCGAGCCATTCATTCGGAGTCATGGCCGGGCTTGTCCCGGCCATGACGGTGGAGAGGCGATTCGATCTCATTGGAACGCGCTTCTAGCTGCGCGAGCCAGCCTCCGGCGGGCTTACCACAAGATAGCGTGCAAACCACTGTGCAGCGTGATCGATAACCGCCTCCAACGTTCCCGGCTCCGGGAAGAGATGGCTCGCACCAGGAATGATCTCCAGCGCCGCCGGGCCTTTCAGGCGGGTCAACGCCCGCTCGTTGAGTTCGATCACGCCATAATCAACGCCACCCACGATCAGGAGAGTCGGCGTGCAAACCTGATCCAACGTCTCATCCGCAAGATCGGGACGCCCGCCGCGAGAGACGACGGCGCCGATGCGACCTCCCAGCCTGGCGGCCGCGACGAGCGCAGCCGCCGCTCCGGTACTCGCGCCGAACAATCCGAGCGCTGGCCGGTCTGCTTGAAATTCTCGATCGAGCCAGCGGACGGCGTCAACAAGTCGCGCCGCCAGCAAGGCGACGTCAAACACATTCGACCGATCGCCTTCCTCTTCCAAAGTCAGGAGATCGAACAGCAAAGTGCCAAATCCCCTGGCATTCAGTCCCTCGGCGACCGCCATATTGCGCGGGCTGAAACGGCTGGAACCGCTGCCATGCGCGAACGCAACGACGGCGCGCGCGTTGCGAGGATATCGCAATGTCCCAGCCAACCCTACCGGCGGAATGAGCACATCGCGAATCTCGATTGCGGTCTTGGGTTCGTTGTCACGGGGAGTGCGGCTTGCGATTACGTCCATCGCGGACCAGGTCCAGCGCTGTTCAGATTGCCATGCACGGGTCCCCTCTTGCCCGTGAACGCAAATCAAAGCCGTCTTGTTCCTGCCCCATGCCCCATCGCTCCGTTTCGATCGGGCGCCACGGCTTCCGTCGGGTCTATGGAAGCCGCGCTCAGAAATCCGGGCTGTTTGCCACCGGCATGTGATAGTCGAACAGATGCTGGTTGTTCTCGGCGCAAATCTGCTCCTCCATCGGTCGCTCAATACGATCATAACGCTGGATCACCGACCACGGCGCGTTGAAAGCATCCGAATCCTCGAACGTGATGTCCACTTGCATCGCCTTGCCACCGTCGACCAGTTTGAAGCGCTCGACGACGTGCAGCTTGTCGGTGTGCGGCGTGCGGAAGTTGTTCACGAAAGTCTTGTCGTTCAATCCGATCGTGTCGACCATCAGGGTGTCGCCTTCGTAGTGGCCCACCGACTCGCCGTACCACGACGGCTTTGGATTCGCCGAATGAGGCACGTCGAGATAGACGCGCCGAACCTGCTGGTCGTTCGAATATATCATCACGACTTGCTTGGGCGTCTGGACGAAATAGAGCGGCTGGAAACCATAGAGGTGAAAGCCCGGAACGCCGGCGTGCGTACAGCTCGAGTGCGGTGTAAAGGCGATCTTTCCTGCCAGTACTTCCGCGTTGTCCTTCTTCATGCGCTCCACGACCCAGGGCTTTAGAATGCTGTTGCTAAGATCGGCGATGAAGTAGGCCGGTTGCTTGCCGGTTGCGG